>ERZ772954.1441-NODE-1441-length-18399-cov-8.902911_pt1 | contig 18399 bp, 20 predicted proteins | sample MGYA00580684_ERZ772954 | MGnify/ENA primary metagenome ERZ772954 (study PRJEB29015, sample SAMEA2737654) | human gut metagenome | biome: human gut; feature: human-associated habitat; material: faeces | place: China | collected 2012 ...
AATAAGCCCTTATAGGGCTAGTACAAACCACCGGCTAAGCCGGTGGTTTTGATTTTTAGGCTGTAAGCATTAAGTAATGTTGACTCACTGGCCTAGTCTGTGGTTCTGATTTCAGGTTTAATTTTGAGAGCAGATATTTAAATTCTTCTAAAAATTTAAAATGTATAAAATTATAGCAAGTTAAAAACAAGAATTCGACAAAAATTCTAGATAATAAACATAAATTAAAGAATTTTATATAATATAATTAGTTATAGAATTAATGATGATACATATAAATAATTCAAAAATTTAATAATAATGTTTTATATATTTTTTTCTTATGTTTTTGTGTTGTGTTTTGTGTGTAATAATAAAAAAGTTTTTTTTATGTGATATTGACATTTTAATGTTGTAAAAGTATAATTTTAAATATGGAAATAATATCATGCGGGAGGTTAAAATGAAATTTGATTTTGATTGGAATTATGTGGCGGCTGGAGCACCATATATTACAATAAGCGAATTTGCACTTGCTTTTAATGCTCCATGCATTTCGTTGCTTGGAAATCCTGAGGAAGTCGTCATTGGATTTGATGATGAACAAATGTTGATAGGTGTAAAAAAATATTGTGGAGACGAAAATGCGAAACCATATAAATTTTTTAGTAGAATTAAAAATGGGTGGGTGAGAATTGGATGTAAAGACTTCGTAAAATATTTATCGTCTTTAACAGGACTAAAGTTTAGTCCCGCAATTCGTTATGTTGCTAAATATGATATAGAAGAACAAATTGTGTATATATCTGTGTTAAATACACCTGAAATTCAAGAAGATGGGGAGGTGGATGATAATAAATAATTTATAATTAAGCAAAAAGCACATCAAATAGCTACGGCAATAGCTCAGATGCGCTTCTGCTAATGTGTTATACACACTAGATATACAAAAATAGTATAACACATTCAGAATGGATTTCAAGTAAAAAGTGATTTGTTTCATTGAATAATTTCCAATATTAGTAAAAAGAAAGGGTGTGTTATATTGAAGAATACTTATGTTTCAGATTATTGGAATAAAGGAATAAAAGGACATGAAAACTATGATTTTGTAGATATAAATGTATCAGAGGATAATTTATTATTTATTGATCCAATATTAATTGAAATTACAAAAGGAGAATGGTTTTACAAGGCAAAAGAAATCATAGTATCGTATTTTGATAATTTATATAAAGCATATAGAGAAAATGATATTATTAAGAAAAAAGAATTATTGTCACATGCGGGAGAGCAAAATGGTCCTCGTTTAGGATATGGTAGAGGTGATAATGGAAAGGGAAATACAGAAAGTGGATTAATAGAGATTTTTAAACCTTTAGAAAATCTTATTAAACAAATTTTAACTATGAATAAAGTGGAAGATTTACCATTATTAATTCCTAATTTTGGAGAAGATGGATTATCTGACTTATTAATTAATATTTTACATGCACATTTAAATGATTTTACTTTACAACAAATGAGAAAATATGGAATTGAAAGTAATGCAATAATAGAATTTTGGTCTTGGAACAAGGAAAATATTTGTTGGGAAAAAACAAAAAGGTCATCATATTGTATCAATGGTCAGGAATTGTTAATTGTGCCTAAACAAATTGTTAGAAAAAAATATTTGTTTAGTACTGATCAGTATTTTAAAAGAATTATTCTTGAACGAATACGAGATGAAGGTGGGTATATGGACGAAGGTGGAAAACCAATTCCAAAGAGTGAAATATTAAAATCAAAACGTTTTTCAGGCGAACATTGGGAATATAAAGAATCAATAGAATACACATTAAAGAATAATGATTCATTAAATGAGTACCATAAAAAATTACCTGTCTTTTATGCTGAAAATGGAGCAGGTATGTCAGATGATGAATTAGATGAATTTATTTATAGATAAATAATAGATATTATTATGAAGTGTATAATAGTTAAAAATATATAGATAAACAATAAAACCGCTTATTCTAAAATTTGATATTTAAAATAAGCGGTCTTATTGTTTATTTTAAGATTATAATTAGATGAATTAAGTTATATTGTATAAAAATAGGAGAATGTATGGTGAAAAATTCAAGAACTAAAGAATTAATGGATGGTTTAATGACTGCGTTTGTAGATCAATCTAATAATTCAAATCTAGCATATCGATCAGAATTTATATACAATGACCATAAACAAGGAAAGAAAGTTCTTGTTTCTTTGGAACAAGAATTAAAACGATGTGATGAATTCTTTATCAGTGTAGCATTTATCACTGATAGTGGATTTGAATCGCTATCTATGATTTTAAGAGAATTAGAACAAAAAGGAGTTCCAGGGAAAATTCTCACAACAGATTATTTAACATTTAGTCAGCCAAAAGCATTAGATCGATTAGCTCAATTAAAAAATATTGAATTAAAAATGTTTCGAACTAATTCTGAAGTTGGGGGATTTCATACAAAAGGATATATATTCCGTGAAGATGAATTATATCGAATCATTATCGGAAGTTCTAATATGACATCAAAAGCGATTACAGAAAATAGAGAATGGAATACAAAGATTGTTTCTACAGAACAAGGAGAAGTTGCACAAGAAATTTTAAATGAATTCAAGAATTTATGGATGTCACCAAATAGTCAATATTATGAAGAATTCATTGAGGATTATAAAGAGCAATATTTACAAAATCAAATCATCAAAAAACAGCAAAGACAAGCAGCAAAAGAACAAATTGTAGATTTTGAAAGCTATAAATTAAAACCAAATAAGATGCAGTTAGCTTTTATCAATAATCTTATTGAGATGAGATCAGAAGGAATAGAAAAGGCTTTGCTATTATCCAGTACAGGAACTGGAAAGACTTATGCATCAGCATTTGCTGTTCGAGAGCTAGGATATCAGAAGGTTTTATTCTTAGTACATAGAAACCAAATCGCAGAACAAGCATTAAAATCATACCAAAAAGTCTTTGGGCCGTCTGTTACGATGGGATTAGTTACTGGTAAATCTCATGATTATGGTGCAGATTTTATTTTTGCGACAGTACAGACATTGTCAAAAACTGAAAATTTAGAAAGATTTACAAGAGATCATTTTGAATGTTGCATGTATGATGAAGCTCATCATACATCAGCAGATAGCTATAAAAAGGTTATGGATTACTTTACTCCACAATTTACACTAGGAATGACAGCAACACCTGATAAAAGAGATGATCATATAGAAGGTCGTAATATTTATGAGATCTTCGATCATAACATTGCATACGAGATTCGATTGCAAAAAGCAATGGAAGAAGATTTATTATGTCCATTTCATTATTTTGGAATTACTGATTTAGAAATTGTTGATGATACAATGGTCAATGGAAACAAATTGACAAAAGAAGAAAAGCTACAAAATTTTAGATTTTTGACCTCGGATGAACGTGTAAAATATGTGATGGAACAGGCGGAATATTATGGTTATAGTGGTAATCGAGTAAAAGGTTTGATCTTTTGCAGCAGAATTGAAGAAGCAAATGAATTATCAAAGAAATTTAATGAATATGGTTGGCGTACATTAGCATTAAGCGGCGCAGATTCAGAAGAAGTTCGAAGAGATGCGATTGAACGTTTGGTTAATGATGATATCAATGAGTTAGATTATATTTTATCCGTAGATATTTTTAGTGAAGGTGTTGATGTACCAGAGATTAATCAGGTAATTATGCTAAGACCAACACAGTCACCGATTGTATTTATCCAACAATTAGGACGAGGACTTCGAAAAGCAGAAGATAAAGAATATGTTGTAATACTTGATTTTATTGGAAATTATAAGAATAACTTTATGATACCAATTGCTTTATCTGGAGATCGTAGTTACAACAAGGATAATGTAAGAAAGTATGTAGTCAGTGGAAATAGTCTGATTCCGGGAGCATCTACAATTCATTTTGATGAAATATCTAAAGAACGAATATTTAATGCAGTTGATAAGATGAAAGGTATGAAGGCATTTATAAAGGAAAGTTATATTTCTTTGAAGAATAGATTAGGTAGAATTCCAAGATTAATTGACTTTTATGAAAATGAAGAGATTGACCCTTTGATTATTATTCGAGAATATAAGACGTATTATGCAATGTTGAAATCTTTAGAGAAGGATCAAAAAATAGAAGAAGTTTCAGATGAAGAATTGTTGATATTGGAATACTTATCAAAGACAGTTTTAAGTGGAGTACGCCCACAGGAATTAGAATTGTTAAAACTGATGTTGCACCATGATGAGATTTCTATAGAAAAGTTTCAGGAAGATGTTTCAACAAAATTTGGATATTTTTTGAATATGGATGGTATTCAGAGTACTCTTAATGTTTTAGGAGGTCATTTTGTTAGTAACGATGCGGAATATCAAAAATATATACAGATGGATATATTAAAGCCTAGTGAAAATAGAAGTATACAGCGCGCAGAAGGTTTTGCAAAAAAATTAAATGAAAAGGAATTCCATAAGGAATTAAAAGATATTATTTCTGTAGGTTTACAACGATATAAAGATAAATATATTCAGAACAACAATCAAGATGTCCCATTTGTTTTATATGAGAAGTATTCAAGAAGAGATGTTAGTTTTCTGATGGATTGTGGCAAAGATTTATCTTCTACGATGTATGGAATGAAAAAGATTAATGATGATGTTTTTATTTTTGTTACATATCATAAAGAAAAAACAGAAGACGATGGTAAAGAATATATCGATGGAAAACCTGATTATGCAGATGTGTTTGAAGACAATCAAATATTCTGTTGGGATACTCAGATTGGAAGAGGTATTGATAGTTCTTATACGCAAGGTGTGATGAAAGCTTATAGAAAACATTTGATGGTTAAGAAAAGCGATGCAGAAACGACATTTTATTATATGGGACAGTTCGATATTGTAGAAGTTAAGCCTGCAAAAAAATTAGATAATAAAGGAAAAGAACGAGATATTGCGAAGTTTAGAGTAAAAATGAGACATGCAGTTCGAGATGATTTATTGCAGTATTTAGAGAGTAATATAGATTAGATTACGAATAGAAAATGAAAAGGAAGAATGATATGAAGACGATAAAGGTAGTGGCAGCAGTTATAAGAGACGGAGATAAGATATTTGCGACACAGAGAGGATATGGTGATCTAAAAGGTGGATGGGAATTTCCTGGAGGAAAGATTGAAGAAGGGGAAACTCCACAGGAAGCTTTGAAGAGAGAGATTATGGAGGAATTGGATACAGAGATTGAAGTTGGAGAATTGATTGATACGATAGAGTATGATTATCCGGAGTTTCATTTGTCTATGGGGTGTTATTGGTGTTCTGTAGTTAGTGGAGAGTTGGTTTTGAAAGAGCATGAGGATGCTCGATGGTTGGGGAAGGATGAATTGATGGATGTTGAGTGGTTGCCGGCGGATGTTGGATTGATTGGAAAATTATTATAAAAAATAGTAGAGGATAAAAAGTAGGTATAAGCGTATGATTAATATTTTTTGCCCTAATGGAATAAGTTCACAAAAAATTATAACAAAATTAGCGAGAAAAGAATTTGGGGAAGCGATAGGAACTGTTAATTCATATGTTGAATTAAAAAGAGCAGTGATAAAAGTGTTGAAAAAATTAAAACCTATTGAATTAGAAGAAAATCGTTTAGAAACATTAGTGGCTATAAAGCATATAGAAGAAAATGATTTTTCTAATTTTATTTCTATTAGATTTGCGTACTGGGCAATGCTTTTAACAATTGCAGTAATGCTGACTGGAGATGTTCCGATATATATTTATTTTAATATGTCAAAGAAAATGTTTGGAAATACAGTTATGATAATATTAATTTTTATATTGGTAACAATGTCAAGGACGATGCATGCTCAGCATGATGAGCTGGAATATTTGAATTTCAAATTAATATGTTTTGATGAGTTGATCGGAACTAAAAAGAGAAAAAATTGAATTGAGAAGTGGTTATATAAGCGAAAAATAGTAATTTTTATATTTAATTAATTAGTAAAGAAAATGCATAAAAAGATTATTTCTGTGATAAAAATTGATAAATAATCTTTTTTGTTATAAACAAAATCAGAAAATACTACAGTATTCGACAAAATACTACAAAGTAGAGTGGTATAATTATTAATATTCGATTAATAAAAAACATAAAGTAACAAATACATATTAGGGGTTTTAAATTATGATGCAGTTGGAATCAATGATTAAAATACGTGAAGGGAAAATAGAGGAAGTTGTAAAAAAATATAATATAGATGCAGTTGTAAATTGTGCTAATCCTAGTTTAATGGGAAGTAAAAGTAATGTAGATAAGGCAATTCATAAAGCAGTAAATCAAAGTAAAAGACAGACAGATTATTTAAAACATATAATTATTGATGAATTTGAAGAAAAGTTTCATAGTAGAAAAGAAAATATTATTCGTTGTAGGAGAGGAGAGGTTGTAATAACTGAGGGAGGTAAATTTTGTAAATATGTAATTCATGCAGTTGGACCTAAAAGTGATAGAAATATAGGAAATAATTATGGTTATTCGAGTTCTTGTGTTCAAAAGTTAGCTTTGTGTTATAAAAAAATAATGGAGAAGTTATTTGAATATCAAGATATAGAAACTGTAGCAATTCCAATTATATCATCAGGAAATTATGGTTTTGATTTTGAATATGCGTTTAGAATTGGATTGGTTTCGGTATATAATGAATTGTTAGACAAGAAAAATGAATATAGAGAATTATTTGATCAGATCAGTTTAAAACAAATATATTTTGTAATTTTAGATGAATTGAATAATTTTGATAAAGCATGCAAACTTTATGATGAGTATAGAGAAGTTTTTCAAAAAGAACACAGAGCAGTGTATAACAGTTTTAGTGATAGTCAAAGAGCTTTTTGGAATGAAATTAATTTATATGACGAGCAAAAAGGCTATTTTGCAATTGCAAAATTATTTAGAAAATTATTGATTGTGCTTAGATACATATTTGGTTTTTGGACGTGGTTAAAAGATGTATTTGGGAAAAAAGATTGGGTTCTTCGTAAGAAAACTATTGAGTGGGTGGCATTTGTAAAAATGTTTATTCCGATATTTATGATTGTGTTAATAACAAATTTTTCAGTAAATACAAAATTGTTATATGTTGGAAGTTTTGTGATCATATATGATTTGTTGGATACAACTACATATTTAGTGGCATTAATGTTTTTAGCAGATATTCAGAGGCCATCTGCTAATGTCATCCGATCGTTATTGATGTTAGTTGTAAATTATATTGAGGTAGAGTTAGATATTATAGTAATCTATTTAATTATAGGAAAGGTTTTTTATGATAAGATATATAAGATAGAGAATTTATTTGATTTTATTACAGGAAAAATTGAAAATACATTAGTAATGAATAATATAATTGAATTTGTTAATATTGGAATCAAATTTTTCTTTTTAACGGTAGTACTGAGTTATTTTTCAAGTCATATGAGAACACGAAAATTTAGAGATAATTAAATCTTAAGGAGCGTTGTATGGAAAGTAAAAAGATATATTATCATTATTGTTCAGTAGAAACATTTTTTAATATTATGCAAACATCTACGTTAAGATTAGGAAATCCATTATCAATGAATGATTATTCAGAAGTTATATGGTTTTTAAAATTAATTAAAAATTACGCTGACAAAAAATGGATTTATCAAAATATTTCAGAAAAATGGTTTTTAATAGAAAGTATAATTAAAGATATAACTCAAGAAATAGAATTCCCGTATATATTGTGTTTATCTAAGAAAAATGATGTTTTAAGTCAATGGAGATCTTATGCTGATGATGGAAAAGGGGTTGCAATAGGAATAAATGTAGATAATTTATTAAAATTTAGTAATTTATTATCTGGGAATGAAATAATATATGAACCTCAAAAACAAATAGAGATAATTAACAATAAAAATATAGATGGATTTCTTGATGAAATAGAAAGAGAATTTTTAAATAATAATATAAAAAATCTTCATAATAAAGTACGAACATTGATATCACATCTTTTGACAGAGGCAGTAGTATGTAAAAATCCTAAATTTCAAGAAGAAGATGAATATAGAATATTATGTAATCCAGTTGATTTTAATCCAGAGGAGCGGAAAATTAGTAGGGTAAAATTTAGAACAAATAATGAATGTATTTTACCATATAGGGAAATTTATTTTAATAAAATTAAATATAGTTTAATTGAAAACATTACAATAGGACCTAAATCACTATTAAATGATAGGAATTTATGGCTTTTTTTGAAAAATCAAGGATTTAAATGGTTATCAGAAGATGGTAAATGGTCAAAGCAAGACAAAAAATGGAAAGAACATGTCAAAATATCAAAGGCTACATATAGATAGATTCAATGTAAATTGTCAAAAAAATTATAAGATTTATATTAAATAATTAATGAGGTACAAAATGGATAACAATACAGTATATTCTTATATAAAAGATATAGCACAAAGGTTAAAAAATCCACGTAAGTATGGCGATGTTTCTATAATGGTGGGAGCGGGTTTTTCAAAAAATGCACAAAGCAAAGGAATAGATGGCGTAGAACCTCCAAATTGGAGTGAATTAGCTAAAAGAATGTATGATGAATTATATCCTGAGCCTATTAAAGAAAAGGATAAAGAAAAATGGAGAATACAAAGAATTATAAAAACGTCCGGGAAAAATGTTACAAAATTGGCAGAAGAATATATTGCAAATTTTGACAGAAATAAGATAAATAATTTAATTGAGCAATCTATCGAAGATGAAAAATTTGTACCTGGTGAACTACATAAAAAACTTTTAAAATTAAGATGGTCTGATGTTTTTACTACGAATTATGATACTTTATTAGAGCAAACAGTGGATTTGATTTATCGTGAAAACAGTTATGAGATAATATATTCTCAAAATGATTTGCCTGGAAGTATAAAACCAAGGATAGTAAAATTACATGGAAGTATTCCACAAGTTAAACCATATATAATATGCGATGAGGATTATAGAACATATCCTAGTAAATATCCGGCATTAGTTAATACAGTACAACAAGCAATGTTAGAAACTAGACTGTGCTTAATAGGGTTTTCTGGGGATGATCCTAATTTTCAAAATTGGTTAGGGTGGCTTAGGGACAATATGGGAGAATATTCTCCCAAAATTTATTTGATAGATTTTTTTGATGAAATGAATGATTCTGAAAAAAGATTATTAGAAAATAAAGGAATTGTTTTAGTGGATCTTTCGCTTTTGGTATCAAAAAATAATAATAAATATTATGAAGCTATTTCAAAATTTTTAGATTTATTAAAAGAAGAACAAAAAGATGACGACATATATATAGTTAGACCATATCAAAACTTAGATAATATTGATAACATAGGAAATCAGAATGAATATGTTAAAAAAATGTATGAATATTCTTGTAAAATTATTAATTTAATAAATCCATATATATTATTACCAGAAATAGAGAGAAAGAAATATGAAGAATATTTTTCTAGACATTTTATGATTATTTTAAAATTAGAAATGGACAAGATAAAACCTGAATTGATTTTAAATGTAATACGGATTTTAAGAAAATGTCAAGTTGTATTAACTGATAATAATGCAGAATGTTTAGAAAACATAAAAAATGTATTGATGGAACAAAAAGGACAAGAGGTAGTGTTATGTGAGATAATTTTATATTTATTAGAAATGTATAGGATTGATGGTAAAAGAGAAGAATATCAAAAGTGTATGGAACAACTTGAAAAAGTATCTTTGAATTTTACATATTATTCTAATGAGTTTGTTATAGAAAAAATAAAATATTTAATAATGGATTTTGATTATGAAAATGCAGAAAATATTATAGATAAAATGAAGGCAGATACATTAGAATATAAAATAAAAAAAGCTGGATTTTATAAACAATTGTTAAAAACAGAAAAGGCAGATACCATATTAAAAGAGTGTTCAGCAGAATTAGCTCAAATGAAATTATCAGATGAAATATATGCTTCATATTTGGGATATTTAAATTTATGTTATAGAATGGGACATTATACAATTGATGATGAATATTCAGATGCAAACTATTTTAATAATCCATATAATACACGACAGATTGTAGTTAAGCAAAGAGAAGAAATGCAACAAAAATTTTATGAACAAAATCGTAAAAACGAAGAAAATGATGTCTTGCCATTCAGTTTAAATCAAAATAAACCAATAATAAGAGTTATCATAGGTAGCAATGAAGTTTATAAATCTGCATTTTCATTTATTATTGGATTAGATCGTTTATGTTTACCTTTATTTTTTGATCAAATCAAATTACTTCCACGAGTAATTGATGAGATAATTGAATCAAGTAAAAGTATGTATTGGAAAATATCGTTAATTATAAGAACGAATGATGAAAAAACAATTAATCAAATTCTTACTAGAAAAATTTTTATAAAAATTAAGGATAAAGATAAACGTAGATTATTTGATGAATTAATAGAATTAGCAAGCTTATATACGACTGAAGATACGTTTATATATAAAAAATATTTTGTATCAATGAAAAATATTGTACGAGTACTTGCTTGTTTATCAGTTAGTATGGAAGATAAATATATTATTAAATTGTTGACAGAATTAAATAGATTTAGTTATAGTGATGATGTGTTTGTCGAGAATAAAATTAATAAAGTTTTAAGAATAATATCTACACGATTTAATAAAAATATTGCTAATAATATTCAAAATATAATATTTAAAGAATTTTCGGCAAAATATCATTTAGCTAGTTATTTTAATGACATTCCTATTGATATATCAGTAGAAAATCAAAAAATATTTTATATAGCAGCAATAAGCGAATTAAAAAGCAATAATAATAAAGAAAAAGAAAATGCAATAGCAAAGTTGTTATTATTATGGAGTAATAATCCCCTATTGGAATATGAAGAAAAAATAAGTAAACTTCTATGGCCAACTGATAAACTATTAGATATCAATTTATATTATCCATTTGTTTTGGAACAGTTGCCACATCCATCAAATATAAAGTTTTCAAAATTGTATTATAAATATTTAATGGAAACAGAGTATGAAAAGAGTGTTGTACAAAAAGGAGTACATTCAATAAATAATTCTTATAATAATGTATATCAGTATTTATCTTTTTTTTATGCAACATCTAAAATGAGTAGTAGAAATTGTGAAAAAATTATTTTAGATGCTCCATTAGCAAATAAAATATTAGATCGTTCATATGAATTCATATTAAATGAGAAAGAATTATTAGATTCAAGATATGATTTTATGGGAGAAAAAGATAGTTGTAAACAAAAATTTGTATGCATTTGTAATTTAACGGCGCTTATATACATTGAAGCGATTAAGAATCAGATTATTTCAGTTCTCTTGCCTAGGATAAATAAGATTATAGATGAGTTGAAATCTTGTAATATTAGTACTATAGTATTAGATATGGTAGAAATGATTAGGTTAAAGAATTATGAGAAATGTGTAGATACTTTTGAAAACACAATTTTAGCAAATAATAAAGAGTATTATCCAGAAGCATTTGTAGGTGCAGAATGTTTAGTATTTTTGATGTCTGAAGATACAGATTTATGTGAATTAATATCATTTAAGAGATTTTTTAATGCTATTGCGTATTTGCACATAGAATGTGGAAAGACAGTATGGATTCAGTTGGCACCGTTGTTAAGGCATTCATTTTTTGGCAGGGATAGAGAACAAAAATATATTTCAGAATCTGTTGAAAGATGTATTAATAAGTATGGAAAACAAGCAGAAGAAGGTGAAAGATATTATTTAGACGGCTTATATAATTGTGCCAATACACTACATGAATATTACAAAAGTATTCAAAATAGAGGTATTGATATAACAGACGAATTAGAAAAATGTGTTGCAAGAGCAAAAGAAATAGAAAATTATGAGATACATAATATATGGAATGATTGAATATGTTATGAAACAGTTTAGAAGAAAGAAAATGTCGAAGGGATATAATGAAAATTTACTATTTAGGAAATGGCTTTGATTTATTTCATAAATTGCCAACAAGATATTTTGATTTTAAAATATATTTTAAGAATAATTTTTCTGGATTTTACAATAAATTTATTAAAATGTATGGCCTTGGAGAAATGATGTTTGATCATGATGGATCATATTATGAGGACTCTGAGGATGACGAAATTATTGAATTATGGAAAGATTTTGAAAATATGTTAGGTAGGATTGATGTTGATTTTATTTACAATAAATTTGATAAAATACAACAAGCAAAGGATTTAACACAATGTGAGTTTGAAGGAATTTTAGATTATGATCAAGGATGGTATGAAGATATTTATATTGAGAATATGGATCTTTATGATTTATATGAACCATTGCAAAAAGCTTTTATTAGTTGGATAGATTTTGTTGAGAAAACTACTTTTCCATCACTTCCGGAAAGACAGATTTCTCCTTTTTATCCTATATTAAATAAGAATTCAAAATTTGTTGTATTCAATTATACACATACATTGCAAAAATTATATCACATAGAAGATAATAATATATTTTATCCTCATGGAGAAGCTGGAAATAAAAATAATTATCCTAAATTTGGACATGGTGATATTTTACCATTTAAAGAAAATAAAATTATAGAAATGTATGACGAAGATACAACATATGTTATTGATTGGATAACAAATTATTTGTTTAAAACGGAAAAAGACGTTCAACAATATTTATTTGAAACTACTCAATTTTTAAAAGATAATGTTATGGTATTTGATAATGACAAAACAATAATTAATATATTAGGTTGTTCATTTAATAAAATAGATGTTCCTTATTTTGTTCGTGTGAACGAAGATTTTCCGAAAGCAAAATGGAATATATCTTTTTATGATAATGATGATAAAAAGCGAATTAAGAATTTCTTAAAAAAATATGGTATAAGGAATTATAATTTATATAGATTATAAGAATATGTTTGATAGAAATAACACATATATTTAAAAATGGTATTTTTTTGTGTAACATTGTTATATGAATTTGGTTGTCCTTTAAAGTCCTAAATAATATAATGAAATATCTGAACGAAAGGAGTTTAATTATGGAAAAAGATTTATATAATCAAAAACAGGATAGTTATTCAGTTGATATTCAAGGTAATATAAATGGTATTCAAATACAACAAGGAACTACAAACTCGTCACAATTTCAAAATATCAATCAAGTATTTGATTATGATAAGGTCGCAAAAATTATAAATGAAATTGACAAATATGTACCAATGTTTGCTGATACATACGGTCGAGATTATAAAATAGCTGAAGGTGCTTTAAATGAAGCCAAAGAAGCTGTTTTGTCTAGAGAGAATCCTTCAAAAATAAAAAAAGCACTATCTATTTTGAAAGATGTTTCTTTAAGAGTATCAAGCAGTCTTATAGCAACTGGAATTTTAGCATTATTGAAGCAGATAGGTGTTTAGGGGTAAATATATATGGATAAAATAGTAATTGAATTGCAACGTGAAGCATTAAAAAGTGATTTTGATATAATGAATTTGCTTAGGAAGGCTTATCTCGTTGCAAGAAAATTGAAATTACAGGAATTTGAAGATTGGGTTAATAATGAATTAAATGGGTATAAAGATGCAGATAAAATTCCTGACTATAGATTACTTAGAGGAGAAATAAAAGCGTGGAATCCATCTTACGGTTGGATTCCCGTTATTCTACAAAATGATAATGAAGATATAACAACACACTTGGCGAATGATTCGTTGGCAAATCTGTTAAATGTATATGAAAATTCAGAAAATAACAATGCGATTTTACAATTTAATGCTACGATAAATAATTATTTATCAAAATGCAGCAATTTTAATACAAAATATGCTTTAATGATAGGAACTAATCAAATATACAGTATTATTGAATGTGTTAGAAATATTATTTTAGATTGGTCTATAACATTGGAGGAAAACGGTATCTTGGGGGATGAGTTACGATTTAGTGATACTGAAAAAGAAATAGCAAATAAGACTTCGGTCATCAATCATTATACAAATAATTTTTATGGCACTGTAAGTGAAACACAAATTCAGCAAGCTACTACAAATTCGCAACAGCAAAAATAGTATATGAATCGATTTATGTAGATAAGGTCCCTGAGACATTAAGAAATCTGTGTAATATTAAGCATTCCTGTAATTCATAAATAATGTCAATAGACGAAAGAAGAACCTCACAGTATAATTAAGATATCATCTTGGCGGATGAAAAACATCTTAATTATCGGAGGTCCTTATAATGAATTATACACAGAATCAAAAGATTGAACAAGTCACAGAATCAACTTTAGTACTCGGAGTTGATATCGGAAGTTCTGAACACTATGTCAGAGCATTCGATTACCGGGGAAGAGAGCTGACAAAAGCCTTAAGGTCCCGTAGCACTTAAGAAATCAGTTTATAAAGTAAAATGGTAAATTAATCAGAATAAAACGAAAAATTCTAAACAAAATACCCATTTAAAAGAAATGGAGGAAAAAAGAAATGATTGATAAATCAATATATGTAGTAGCGAAAATTTTTGATCAACAAGGATGTATAGCATATAGATGCAAAACACTTAATGAGGCAAGATGTTTGCCAGGAACTTTAGAATCATTAAGAGCTGAAGGAGTACAGATTGTTATTTTAGATGATCCGGATATATATTCAGAATATGCACCTTATGAGTATATTGAAGATATGAAAGAATTCATAGATAAGGTTAATATGTTAAATAAGATTCCAGCAGCATAAAATGCAAGTCATAAATTTTATTTTATACAAATTAAAAAGTAATTTGAAGAGAGACGGCATTGAGATTTAGTATCAATGTCGTTCCGGCATATATAGTAAATGACGGCAAGCAGACACCAATGCGTGGTCATCCGGTATTTATTGCCCAGCATGCAACGGCAACATGTTGCAGAAAGTGCATCCGGAAGTGGCATAAAATGCAACCGGAAAAAGAACTAAGCCAAGTACAGCAGGAATATCTTGTAGATGTAATTATGACATGGATTCAAAAAGAAATGGAGAATGAACTTAAGTTCCCTGAGACGTTAAGAAATCATGGAAATCAAGTGAAATTTATCAATGTGTAATAAAATTTATATAAATCAACAATTTTTCAGGAGATGTGCTATGAAGAAAAAAATATGGGATCTATATGCACCGATTTATGAGAAAGCTATGAGGGCAGATCGTAAATGTTATAAATTTATGTATCATCGGGTCAAAAGCCAGATTGTGGGAAAAGAAGTCTTAGAAATTGCGACAGGTCCTGGATTATTAGCCAAACATGTAGCACCAGCTGCAAAACGAATGATTGCTACAGATTACTCAGAAGGTATGATCAAAGAAGCAAAGAAAGGAAGATATCCAGAAAATCTGGTTTTTGAAGTTGTGGATGCAAAACATCTTCCATATAAAGATGATTCATTTGATGTGGTAATCATTGCCAATGCATTGCACGTGATGTTCGAACCAGAAAAAGCAGTGAAAGAAATAGAGCGTGTATTACGAAAAGATGGATTGTTGATCGCTCCCAATTTTGTGTCACACAACAAAGGAATCATCAGTCGAATATGGTCCAACATTCTGAAATTAGCAGGAATTAAATTCGAACATCAGTGGAGTGGAAAGGAATATATCATATGGCTTAAGAAAAATGGCTGGAAGATTTTACATAACAAACTTTTACCGGCGAGGATTTCTTTGATGTATGTAGAATGTATAAAAAGGGCTGATGCTTAATGCAACAGCCCCTAAAGCATGTTACCATTGAGAAATAAACTCCAAAGTTTTAGTAAGTGAATCCAACCGGCATTTTAATCCAGCTTCTTTATTTTTTCCACGATCTCCTTTAAAAAGCTTTGTCTGTCCAAATTTCATCGGTACAAACATATGTCCACCATAATCATAACTCAAATGCTGATAGGAATATGGAAAATCATAATCTTCGAGTCGTTTCATAATCTGCTCTGCTGCAGGTTCTGAAGGCCACATATTATCCATTTTAGAAGAAATAAGCAAAATAGGACCAGTAATTTTCTCAACCTGAATGACTGCATCAGGATTAGGATTTTTCACAAGTGGAAGATAAAGATCATACATACTGACATCTCTCAATTTGATACTCTGACGTAATATCTGACCAAGAGGGAATTTTTTCGTTCCATATGCAGTATAAGGAAGTTCTTCCCCCCCATATAATCCTTAAGGTCCCAGGGACATTAAGAAATCTGAAAGCAATGGGTCAGTGCCTGCACTTCGGAAAAAGCGTACAGGATAAAAGAGTCTATCACTGTGAGTGTGGAAATGAGATGGGCAGAGATCGCAATGCAGCGATCAACATCCGTGAAGAGGCAAGAAGAATGTTGACAGCATAAACTGTCTGTATCCGGACAATTGGAGAATAAGAAAACATGCCCGTGTCCGGGCTAAAGAATCGCGGGGCACGCGAGGATAGCTTGTAGATACTTGGCTCAGTAGAGCCATTGAGCAAGAAGCCACCACTTCAAAATTAGGGATTTAAGTGGTGGGAGCATGTCACATTATATTCCTTATAAAAGACATCTAAATAAAAATACAGAAAAGTCATTGTAGTATTTACAGTGGCTTTTTCATTGTGGTAGAAATCCAATTGTGATAAAATATCATAAAGATGAACTGCATGGAAGTAAGGAGTGAAAGAATATGATGTATCCATATATGACATTAAATGATGATACAGAAATTACGCATTCAGAGATGTATCCAGATGGAAAAGTAAAAGTATATATTGAAACACCAGATGAAACAGGTGGATTTCATGATGCTATTTGCTGGTTACCAGATTATACATGGGAAGTTCACGGTTATTCAGAGTCAGAAATGATGTATTTTAAGCAACTTATTCGAGATAATGCACATTTAATTATAGAATTTTCTCAAGAAGGAGGGATTCTGAATGCCGCAAATATTTAGAGTTGGACCATATAGTATTTATTTTTGGTCGAATGAAAATAATCCATTGGAGCCTATACATGTCCATATAGCAGAAGGAAAGGCAACAGCAAATGCAACAAAAGTAAGGGACACTTTAAGGTCCTAGGGACATTAAGAAATCACACAACCAGAAGGCTGTAATTCATAAATAATGTCAATAGACGGGCAGGAAACTTAAGTGCTCTGAGACATTAAGAAATCAGTTTATAAAGTAAATTGTATAAATAAAGACAAATTGTTCCAAAAATTCTAAACAAAATATTCATTTAATTTATAGGTGGTAATTTGTCATACAGATATATTCCCCAAAATGTAAATGGCAATATAGAATAAGTTCAAGGAATGGTGATATAAAATCTATTGGAAAACGGAAAGGTAAAATTAGTATTGCTATTGTGCGGACATTTGCATATAATAAAAATAGATAGAAAAACTACTCACGAAAGGAGATGTTTTATATGGCTACAAAATCAGCAAATTTATATGCAAGGATTGAACCAGATGTCAAAGAAAAAGCAGAAAGTATCCTGTCTACACTTGGTATCCCTGCTTCCAGTGCTATCAATATGTTTTATAAACAGATTATCTTACAGAGAGGACTTCCATTTGAAGTAAAAATACCATCCGCTAGACCTGTTGATATCAGCACATTATCAGAAGTAGAATTCAATGAAGAATTGGAGAAAGGATATGCAGATATGCATGATAGACGGACAAAAAATGCGAAGAAAGCTTTTGCTGATATTCGCAAGGATTATGGCTTATGATATATGAAGTAGAAGTATCTGAACAGGCAGACCGTGATTTGAGAGAAATTTTTGAAAATATTGCTTTTGAATTACAATCACCAGAAAATGCAATCGGACAACTTGATCGTCTAGAAGAACAGATATTAAGTCTTGATGCGATGCCGAAGCGTTATCGAAAATATGAAAAAGAACCATGGAAAAGTCGTGAACTTCATATATTACCAGTAGATAATTATGTGATACTATATATTCCAAATAGTGATAAAAAAGTTGTAACAATACTTAGAGTAATGTATGCTGGACGGGACATAGACAATCAGTTGAATTTTCATACAAAGCAATAAAGAATAAAATTTAAAGCAGGGGAGTTACGGATAAGTGATCTTGCGAGATATTTGGAAGTGTTTGAGGCAGCAGAGAGGTTATGCGGGTAACAGATGTGGAACAGTTCTCAAATACAGTTCATGTGGAGACTGTGGTACTGCTTTCCCACAAAAAGCCAGACGGACATATCAACGTAAAAGTTGAGTTTG
>ERZ772954.1447-NODE-1447-length-18324-cov-20.193223_pt1 | contig 18324 bp, 14 predicted proteins | sample MGYA00580684_ERZ772954 | MGnify/ENA primary metagenome ERZ772954 (study PRJEB29015, sample SAMEA2737654) | human gut metagenome | biome: human gut; feature: human-associated habitat; material: faeces | place: China | collected 2012 ...
TAAGAACACGCGGGGCGATATGTTCGCAGCAGCTTACATACAGGATATTCTGCGAAACCCCACCTACTGCGGCAAAATCGCCTATGGACGCAGAAAACAGGAAAAGGTTCACGGCACACGCAACGATTACCGCATTGTGTGGAATGATGATTATCTTCTGACTGACGGCATCCATCAGCCTATCGTTTCCGTAGAAGACTGGGAGGAGGCACAGGCCAGACTTCGTTCGCAGGCAACAAAATATAAACGCTATGATCGGCAGGAAAACGAACACGCTTATCTGCTGACGGGCATCATCAAATGCCCGGAATGCGGTGCAGGTATGTATGTCAGCAAGAGTGTAAAGAAGAAGCCGGACGGTTCTTATTACAAGGAGTTCCGCTATTATGGCTGCAAGCATCGGCGGATGGATAAAGGACAGAAGTGTCCCTTCAAAAATCAGCTGCCGATGGAGCTGATGGATCAAGCCGTTGCGGAGGTAATCGTTTCGCTTGTCAGCCGTCCTGACTTTGCGGCAATGATGGCAGAGAAAATCAATGCAGAAATCGACATATCTGCGCTGCTGGAAGAAATTGCACATTATGAAAAGCAGCTGCGCCAGCAGTATGCGGTGAAGGATAGACTGGCAGAGGACATCGACCAACTTGACCCGGATGACCGCCATTACATCATCCGCAAATCCGACCTTGACGAGCGGCTTTACAAGATGTACGATAAAATCGAAGAAGCAGAAAACAACCTGATGGATGCTCGTGCAAAGAAGCAGGCGATCGAAGCGGATAAAATCACAGGCGATAACATCTACAAAGTTCTCACCTGTTTTGAAAAGCTCTACAATGTTATGGATCCCCTTGAACGCAAAAAGCTGATGGAACATCTGATCTCTGAAATTCAAATCTACCCAGAGCGTCAGCCCAATGGCCAGTGGCTCAAATCCATTAAATTCCGACTGCCTATCGTTGAAAATGATATGGATTTACGTTTGGACAACGGAAGTCATGTCGAGTGTGTAAGTTGTTATACCAAAGTGTGATAGAATACTCCGTCGCTGCGAAGTGATCCGAATCGTCTCCCAACGCATCTCATAAACCACAACAACATAAAAAGGGCGGCGCACCGTTTGGTGCGCCGCCCCTTTCCTTTACCAGTAAATCGAACTGGCTCAGGCCCCATCGGGATGAAGCGATGGGCGTGATGAAGGAGAAAATAAATATGGGTATGAGGTCAGCTCTGGAAACGCGGGACTGGTTCAGAACAAAAGCCGCCCTGCTGCGCCGACGACCAGCAGCAATGCCGGATACGCCAGATAATCGACGATGCGGTTTTCCGGGCCTTTTTCACCGTTGTAAAAGTGAATGGCCAGAAAGCCCATCGGCGCAGCCATGAAGAACAGCGAGAAGATGCAGCACAGGATGGACACTGCCGAGCCCACAAGGCTCTGGAAGGAGCCTTTGCCCCGGAACGCCCACAGCGCGGCGAAAAGGACCACCGTGCTGTTTCCATACCGGATGGACAGCATGGAACACCAGATGACTGCTGCAGCCGTTACCAGGACCCGGAGCAGCAGATGCGGTGCATTCTTCTCCGGGAATTTCTGGTACAGGTAGACCATCACCAGACAGACCACCAGCCCGAACACCGGGTTGCGGGAGGTCGTGTCCAGCAGTTTCCCACTGGTCGCCAGGTTATACGGCAGTTCGCTCAGAACCGCCAGGCCTGCAACACGCAGCGCATAATTCCGCAGGCTGGACGTGTGCTCTACCCCTTCCACCAGCAAAAAGGCGAAGATGGGCACAGCACAGGTCTCCATGGCCTGCAGGAGCAGCGCCAGCGTTGCATACAGCATCGCTGCGCGGGAGGTCTGCATCTGCTCCAGCAGCTGCCCGAAACTGACAGCGCCCAGGTTCAGCAGACCGTTCTGCAGGATGCTTTTGCCCAGCATCCCGGCCAGAAGAAAGAACATCCCCCATGTCCGCAGCCCATTGCTGCTGATGCCGGAAGATCGTTTCCTGACATTTTCCATAGGGGTGTTCTCCTTTCCGGGTGCATCGGACGGGGCAGCCCGGGCATCAGCCCTTGACTGCGCCGCTCATTGCCTCCTGATAGAATTTCTGGGTGATCATGAACAGGATCGCAATGGGGATGGACACCAGCACCGCGCCTGCGCAGAAGCGGACGAACCAGGCATCGACGTATTCCTTTTCCAGCATGCTCCACAGGCCGATGGAGACCGTGAAGTACTGCGAATTGGTACGGCAGATGACCTTTGCGAACACGAAGTCCACCCAGGGTGCCATGAACGAGGTGATGATCTGATACACGATCATGGGCTTGCTCAGCGGCAGCGTGATCTTGGTGAAGATCTGCCAGCGGGTGCAGCCGTCCAGGGTGGCGGCCTCATCCAGCGCCTTCGGGATGGTATCCATAAAGCCCTTCATCACGAAGAAGCCGGTACCGGAACCCGACGAGAAGCAGATGATCAGTGCCAGCGGGATGCGGTTGCCCTCGGTCATGCCCAGCGCCTTCAGGATGAAGTAGACGGCGATCATGGTCATGAAGCCCGGGAACAGGTTCAGGATCATCGCCATGTTCATGTAAGGCTTGCGCATCTTCCACTTCAGGCGGCTGGTGCAGTACGCCACACTCAGCACGAAGAAGGTGGAGATGACGCAGGTGCAGCAGGCGATGAAGAAGGTGTTCATGAACATCCGGGGGAAGTTCATGACGTCAAACTGCGTGAACAGCGCCTTGTAGTTGTTCACGGTGTAGGCCTTGGGCAGGAAGGTCGAGATGAACTGGCCCTTGCCGTCACGGAAGGACTGCATCACCAGCCAGAAGAACGGGATCAGCCAGATGACGCTCAGCACGATCAGGAAGATATACGTAATAATATCGCCCGTCACGCGCTTGGCGTGCATTCCGCCGCCTTTGATTTTGTTCGACATTACTTGAATCCCTCCTCATCCTTGTACGAGCCGCTGGAACGATAGGTGACCAGAGACACGATGGACAGCACCACAAAGGTGAAGATGCCAATGACGGCTGCCAGATTGTACTTCTGCTGATCGACCGACAGCTTGTACAGCCAGGTGACAAGCAGATCGGTCCCGCCTGCAGAGTTGCCGACATACATCGGCTCGCCGCGGGTCAGCAGGTAGATGACGTTGAAGTTGTTGATGTTGCCCGTGAACTGGGTGATGAGGTAGGGTGTCATGACGAACAGCATGTAGGGCAGCGTGATGTTGGTGAACTGCTGGAAGGCGTTTGCACCGTCGATGCGGGCAGACTCATACTGGTCGGCGGGGATGTTCTGCAGAATGCCCGTGACCTGCATGATGGTATACGGGATGCCGACCCACAGGTTGACGACGATGACCAGCACGCGGGCCCAGGTCACATTCTCCAGGAAGGGCAGGCGCTGGCTGATCCAGCCCGCATTGAGCAGCATCTTGTTCACGATGCCTTCGGGCTGCACCATCGAGCGGACGACCATCAGGGAAACGAACTGCGGCACAGCGATCGTCATGGACAGGCAGCCGCGCCAGAAGCCCTTGAACTTGATGGTCGGGCGGTTGATGATAAGCGCCACGATCGTGCCAAGGAAGAAGTTCAGGAAGGTTGCAAAGAACGCCCAGATCAGCGTCCAGAGCAGCACGCTGCCGAACTGCTTGCCGATGACCGACGAGGAGTCAAAAATGGCCATGAAGTTCTTCAGGCCCACCCAGTCGAACAGGACCAGGTGATCGCCCTCTTTGGAGTAGTTGGTGAACGCCATGCTCATCATGTAGAGCAGCGGCAGGATGGTGAAGATCACAAGGCAGGCCATCGGCGGGGTCATCAGCAGCATGTGGACGTTTTCGTCCAGCAGACTGCGCAGCTGCTCTTTGAAGTTGGGCACATGTTCGCCCATCTTCTTCAGAGCGGCGGCGCGGTAGCCGCTGCGGACAGAGGACTGCCAGACCAGGACCAGCAGCACCACGACGCACAGCGAAGCGATGCCGTACAGCAGGATCAGCTGGGACTGGTCGCCTGCAACGTACTCGTAGACGAAGGTCTTTTCGTTGAACACCTTCTGCTGCTCGCGCCAGCCAAGGCTGGGCAGCATCGAGATCCAATACAGGCCACCATTGGGGACTGCCAGAAAAACGATCACGCCGATCTCAACCGCCAGATAGATCAGACCCATAATCAGCTGGCCGTTCAGGATATTGGCCAGGCCCATGATGAGGCAGGAAGCCCACACCACCGGCCCACCGTTTTTCAGCGCAATGGACAAAGAATCCGGGATCTTCGGTTTGCGCTGGGGTTCGGTGTTCGTCAATGTTTTTGGCACATGATCATCTCCTTCAGCCAAATTCATGGGTTACATGCTGGCGTTGTTCAGAGCATTGTTGTAAGCCTCGGTCTTCTCAGCTGCGTTGTCCAGAGTGACCTCGCCGCTGACGATGGCCTTGCCCATGTTCTCGGAAGGAGTCCAGTAGCTGCCCATCTCCGGCAGAGTAGCCTGCAGCACGGAGGTGTTGGCGATGGTGTTGGCCTGTGCCATTGCAACGATATCGGCAGAAACGGTTGCGTCGTTGCTCAGAGCGTTGGAGGTGGGCACGATGCCGCGCATCTCATAGTGAGCCTTCTGAGCCTCAGCAGAACCCAGGTAGACGGCCAGAGCAATAGCAGCCTGCATGTTCTGGCAGTTGGGGTTGACACCGATGGCCTTAGAGCCTGCGAAGGAACGCATCTGCTTTGCTTCGCCGTCGATGGTGATGGTGGGCAGCTGGGTCGCACCGAAGTTGTCGCCCAGAGCTTCCTTGACAGCCTCGGCATTCCAGGTGCCGGAGAAGAAGGCGTTGACGGTGCCCTCTCGCAGGCCGGACAGGCCGGAACCGTCGGCGTCCACAGAGAAGTTTGCGTTGTTGTACAGGTTCACCAGATACTTGGTAACTGCAACGGCCTTGTCGCCGCCGAAGTCGAAGCCGGCGGCGGCATCCATGCCGCTCTCACCGAAGATGGTGCAGCCGTTTGCGTAGTAGAAAGCTGCGATGTACCAGGAGTCGGTCAGGGGGAATGCGACCTTGCCCTTCTCCAGCATGGTGTCCAGAGACTTCACGTCGTCCTCGCTGAAGACGGAGGTGTCATAGTACATGAACCAGGTGTTGCCGGTGAAAGGCACGCCGTACACGCCGCCGTCGGTGCTGGTGACAGAGTCGATCATGGTATCGGGGTTGTCGTTCAGGACCTCATCCAGGTAGCTGCCGCCCAGCTGTGCAATGGCGTTTGCCTGCACCAGGGTGCCCAGCTGGTCGTTTGCGAACATGTAGACGTCGGCAGCTGCGGAGACGTCCTGGGTGACGTTCTTGCTTGCGTCGCCCTCGGAGCAGACCTCATAGGTGAAGGTGATGTTCCACTCGGGGTGTGCATCGTTGAACTGCTCGCACATGGTGGGCAGCCAGCTGCTGGAATCCACCTGATCTTCCTGGGGGCCCCAGACCTTCAGGGCAACGTCCTGCACCTCAACGGAAGCAGCCTCGGAGCTGCCGGCTGCTGCAGAAGAAGCAGTGCTGGAGCTGCTGCCGCCGCAGGCGGTCAGAGCAGTTGCTGCGGCCAGAGTGCCGCAAACGGCCAGGAACGAACGACGCGAGATCTTTTTCATAATTTTTCTCCTCCATAAAATAAATGTTATTCAATACAGCGGTTGCTGTTCGAAACAAAGTTTATCCGTTCAGGATATCCCAGTTGACGCGGCCGGTGCGCTTCGTCAGCGCCATCAGCTCGTCGGCAAGGGCGTCGGTCACCTGACCGGGCGCAAGGCGCCAGCGCCAGTTGAAGCCCACGGTGCCCGGCTGGTTCATGCGGGCCTCGTTGCCCAGGCCCAGGTAGTCCTGAATGGGGATGATGCAGTCCTTTGCGACGCTGCGCAGCGCCAGCCGGATGAGCACCTTGTACATCTGCGCATCCGGGGTGAATGCATCGCCCAGATAGTCCCGCACCTGGCGGCGGGAAGCCTCGTCCAGCCCGGCGTACCAGCCTGCCAGAGTGGGGTTATCATGCGTGCCCGTGTAGACCACGCAGTGGGTGTTATAGTTGTGGGGCCAGTAGTCGTTAGACGCGGTGGTGTCCTCCGGGTCGATGGCGAACTGCAGCACCTTCATGTTGGGGCAGCCGCTGGCCCGCACCAGCGCGCGGACGCTGTCGGTCAGCAGGCCCAGGTCCTCGGCGATGACGTTCACCTCGCCCAGCTGCCAGTGCATGGTGTCGAACAGCTCCATGCCCGGGCCCTTTTCCCAGTGGCCCGCCCTCGCGGTGGCGGCATCGGCCGGGATCGAGAAATACTCGTCGAAGCCGCGGAAGTGATCGATGCGCACGATGTCGTACAGTTTGAAGCTGTACCACATCCGGCTCATCCACCAGGCGTAGCCGGTCTCCCGGTGGCGCTCCCAGCGGTAGAGCGGGTTGCCCCAGACCTGGCCGTCGGCAGCAAAGGCATCCGGCGGGCAGCCTGCAATGGCCGTCGGCTGGTTTTCGCTGTTCAGCTGGAACAGGTCCGGGTGTGCCCAAACGTCTGCGCCGTCCGGCGAAACATAGATGGGGATGTCGCCCACGATCCGGATGTGCCGTGCGTTGGCATAAGCCTTCAGCTGCGACCACTGCTGGGCGAACTTGTACTGCAGATATTTGTGGAACTCCACATCAAAGTAGAGTTCACGGTTGTAGTAATCCACGGCGAAGTCCCAGTGCATGCGGATATCTTTCGGCCAGCTCTGGAACGGTGCTTCCCGGAAGAAGGTCTTCAGCGCCATGAACAGTGCATAATCGTCCAGCCACCAGGCGTTGTCTGCACAGAATGCGTGGAACCCGCCGTCCTGCGCGATATTGCTCCGCTCATAGGCCTTGTGCAGTAGCGCGAGACGGTTCTCGTGGAGCTTGTCGAAGTCGATCTTCGCGGGGTCGCTGCCGAAATCCACGGCATCGCACTCCTCGCGGGTCAGCACGCCTTCCCCGATGAGGGTCTCCAGGCTGATGAGGTAGGGGCTGCCCGCAAAGGCGGAGTAGGCCTGATAGGGGGAGTTGTCCGGCAGGCCGTAAGCCGTTGCGCCCAGCGGAAGGATCTGCCAGTAGCGCTGCCCGGCCTTTGCCAGCCAATCCACAAACGCATAGGCCGCGCCGTCAAAGCAGCCGATGCCGTAGGGAGACGGCAGGCTGGTGACGGACATCAGAACACCTGCATAACGGTTCATTGGGTCAGCACTCCTTTTTGATCAGCATCCATGCCTCATAGGGGCGAATGGTCTGGACAGACGGTTCTTTGTAGTTGGAGACAAGGCACTCCGCGCCGCGGTATTCCGCCGGGAAGTCGAAGGAAGCTTCGCGCCCGGAGAAGTTGCAGACCACCAGCAGGTGCTCCGTTTCGGTGTCGCGGGTGTAGGCAAACAGCTGCTCGTCCTCGGGGCACAGCAGCGTGAACCGCCCATCCCGGAACACCGGCAGCTCCTTGCGCAGGGCAATGAGCTTTTTGTAATAGTAGAAGATGGAATCCGGGTCGGCCAGAGCAGCCGCGGCATTGATGACGGTGTGGTTCTCGTTCACGGGCAGCCAGGGCGTGCCGGTGGTGAAACCTGCGTTCTCCCCTGCCGTCCACTGCATGGGGGTGCGGGCGTTGTCGCGGCCCCGCGCCCAGATGGACTGCATGACGCTCTCGGGCGAGTCGCCGCGCTCTGTCCGCTCTTTGTACATGTTGTGGATCTCCAGATCCTGATACTGTTCCAGCGGCAGGCGGATGTTCGTCATGCCGAGCTCCTCGCCCTGGTAGATGTAGGGCGTGCCCTGCAGGCCGTAAAGCATGGTGGCCAGCATTTTGGCCGACTCCACGCGGTACTCTTTGTCGTTGCCCCAGCGGGAAACGATGCGGGGTAGATCGTGGTTGTTGAAGAACAGGCTGTTCCAGCCGCAGCCGTACAGCTCCTGCTGCCAGCGGCGCAGGCATTCCTTCAGGCGGGGCAGCTCCAGCGGGATCATATCCCACTTGTCCTTGCCCGGCTCCTGGTCGAGGCCGATGTGCTCGAACTGGAACACCATGCTCAGCTCGCTGCCGTCCGGCGCGCTGTAGCGCTTGGCGCGTTCGGTGTCTGCACCCCACGCTTCGCCCACCGTCACCAGACCTTCGTCGGTGAGAACGTTCTCGGAAATGCCGCGCAGATATTCATGCAGCCGCGGGCCGTTGATGGTGATATCCTTGTCCGGCTCTTTCGCGATCTGGTCAATGACGTCCAGGCGGAAGCCTGCCACGCCTTTCTTGACCCAGAACTTCATCACATCGTAAAGTTCTTGCCGCAGTTTCGGGTTTTCCCAGTTCATATCCGGCTGTTCCGGCGCGAACTGGTGGAAGTACCACTGGCCGATCTCCGGCACATAGGTCCATGCCGAACCGCCGAAGACGCTGCGCATCCCGCTGGGCGGGCAGTCCGGCGTGCCGTCCCGCCAGAGGAAGTAATCGTGATAGGGGTTCTCGCGGGAGCTTTTTGCCGCCCGGAACCAGCGGTGCTGGTCCGAACAGTGGTTCAGGGTCAGGTCGATGAGGATGCCGATGCCCCGCTTTTTGCTCTCGGCAATGAGCTCGTCCATGTCCGCCATGGTGCCGAAGCTCGGCTCGATGGCGCAGAAGTCCGAGATATCGTAGCCATTGTCCACCTGCGGCGATGCGCAGATGGGGCACAGCCAGATGGCGTCCACACCCAGCGTTTCGAGGTAATCCAGATGCGAGAGGATGCCCCGCAGATCGCCGGTGCCGCTGCCGGTCGTATCCTGAAAGCTCTTGGGATACAGTTCATAGAACACGGCCGATTTCCACCAGCCGCAGCGGCTCTTATCAAGTACCACTCGTTCCATGTTTTCCTCCTGCACCTTCGATCCTTTCCAGCGCCGCATAGACCCGCAGCATCTCGCCGACGCTCCATGCCTGCGCAAAGCAGCCTTTGCTTTCCGCCGGGAAGTCGCCGCTGTAGATCTCGGGCAGCTGGCCGATGCAGCCTTCCCGCAGCATGGGAAGCACCGCATCCAGCTCCCGGCGGACCTGTGCAGCCGCTTCCGGGGTGTTGTTGTGTACCTTTAAATAAGCCCGATAATAGGCACCCAGCGGGAACACCCAAACCGTTCCCTGGTGATACGCCAGGTCACGCGCAAGCTGTTCGCCGCCGTAGCTGCCGTGGTACTGCGGGTCTTCCGGCGAGAGCGTCCGCAGCCCGCAGGGCGTGTAGAGCTGCCGGTAGACCGTCTCCACCACGTTCTTTTCCTGTTCGGGAGACAGCGCGGAGAAGGACATCGACACCGCCCAGATCTGGTTGCAGCGGATCTGCTCGTCGGCGTCCGTGCCCGAGAGCACGTCCTTCAGGTATCCCTTCTCCGGCATGTAGAATTTTTCTGCGAAAGAGCGCTTCACCTTTTCGGCCAGCTGCTCGTAGTCGGCTTCTTTTCCCAGCTGCTTGGCAAACGCCGCCATGATCGCAAGGGCGTTGTACCAGTAAGCGTTGACCTCCACCGGCTTGCCGTGGCGGGGCGTCGGCAGGATGCCGTTCACACACACATCCATCCAGGTCACCTGGTCCAGTCCCTCACCGGCGGTGATGAGCCCATCCGCATCCATCCGGATGCCGTGGTGGGTCCCCTTCCGGTAAGCCGCGATGATGCGTTCCATCACCGGGTAGGCTTCGTGCAGGAATGCGCGGTCGCCGCTGCGCTGAATGTACAGCCACACCCCTTCTATGAGGAGGAGCGCCGCGTCCACAGTGTTGTACATCGGCTTCTGTGCGCCCTCCGGGAAAAGGTTCGGCACAAGGCCGTCTTTCTCGTAGGCCAGGAAGGTGCGCAGAATGCTTTTTGCATCCTCATAGCGGCCGGTCTCCAGGCAGCAGCCGGGCAAGGCGATCATCGTGTCGCGGCCCCAGTCGCTGAACAGCGGGTAGCCCGCCAGAATGGTCTTGCCGTTGGTTGAGGCCCGCCGTGCGATAAAGGCATCGGCCGCCGCAGCCAGCTGCGAAGCGGCCGGGTCTGCGAAGCCCGCCTTCTTCTCCAGCGCAGCCAGGCGCATTTCCTGCTGGCGCAGGAGCTCTGTGCCCGAAGCCGCCGTTTCGCCGGTGAAGAACACCACCTCGAACTGAGCCGTCTCGCCCGCCTCCACGGTGCGGGTGATGGAAAAACAGGATGCCGCATAGCCAAATGCGGGGCGGCCGTCCTTTTCGTCTGCCGTGTAGTGCAGCTTTTCCCACTGCACCGGGCGCGCGGCCAGCGCGGCGTCCGTGAAGACGTGCATCGTTTCGCCGCCGGAAGTGACCTTGCCGTTTTCAAAGCGGAAGGTCTTGTCCGGCTTTTTCAGCGCGTCCTCTTTGGGGGCGAACTTCAGCTGCGGCACGATCTCGAGTGTACAGGGCCGGCCCGAACGGTTCTCCACGGTGTAGAGAGCGGCGGCGGTGTTTTCCTCCCAGCCCAGGGCGAGCTTCCGCTCCACCATCACGCCGCCGACGTGATACCGCCAGCAGGGCGTATATTGATAGGTAAAGCTGCTGAGGTTTTTCCAGCCGTCCTCTGCCGCTTCTTCGGCAAAACTCTGGGTCGAGAGGAAGGTCTCCTTCTGCCCGATGCGCAGCACTTCTTTCAGCCGGTGCACCAGCATCACGCGGCGGTTGGGGGCCTGCACGGCTGCCGCCAGAAGTCCCTGATCGCACCGCGGTGCCGAGAACGCTGCCGTCGTGGACAGATAGCCGCCCAGACCGTTCGTCAGCAGGACACTGACGTCTTCTGCACGCTGCCTTGTGCACAGCTCCTGTTTTCCGTAAACAAACCGCATTCTCGTTCCCTCGTGTGGTGACCGTTTTCAAATGTTTCGCAGAGTTTCGTCACTGCAAAGTATAGTACCGTTTGGGTGTTCCGTCAATTCTTTTTGCAAGGTTCACCAAAATTCTCCCTATCCGCCAAATTATTTTGAAGATTTTTATGCAAGATTTCTCTTGTTTTTTCCTGTGATCTATGTTCCAATTATCTCAACAGAAACATTACGAAACTTTTCCGTGTGAAACCATGCCCTTTCGGGTTGTTTTGACCCGGCTGCTGTGGTAAGATATCCCACGAAACTTGCGAAACAAACGCAAAGGGAGGGATCCGATGGCAACTTTGGAAGATATCGCCCGCACGCTGGGCGTTTCAAAAGGTACTGTTTCCAAGGCGCTGAGCGGTGCAGGCGGCGTCAGCGATGCCATGCGCAAATCGGTGGTCGAGACCGCCGTGGAGCTGGGCTATTCCCGCATCTGCCGGAAGGACGCGTCGCGCCGCATCGCAGTTTTCATCACCAACATGGATTACGCAAAGCCGGAGGACTTCGGCTACGACATCCTGGCGGGGTTCCGGAAGCTGGCCGAGCCGGACGGCTGCCAGGTGGTGGTCGTGCCGCTGAGCTGTGCATTGGAAAACAGCGTCCCCTACGACGCCTACATGATGCAGCACAACTACCTCGGCGGCCTGTTTCTGGGCCTTTCGCTCAACGACCCCTGGCTGGAGGACTTCAAGACCTGCAAGACCCCTGCCGTGCTTTACGACAACTGCGTGCCGGGGAACCTCCGGGTCACCAGCATCAGCGTGGACAATGCCGAGGCCATGGACCAGGCCGTCCGCTACCTGAAAAGCCTGGGCCACAAGAAGATCGGCTACCTGAGCCACGCGCTGGGGTCCTACGTTTACCAGCAGCGCTACCAGGCGTTTTTCCGGGCCGTGCAGGCAAACGGCCTGCCCTGCAGCGAAAGCCTGGGCAAATGCGATTTCTTCACCTCGGTCTGCCTGTCGGAGCACCTGCCCGCACTGCTGGAGCAGGGCTGCACGGCCATCGTCTGCAGCCACGACCGCCTTGCCAACAGCGTCCTCATCGACTGCCAGGAGCGGGGCATCCGCGTGCCGGAAGACCTGAGCATCCTGGGCTTCGACGACCTGCCGCTGTGCCGGTTCACGCCGCCGCCCCTGACCACCATCCGCCAGAACCGTGCAGAGCTGGGCAAGAGCGCCTATTTTGCGCTGTCCAGCCAGCTGCACGATGTTTCCATCAGCCTGATCCAGCTGCACACGGAGCTGATCGTGCGCTCCTCCTGCGGCAAGGCCCCGCGGCGGCCGCAGGCCAAAAAACGCATTCCCCGGGCAGAGCCCGTCACCAAAAAGGAACGAAATGATGAAGCATAAGATCCCTGTAGAATGGATGCAGCGCTATGAAAGCGAGGCCTTTGCCCGCGAGACCGCCTGCTCCGGCCCCCTTGGCGCTGCCTACACCCCGGAGGCGACCACCTTCCGGCTCTGGACGCCGCTTGCCGAGGCCGTGTCGGTCAATCTTTATCCCCACGGAAACGGCGGCGGCCGCCCCGAGGTGCACCCCATGGAGCGGGATGCGCAGGGCGTGTGGAGCATCACCCTGCCCGGCGACCAGAACGGCCGCTACTACACCTACACGGTGCAGATCGACGGCAAAACGCAGGAGACCGGCGACCCCTATGCCGTGGCAGCGGGTGTGAACGGCCTGCGCAGCATGGTCCTGGACCTGGATGCCGCCGCGCCCGCCGGGTGGCAGGACGACCGGCGGCCGGACATCCCGCCCCAGAAACGGGTGGTCTGGGAGGTGAGCGTCCGCGATTTCTCGCAGGATGCCGCCAGCGGTGTCCGCCCGGACTGGCGCGGGAAGTTTCTGGCCTTCACCCAGCCCGGCACCACCCTGTGCGGGGACGGCACCCACCCCACCTGCCTGAACTACCTGCAGCAGCTGGGTGTGGGCTATGTCCAGATCATGCCGATGTACGATTTCGGCAGTGTGGACGAAGCAAAACCGCTGACGAAACAATACAACTGGGGCTATGACCCCATCAACTTCAACGTCCCGGAGGGCAGCTATTCCACCGACCCCTACCACGGCGAAGTCCGCATCCGGGAGTGCCGCACCATGATCCAGGCCCTGCACAAGGCCGGCATCGGCGTCATCATGGATGTGGTCTACAACCACACCTACCGCCACGAGAACGTTCTGAACCACGTCATGCCGGGATACTTTTTCCGGGAAAACGAGGACGGCAGCTATTCGGACGGCAGCGGCTGCAGCAACGAGTTTGCCAGCGAGCGCCCCATGGCCCGGCGGTATCTCATCGACTCTGTCCTCTACTGGGCGAAGGAATACCACCTGGACGGTTTCCGCTTCGACCTGATGGAAATTTACGACGTGGAAACGATGAATCTGCTGCGCGCCGCGCTGGATGAGCTGCCGGGCGGTGAAAGCATCCTGATGTACGGCGAACCGTGGAAGGGCGGCCCCAGCGTGCTGCAGCAGCCCGCCGCCAATAAGGACGCCCTTTCCCTGCTGGATGACCGCATCGGTGTGTTCTGCGATAACACCCGCGACGCCATCAAGGGCCACTGCTTCTACGCCAGGGAAGCGGGCTATGTGAACGGCAGGCCGGACATGTTCCCGGAGATCCGGGCAGCAGTCACCGCGTGGTGCTGCAGCGATGCTTTGCCTGAACACGCACCCGGCCAGATCGTGAGCTATGTTTCCGCCCACGACAACTACACCCTGTGGGACAAGCTTCTGCTGGTGCGCACCGACCACCCGGACTACAACGTCTTCGATCCGGCGGTGCTGGCCGAGAACCGGCTGGCCGCCGGCATCTACCTCACCTGCATGGGCATCCCCTTCCTGCAGGCCGGCGAGGAGTTTGCCCGCACCAAAAAAGGCGAGGACAACAGCTATGCCTCCTCTGCCCTGCTCAATCAGCTGGACTGGAAGCGCACCGCCGCCTGCCCGGGGCTGGTGGAGTATTACCGCGGCCTGATCGGGCTGCGCAATGCCTTCCCCCGCCTGAGCGCGCCGGACCCCGACACCCCCCGTGCCGTCCGGTTCCTCCCGGTGGAAGCACCGCTGGTGGGCTGGGTGCTGCCCGCCGGGCCGGAGCGCGCCGCCTGGAAGGCTCTGTGCGTATTTTACAATCCCCTGGCCGAGACCCGTGTCGTTTCGCTGCCGGAAGGCCGCTGGAAGCTTCTGAGCGACGGCACCACCTCCGCCCTGTGGCAGGGCGAAAGCACCGTCTGCACCGGTGAATTTTCGCTTCCGTCCTGCAGCGCCGTGATCTTCGGCCTCTTATAAATAAACGCGGCCCTTCAAATCAAAGAAACCCGGCTGTCGGCGTTCTGCCAGCAGTCGGGTTTTGGTTTTATGGGGTCACAGCCTGCACAGCAGCGCCGTCAGGGCGGCCCAGTCGTCGCCTTCGTATTCGTAGCGGCGGCAGTCGGCGGGGGCCTTTCCCGGCGTGCGGGCCGGGTCCGCCGGTTCCTGGTCGGGCGGGGTGAGCCCGGTGTGCAGGTAAAGCGTTGCAAGGCCTGCGTTCACTGCGCCCGCAATGTCCGTTTCGCGGTCATTGCCGATCATCAGGCAGCGGGCCGGGTCGAGCTTTTGTTCGTCCAGCAGCGCCGCAAAAAATTTCCGGTCCGGCTTGCGGCAGTTGTAGTCCGAGGAAAGGTAGATGCCGTCGAACTGCTCCCCCAGCCCCAGATACCGCAGCTCGTAGGCCGTGAAGACCCGCTGCGCGTTACTCAGCAGCCAGAGACGAAAGCCCTTTGCCCGCAGCGCAGCCAGCGCTTCCAAAACATGAGGGTAGAGCCGCAGATGTTCCATGGACGCAATGCGGAACAGCTGCGCCGCATTCTGCCCCAGTCCCTCGGTGCAGATGCCCTTTTTCCGGAACAGTGCATCCATCACCTGCTCGAACGGGATATCCGGGAAGCACTCGTAGCTCTGCCCGGCCTTCGCCTGGCGGGCGGCCATTTCCCGTTCAAAGGCCCGCTTCAGCTCTGCGCCCGTGCAGCGGGCACCGTAAAAGCCAAAGTAGAGGGCCGTCTTTTCCCAGACCTCCGCACTTTCCTCCGTGTGGATGTCCACCAGCGTGCCGTACAGGTCAAAGATCAGGTCGGTATAGGTCATCGTACAGCGCATCACTTGCCCAGGTGCCAGATGTCGCGGTCGTACTCGGCAATGGTGCGGTCAGAGGAGAACATGCCGGCCTTGGCGATGTTCACCAGGCACTTGCGGCGCCAGCCCATCGGGTCGCAGGCGTAGTCGCTCAGGGCCTGATCCTTGCGCACCACATAGGCGTTGAAGTCCGGCAGGGTCTGGAACCAGTCCTTGTGGATCAGCTCGTCGTGCAGGCGGGTCAGGTTTTCGGCATGACCGGCGGCCAGCATCTCCGGCCCGGTCAGGAAGCTGATGGCGCGGCGGATGTTGGCATCGCCCTCCACCCACTGGGCGGGGTCGTAATCGCCCACGGCGTAGCGGTGGATGACCTGATCGGAGGTCTGGCCGAAGATATAGATGTTCTCCTCGCCCACCTGCTGGCTGATCTCCACGTTGGCACCGTCCATGGTGCCCAGGGTCAGCGCGCCGTTCAGCATGAACTTCATGTTGCCGGTGCCGGAAGCCTCTTTGGAAGCCAGGCTGATCTGCTCAGACAGATCGCAGGCCGGAATCAGCTTTTCGGCGGCGGTGACGTTGTAGTTCTCCACAAACACCACCTGCAGCCACTTGGACACCTCCGGGTCGGCGGCAATGACCTTCGAGAGGGTCAGCAGGGCGTGGATGATATCCTTTGCGATGATATAGGCAGGTGCGGCCTTTGCGCCGAAGATGCTCACCAGCGGGGCAGCGGGCAGATGACCGGCCTTGATCTCGTAATACTTGTGGATGAGGTACAGCAGGTTCAGCTGCTGGCGCTTGTACTCGTGCAGGCGCTTGGACTGGATGTCGAAGACGGCCTCGGTGTTCACCTTCACGTTCTGGGTGCGCAGCAGCCAGTCGGCCAGAGCTTCCTTGTTGGCCTTCTTCACGGCGGTCAGCTCGCCCAGCACGGTCTCGTCGTCTGCAAAGGCCAGCAGCTTTTCCAGCTCGGAAGCGTCCTTGCGGAAGCCGGAGCCGATGCCGTACTTTTTGGCATAACGTTCCAGACCACGGATGCCGGTCTTGCTGATCTCCACGCTGGACACGCCCCGGTTTTGCCGCAGAAGGGTGCGGACACTTTGCTTACCTTGGGATGTTTTGGACTGGTACAGCCGAAACGCCGCTTTTACCGCCCGCAGGACAGTCCGGGCAGACAGCTTTGTGGTGGAGATCATAATGTTGAATGACTTCTGTTCGATTTCTTCCTGCAATGCCATCACCTCCCGTGCAGCAGGGTGATTTTAGCGGTCATGCTCTGCCGGGGGCTTGGTGCGGGGCTTTTCTGTGGGCGGTTCATCAGGCACCGGCAGCACCAGCAGACGGTTGCCCAGTTTCAGAAAGGCTTCCGGCTGATGAAAAAGCTGCTCGTACTTCTGCGCCATCTCCGGGGTCAGGGATGCGAAATCCTCCTCGCCCAGACCTACCACCAGAAAAGTCCCGGCAACGGCATCATACATTTCTCCGTTTTCATCCCGAAGGGCACGGTTCAGGGGCAGTCCCATGAGCTTGCCGTCATCGTTATAAACGATGGCAACCGGGTCGGCAAAGGGATAGCTTGCGCCGATGGAACCGCCCACCGCCTGCTGCAAAGCCTTCAGGTCGTTATCAATCTCGACCTGCTGTGGACGCTGTCCCGGTGCAATTTTCAGCACCGAAAGGGTGTTTTCATTCTGTTCCATTATCATTCTCCTCAAAGATGGTGCTCTCCTGCCCGGCATGGGCGGCGTTCAGCAAAGCCGCCACGAAGAAGCCGAAAATGGCACCTGCTTCAAAAAAGGCGAAACCGATAAAAAAGTTCAGCATGGCACACCTCAGTCGATGCAGATGCAGGTCAGCTTGTCGCGGTCGATCATCAGGGTGACACTTTTGGCTTCCAGATATTTCTGGATGGTGTACATATCACACATCGTCAGGGATGCGAAGTTGCCATCCTCATCGAAGCGGTGAAAAATGACCGGACCGACCAGATACCGCTGGCCCATCAGCTTGACGACCTGTTTGGGATTGTAACGGAAGCCCAGCGGCTCGTTCTCAGAGATGCCGATGCCCTCATCTGCCTCATCGAAGCAGGCAAGGATGTGCGGCGCATCGTCAGGACGGATAACCGTCAGGTCCAGAACCGGCGAGGTTGCGGCGAAATAAGGCTCTGCGCTGCCAAGCTCGTGCTTCATTGCCATGTGCATGACCGAGAAGAAGCCGGTTACGGTATCGTCGATGTGGTCGAGCTTCTTGCTCATGCTGTCGATGGTCTTTGCGGTCTTGAAATCAATCGTATTGTTCATAGGCGTTACCTCTAAATTTTTGCAAACAAAAAGACCCTATCGAGTCTTGCGTTACGGGTCAGCGCTCGTTGCGGCGCTGCTGCTTTTTCTGCCACGCATCCAAAAGCTGGATGATCTTCTCCTCCATCTGTTTGGGCGTGTAGCTGCGGGGAAAATACTTCCGCAGGGTCTCGTTTTTGATGGTCACCGTATCAAGCTCGCTCTTTTTCTCCTCGCCCATAATGGCAACGACCGTCTCCGTTGTAAAAGTTCCATCCTGAGCCAGCTTCTTGATACGCTTTGCTTGTGAGACAGAAGGAAAGTTCTGGGTATCATCCATTGCCCGGATCACTTCCTGCTGTTGTTCAGGAGAAAGATAGGAAAGCTCCACAGCAGGATTGAAGGACACGGTTTTGTTATCCACCATGTCCAGCAGTTCTGGAATAAGGTTGGTCAGACGGATGAAACGTCGAACAGTCTCACGACTTTGATTATTCTCTGCGCCCAGCTTTTCATTGCTCCGCAACTTCGACACAACTTGTGTCGAAGTTAAATCTGACCTTGCACCTTGATTTTTCATGGCATCCAACTTCATTTTGTACGCAAACGCTCTCTCGCTGGGCAGAATATGCTCACGCTGCAAATTGCTATCTACCATGAGGATTATGGCAGCATCATCGTCCATCTGGCGCACAATGACCGGCAGGGTTTCCAGTCCGGCCAGCTCCGCAGCGTGTTGACGGCGGTGCCCGGAGATAATTTCATAGCCGCCCTTCGGTCTGGGGCGGGCAATCAACGGCGAAAGCACACCGTACTGCTTGACACTTTCCACGGTATCGCTCATAGAATCATCGTCCAGAACCTTGAAGGGATGGTTCTTGAATGGAAACAGCTCTCCAATCGGAATCTGCTGCACCTGCTCCCGCTGCTGTTCCTGCCGGGATTCTTCGGTGGAGAAGATGTCATCTGCCCCTTTCAGCGACACGTTTAAGCTGTTTTTCGGCATTCGCCATCACCTCCTCGTATTATAAAAGAGTAGTATTTATAGACCGCTCTCCAGCGGTATGC
>ERZ772954.1453-NODE-1453-length-18265-cov-81.114498_pt1 | contig 18265 bp, 17 predicted proteins | sample MGYA00580684_ERZ772954 | MGnify/ENA primary metagenome ERZ772954 (study PRJEB29015, sample SAMEA2737654) | human gut metagenome | biome: human gut; feature: human-associated habitat; material: faeces | place: China | collected 2012 ...
GGCTTAAGCACCGCTCCGGCGGCTGCGGCACTTAGAATTATGCGGTATTGCCCTATATTGTTCAAAGTTTCTGCTTTCTTCTTTTCAAAGAAGGGACAACAATGCCCGTAAAAAGTCCTTACACCTCAGCGCTGGCGCGGCGGGTAACGTGGCAGCTTACGTTGACTGCCACCGGCAGGCAGGCCACATGGGTGGGCAGCTGTTCAATGCAGACGCCCAGGCAGGTGGTTGCACCGCCAAAGCCCTGCGGGCCAAAGCCGGTTGCATTGATGGCATCCAACAGCTCTTTTTCCAGCGCGGCATAATAGGGGTCCGCGTTGGGCTGGTCCAGCGGGCGCAGCAGTGCCTTTTTGGCCAGAGCTGCGCATTTATCAAAGCTGCCGCCAATGCCAATGCCCAGCACAATGGGCGGGCAGGGGTTGGCCCCCGCCTGCTTGACGGTTTCCATCACAAAGTCTTTTACGCCCTGCACGCCATCGGCAGGTTTGAGCATGGTCAGGCGGCTCATATTCTCACTGCCTGCGCCCTTGGGGGCTACGGTAATTTTGCAGACATCCCCCGGCACAAGATGTACCGTTAAAAACGCCGGGGTGTTATCCCCCGTGTTCACGCGCTGCAAGGGGTCCGCGGTGATGGACTTGCGCAGGTAGGCTTTCTCATACCCGCGGCGCACGCCCTCGTTCACAGCTTCGTCCAGATTGCCGTTGATATGCACATCCTGGCCCAGCTCGATGAACACACAGGCCATGCCGGTATCCTGGCAGATCGGCAGGTCTTTTTCTGCAGCAACGCAAAGGTTCTGCTGCAGCAGTTCCAGCGTCTGGCGGGCCAGCGGCCAGGGTTCGGCGGCATGGGCGTTATCCAGCGCCTGCTTCACATCCGGCGGCAGCTGGGTGTTGGCGCGGATGCACAGTTCTTCCACCGCATCGGTAATGGCGACGGCGTTTACTTCCCGGATGCTCATACCCGCGCCACGCCGCTTTCCCGTGCAGCTTGCGCCACAGCGTCAGCCACAGCCGGTGCCACACGCGGGTCAAAGGCCTTGGGCAGAATGTTTTCCTCGTTCAGCTCGTCCTCCGGGATCAGGCCGGCGATAGCCTTCGCGGCAGCCATCTTCATCTGGGGGTTGATGTCCCGTGCGCGAACGGAAAGTGCGCCCTTGAAGATGCCGGGGAACGCCAGAACATTGTTGACCTGGTTGGGGAAATCGCTGCGGCCGGTGCCGATGACCCGCACACCGGCTGCCTTGGCGGCATCGGGCATGATCTCCGGGTTGGGGTTGGCCATGGCGAACACAATGGCATCCGGTGCCATGGTGGCGGCCATCTCGGTGGTCAGCGCACCGGCAACGGAGGTGCCGATAAAGACATCTGCACCGCGCACGGCATCGGCCAGGGTGCCGGTCAGGTGTTCGGGGTTGGTCACGGTTGCCAGCCATTCCTTATGGTCGGCAAGGCCCGCCGGGCGGCCGGGGTACAGGATACCGTGTTCATCCACAGCAACAATGTTTTTGGCACCGGCAACCTGCAGCATCTTGATGATGGCCGTACCGGCAGCGCCGGGGCCGTTCTGCACGATCTTGACATCTTCCAGCCGCTTGCCAACAACCTTGAGGGCGTTGAGCACGCCGGCCAGCACGATAATCGCGGTGCCGTGCTGGTCGTCATGGAATACAGGGATATCCAGGTCGCGCTCCAACTCCGCTTCAATATCAAAGCACTCCGGGCTGCGGATATCCTCCAGGTTGATGCCGCCAAAAGTCGGAGCGATGGCCTTGACAGCGGCAATAACTTCCTCGCGGGTGGAAGCATTCAGGCAGATGGGGAACGCATCGACACCGCCGAACTCCTTAAACAGAACGCACTTGCCTTCCATGACTGGCAGACCAGCTTCGGGGCCGATGTTGCCCAGGCCCAGCACAGCAGTACCGTTTGTGACAACTGCCACGGTGCGGCCCTTGAAGGTGTATTTATACACATCGTCCGGGTTCGCCTTGATCTGGCGGCAGGGCTCCGCAACGCCGGGGGTGTAGGCAGTGGACAAGGCGTCACGGTCCTTGACTTCAAACAGGCTGTTGACCGTCAGCTTGCCGGGGTATTTTGCGTGCATTTCAAGTGCGGCGGCATTGTAATCCATGGTAGTTGCTCCTTTGTTCGTATTCCTGTATTGATTTTGGGCAATACCGCATAATTCTAAGTGCCGATACGGCGAGCGAGGTGCGGCAGATGCCAAGCCAAAAGCGCAGATAATACTGGATGTATTATCGAGCATTTTGGCAACGCAGATGCCGTGCCGCAGCTGCCGGAGCGGTGCTTAAGCCGCAAGGCGGGAATTGTGCGGTGTTGCCTTTGTTTTTATTTCAGTTTTGCATAAATCGGTTCCAGCTGGATCACGCAGAAATGGTCCGGCCAGCGGTCCGATACCGCTTTGCGCAAAGCAGCCGGGATTTTGTTGGCGCGGTGGTCCTTGGCGGCCAGCCAGTCTGCGGGAACGGCACAATCAAAAATCACATTGGTATGGGTGGGGCCGGGTACAATGCGCAGGTCGTGGATATCCGCTTCCGGCGCAATTTCAGCCAGCTGTTCTTTCAAGAATTTCCGCAGTTCGTTGATATGCGGGTCATCCGTCACAACAGGGTCAAAGTGGATCGTGACCAGCAGATGGTCATGCACCTGGAAATCCCGCTCGATAGAGTCGATCAGGTCATGGCTTTTCATCACATCACTGTCGGCGGAAAGCTCAATATGGAAGCTGACCAGCTTGCTGCCGGGCCCGTAATCATGCACCATCAAATCATGGATGCCCAGCACACCGGGGTAACTCAGGGCTTTTTTCTCAATGTAATCGATCAGTTCCGGGTCAGGGGCCGCGCCCAGCAGCGGGCTGATGGTATCCCGCACCAGGCCGACGCCGCTCCACAGGATAAACAGCGCCACGCCAACACCCATCAGGCCATCAATGCGGTCAATGCCAGTCAGGTGAGCCAGAATGGTAGCGGCCAGAACCGCGGCAGTGGTAACCACATCGTTGCGGGCATCCGCCGCAGTGGCCATGAGCGTTTCGGACTTGATGCGGCTGCCAACGCTGCGGTTGAAGCTGCTCATCCACAGTTTGACCAGGATGGACACCACCAGTACCGCTATGGTCAGCGCGCTAAGGGTGACCGGCGTGGGGTGCAGCACCTTGAGGAAGCTTTCTTTCAGCAGCTCAATGCCGATGACCAGTATCATGACCGAAACCGCCAGCCCCGCCAGGTATTCGTACCGTGCATGGCCGTAAGGGTGCTCATCATCGGCAGGTTTTGACCCCAGGCGGAAGCCCACCAGGCTGACCACGTTGGAGCTTGCATCGGACAGATTGTTCAATGCGTCCGCCGCAATGGCCATACTGCCAAACAGGGTTCCCACCGTAAACTTGCCCGCAAACAGCAGCACATTGCACACAATCCCCACCATGCAGGCCAGGTTGCCGTAAGCAGTGCGCACGGTGCGGTCCTGGATATTGGCCGGATCACGGATAAAAAGTCTGATCAGAAGTTTTGTCAAGAATTGCTCTTCCCTTCCCCTACAGATATGGATATTCGGAATTGAAGTTTCCTGCTGGGGCGTTGTATCCGACAAAACCCACAGACAGATAATTTAGGCAACACCGCACAATTCCCGCCTTGCGGCTTAAGCACCGCTCCGGCAGCTGCGGCACGGCATCTGCGTTGCCAAAATGCTCGATAAGACATCCAGTATTATCTGCGCTTTTGGCTTGGCATCTGCCGCACCTCGCTCGCCGTATCGGCACTTAGAATTATGCGGTATTGCCTTTACAAAAATGGCGGACCGATGGGGGTCCGCCATTTATCATTTCAGGTTCAAGCAGCGTTCCTGCTGACCATCTTATGCAGATCAGTCACGAATGATGCAGGCATCGCGCTCCGGGCCAACGGAGATATACTTGATCTTGCAGCCAACGGCCTTTTCCAGATATTCCACATAGCCGCGGGCAGCTTCCGGCAGGTCCTCGTACTTGCGCACGGAGGTGATATCGCAGTGCCAGCCCGGCAGCTTGACGACAACCGGCTGTGCATCGTCCAAAGTCTTGCCGGTCGGGAAGCGGTCGGTCACAGTGCCGTCAGCCAGCTTGTACTGGGCAACAACGGGAACTTCTTCCATATAATCCAGAACGTCAAACAGGGTCAGGGCCAGCTCGTCACAGCCCTGGCACTGAACGCCGTAACGGGAAGCAACCACATCAAACGGGCCAACGCGGCGCGGGCGGCCGGTGGCAGCGCCGTATTCATGGCCGGCTTCACGCAGCAGGTGCTTTTCTTCCTCGGTCATAGCCAGCTCGGTGGTAAAGGGGCCGTCGCCCACGCAGGAAGAATAAGCCTTCATGATACCGATGGACTTGTTCAGCTTGCGGCCGGGGATGCCAGCGCCGATAGGTGCATAAGCGCCGATGGTGTTGGAGGAAGTGGTGTAGGGATAAATGCCGTAGTCGATATCACGCAGGGCTCCCAGCTGGGCCTCAAACATGATCTTCTTGCCGGCATCGTCAGCATCTGCCAGGTACTGGCCGACATCGCAGATGTAAGCGCCGAACACTTCCTGGAAGTGCTTGCACCAGTTCCACATATCGTCCACGCTGACAGGCTTCTGGTTATAAATGTTGACCATGGTCAGGTTCTTGGATTCCACCAGGGTTTCCAGGCGCTTGCGCACACCGGCATCCATGTGGACCAAATCGCCCATGCGCAGGGTTTTCTTCATGTACTTATCACCATAGGTGTAAGCAATGCCGCGCTTGGTGGAACCAAACTGTGCGCCCGTTTTGGCAAGGCGGGCCTCCTCCAGGCCATCCTGCTCCACATGGAACGGCATGGTGATGGTAGCACGGTCAGAAATTTTCAGGTTGTCCGGGGTAATCTCAACACCCTGTTCGCGCAGGTCGGCGATCTCTTTTTCGAGATGTTCCGGGTCAATGACCATACCGCCGCCCATAACACAGACAATGCTGGGGTGCAGGATGCCGGAGGGCACCAGGTTCAGTACGAACTTGCCGCGCTCGTTTTTGACGGTGTGGCCGGCGTTGTCGCCGCCCTGGTAACGGGCAACGATGTCATAATCGCGGCAGAGCAGGTCCACCATACGACCCTTGCCCTCGTCGCCCCAGTTGATACCGGTAATTGCAGTAAGCATGAAAAATAACCTCGCTTTGGCAAAATGTACAGCCTTTTCCGTTCAGTCTGCCGGGTGGCTGACTGATTTCTTGTAGCCGGGATTCGCCGCCAGCTATATTATAGCAAACCCGCTTGCAAATTCCAATACCCCGGCACAATTTTGTGCAAACCACACAGCCCCGCGCCAGCCGGGCCGCCACTTTAAACAGGGGATCAGTGGCGCACCTGCAGCTTGCGGCGGGTGCCGTCCGGCTCAATCACCGTGGTGTGCTCCAGCTGGTCAATCATGGATGCACGGATATCGGCCAGGTATTCCTGCCGCAGGGCGTCACGCTCCGCCAGTTCGGCTTCCGTCAGGCCAGAAGTTTTTGCTTTATGAGCCAGCGCATTGATGCGTGCGATTTTTTCTTTTTCCATAGGGTTCTGTTCCTTTCCTTATATAAGGATATCCGGGCAACAGGTCTGCCGCCCATGGCAGAGCATTGGGTGCTCTGTCACGGGTATTATAACACACCCGCTTCCCTTTTGTGAATGCAGGGCTGTACTTTTTGCAAAAAAGCTGTATAATAGAAAAGTATCCGCTTTTGACGGGGGTATTTTTCCCTGCTGCGGTACGCGATGTATTTTTTCAAAAAAGACAGGAGACAACCCATGAAAAACACCAACCTGACCCGCGCTGCTGCCAGCCTGCTGGCATGCGGCATGGTTTTTGGCCTGACTGCCTGCAGTTCCAGCGCATCCTCCAGCGAAGCAACCGCCGAGAGCGCAGCTTCCAGCGAAGCTGCCAGTGAAAGCACTGTTCCTGACGACGCTACCGCAGAAAGCGCCGCCGATGATTATTCTTATCTGGCTGATTTTTCTTTCAGTGATGCCTATGACGAGAACGGCTACCTGAAAGGCATCACCGCGCTGGATTACGTCACGCTGCCGGATACTGAGAGCTTTACCCTTTCGGACGATGCCACCACCGTGAGCGACAGTGATATTGACAATTACATTTCCAACAACATTCTTTCCAACTATAAAACCACCAACGAGATCACCAACCGCGCCGCCGAAAACGGTGACACTGTGAACATTGACTTTGCCGGTTCCATTGACGGCGTTGCCTTTGACGGCGGCACCGGCAGCGATTATGATCTGACCCTGGGCAGCGGCACCTTTATTGACGGCTTCGAGGATCAGATCGTTGGCCACATGCCCGGCGAAACCTTTGATGTGAATGTCACCTTCCCGGATGACTACCAGGCCACCAACCTGGCCGGCAAGGACGCAGTGTTCGCCACCACGCTGAACTATATCAACGAGGATGTGACCCCCGACCTGACTGATGATTGGGTCAGCAGCAACCTGGCCGATTCCATGGGCATGAACAATGTGGCTGAGCTGAAAACTTTTGTCAGCAACAGCCTGCTGTTCAATCAGGAAGCCAATGAGCTGTACGGCCAGCTGTACGATGCTGCCGAAGTCAATACCGATACCCTGCCCGAAGATGTGCAGCAGTATTTCACCAATACCGTGCTGTACCAGCCGTACCTGTACGCCCAGATGCGCGGCGTTTCGCTGGAGGCCATGCTGAGCCAGGCCGGTTACAGCAGCGTGGATGAATACCTGGAAAGCAGCGAAAGCTCCAAGCAGAACATGATCAAGCAGATCCTGATCATGCAGGCTTTGGCGGAGAAGAACAACATTGTATGCGATACCGACATTCTGAACGCTGAGTTCTCCCGCTACTTTGGCTCCACCGATATGACCAGCTATGTGAACGCTTACGGCGAAAATTACGTGAAAACCAACATTCTGCATGACATTGTGATGCAGAACCAGATCGACAACGTTGCCTAAGCTGCCCAAGCTGTTTGGCTACCCCCTGACCATTAAGGCAACACCGCACAATTCCCGCCTGACGGCTTAAGCACCGCTCCGGCGGCTGCGGCACGGCATCTGCGTTGCCAAAATGCTCGATAAGACATCCAGTATTATCTGCGCTTTTGGCTTAGCATCTGCCGCACCTCGCTCGCCGTATCGGCACTTAGAATTATGCGGTATTGCCTAAAGTTTTAACCGTACCACCCGCGCCCGCTTGACAAAGCCGTGTGCGGGTGGTATATTAGGACCATAATATTTAGACGTTTATCTAAATATATAATTCTTGTGGTTCTTTGAAAGGGTATATGGTATGAGCACGATAATTTCTTTGCAGACCATTTTGTGGAGCGCCTTGGCCGCCGCAGCCGGTATCGGGCTGCCGGTTCTGGTTCTTTTGGTATGGAAGTTCAAATTCTGCCGGGGTGCAAAGCTGTTTCCTGCTGTTGTCGGCGCGGTGACCTTCGTTGTTTTCGCCCAGTTACTGGAAGGTGTGCCCAAGGCCATTTTCTTTGGCGGCGGCACCGGCGTTTCGCAGTATGTGCTGACCCATGCGTGGGCTTACACCCTGATCGGCTGCCTGCTGGCGGGCGTGTTTGAGGAAGTCGGGCGCTATCTTGCGTTTCGCTTTCTGCTCAAGCGCTATACCAACCGGCGGGACGCCGTAACCTATGGCATCGGCCACGGCGGGATCGAGGCAATCCTGGTTCTGGGGCTCACCGCCATCAATAATATTGCGATTGCGCAGCTTGTCAACAGCGGCAGCATTGAAACCATAACCAATGGGCTGACCGGCGTGCAGCTGGACCAGGTACAGGCACAGATCGCCGCCGTTGCCAGCTTTGGGGCCGCCAACCTGCTGCTGGGGCTGGCTGAACGCGCGATTGCCATGACGCTGCACATTTCCCTCTCGGTGGTTGTATTCCGGGCTGTCCGGCAGCGCAAGGCCGGGTATCTGGGATTGGCGGTGGCGCTGCATGCGCTGTTCGATGTTCCCGCCGCTTTATTCCAGTGCGGCGTGCTGCACAGTACCTGGCTGGTGGAAGCACTGCTGCTGGTGCTCTGCCTGGGCTGCGCGGCTTACGCCAAAAAGCAGTATTGTGCATTGCAAGAACCGGAACAGCAGACGTTATCAGATAAGGAGGAAAGCTGACCTATGGTAGGCGATGCGTTTAAGGCTTTGGGGGACCCCACCCGGCGGCGCATTCTGGAACTGTTGAGCGAAGGCGAGATGAGTGCCGGTGATATTGCTGCGCACTTTGATATGGCAAAGCCATCCGTAAGCCACCACCTGAACATTTTGAAAAATGCCGGGCTGGTAACGGATGAGCGCCGCGGCCAGAACATTGTGTACTGCCTGAACCTGACCGTGTTCCAGGAAGCTGTTAAGTGGTTTTTCGATTTTGGCTTTGTGAAAGGTGGACCTGATGATGAAACGAAATAAACTGTTTTGGGGGTTGCTGATTTTTTGCGCCATCAACTTTGCGGCGCACCTCTGCTTTTATGGCTCCCTGCCGGATGTTGTGCCCACCCACTGGGGCGCGGACGGCCAGGCCAACGGCTGGGGGCCAAAATCCACTGTGCTGATTATGGCAGCCCTGCCCGCCCTGATGCTGATTTTGATGGCAGCGCTGCCCCGCATTGACCCCAAGCACCAGAATTATGAAAAGTTCAAGGGCGTCTGGAACGCCTCCCTCACTGCCCTTACAATATTTATGTCAGCTATGAGCTGGTTTTCGGAGCTGAGCGTGTTCGGCTTGATTCCGGAGGGCAGCAGCCTGGTCGGTATTCTGGTCTGCGGCGGCTGCGGGGTGCTGTTCATCTTTTTGGGCAACTATATGCCGCGCATCAAGCAGAACTATATGTTCGGCTGCAAAACTCCCTGGGCGCTGAACAACGAACACAACTGGAACCGCACCCAGCGCATGGGCGGCATTGTGTTTGTTGTTATGGGTGCTGCTTTGATTGTAATTTCACTGCTGGCCGCCATTTTGGGCGATACCGCCACCATGATCCTGCTGCTGGCCGTTGTCTTTGGCGGCTGCGCCTGGATCTACCTCTACTCCTACCTCGTCTACATCGGCAAAATGAAGTAAGTAAACCACCCCCACCCGGAGCCGTACTCTTTATCCTGCATCGCGCCTAATATCCAAAAAAGGCGCACAGCGCCCGCCCCCCCTTCTTCTTTATTCATTACAAAACGCTCCCCTCTCCATGCAGTTCTCTTATGCACGGGGCGGGGAGTGTTCTATTTTTATTCCTGTGTTTTCTTTTCGGCGCGTTCCGCTTTCATGCGGATGCGCTCGCGCTGGGATTTTTCCAACTTTTTGTAGCGGGAATAGCTTTCGGGGCGCACGGTCTCAATGCAACGGGCAAAGTTCCAATGCAGGCCGTCGCGGCGGTTCAGCTTAAAGCGCAGGAACCACGGGCCGTGGTCCGGGCAGGTGGCTTCGGTATAATAACCGGTGTTGCCGCGCTTGAGCCAGATATCGTTCAGCACCAGCGGCTTGCCGCAGAACGGGCAGCCCACCTGATACAGCGCAGGGTCATTTTTGTAGGCATCGTGGTCCAGGCGGTCAAAGTAGGTTTGGATATCGTACGTTTCGGTATCGGTATTGTTCAGCAGGGCGGCTGTCAGCTGGGCGGCGGGGTCCGGGTATTCGGCAATGCCCTGGGCCAGCGGCAGGCGGCGGCAGATTTTTGTGGTGTACAGGGCATCGTCCAGCGCATTGTGGAAATCGCCGTCATGCTCAATGCCAAGGCGGTCCACCACGCTTTCCAGCGTCAGGCCCTCGCCTTCCCCGCGGGGGAAATTTTTCAAAAAGATCTGCTGCAGGTCATACCAGCGGCTGGGCCAGCTTTCGTCCATATTATAAAGGAACAGGTTCTGCTTCAGCACCGGCACATCGTCCAGGCCCCACTCGGCAAATTCGGCATCGGGGCCGGCCCATTTCTGGAACCGCCGCAGGCCTTCGGCAATGGGCACCCCGGCTTCCAGATCGCCCTGGCTCAGGCCAGTCACCTCTGCAATGCGCCAATGCAGCTTGCGGAAAATGCGGGGGCGCAGGGTCATCTCAAAGGTATCCAATACATCGCCATTCTCGTCCACCCGCACTGCACCGATCTGGATGATCTCACCCCGCAGGGTCAGCTCCGCCCCATGATAATTAAAGGTTTTGGGCGCATTGCCCATGTTCCATTCCAAGTCAAAAACGATCAGGTTCACTGCGGGTCCTCCAAAATGAATTTTTCAACGGCCAGCCCTACCCCGTCATGCTCATTATCTGCGGTGACGTATTTGGCTGCCTGTTTTACTTCCGGCACAGCATTGCCCATGGCAACGCCCATGCCCGCATAGCGGATCATGGGCAGGTCGTTCCAGCCATCGCCGCAGGCCATCAGGTTTTCGGGGCCAAGGCCCATATTTTTCAGCAGCAGTGCCAGCGAGGCGGATTTTTCCACCCCCAGGGGCATCGTTTCAATAAAGAACGGCGCCGAGCGGTAGATAGAAAGCTTGCCCGCAAACTTTTGCTGCATCAGCTCTTCCACATGGGGCATATCCACAGGGTCGCCAACCAGCAGCAGCTTGTTGATGGGCCACTGGATCTCGGCGGGCAGGTTTTCCACCTGGCGGGCCGGGATTTTGTTGATGCGGGCTTCCTCGCCAACATAGGGGTTGGCGGCATCCTCGGTCACAATGCCTTTGGCATCATAGGTCAGCGGCATCACGTTCCAGTAGCGGGCAAAGGTGCACACCGGGTCGATCAGCTCCGGCGGGAACTCATGCTGCACCAGCGTTTCGCCGGTTTTGCAGTCAATGATCTTACCGCCGTTATAGCTCAGGATGCAGCCGCCGCGGCGGTCCAGCTCCAGCTCTTTGGCAAGCGGCTCAATGCCCACGGTGGGGCGGCCGCTGGCCAGCACAATGCGCACGCCGCGGTCCGTCGCTGCCTGCAGGGCAGCTTTGGTGCGTGGGGTAATGACTTTGGCATTGTTGGTCAGTGTGCCATCCAGATCCAGTGCCAGAACTTTGTATTGCATAATATCCCCTGTTTCTTTGTTTTTTCGTCTTTTTATTTTACCCTATCAGCCGCTATTGCGCAAGGGGGCGGTAAAGATTCCGGTTATTTCTGCCTGCATTGCTCTTTGGAGCGCAGCAGGGCTGATTTTGCGGTGCAGCACACCCATTTTTGTGGCAAAACCCGGAAAATGACCGGGATTTTAGCGGTTAGTAATAACTAACGTATTGACAACAAATTTTCCGCATGGTACACTATCCAAGCAATAAGGGAGTAGTCGGCGCGGCACTGGGCAAGAGCAGCCGTGCAGTTTTGCCAACACAATGAGCTAACAGCAAAGGCTCTGGCACTACTTGAAATGACGAGACTTATCCGCACAGGGTTCACCTGCATGCTGTGTGCAGGTGCTGGGCGGATAGGTCTTTTTTGTTTGCCCGGCTCTGCCCTTGGATTTGGAGGTATTTGGGTATGAGTTTGTTTGACTTGATCATGATCGGCATCAGCCTTTCGATGGATGCGTTTGCGGTTTCCATCTGCAAGGGGCTTTCGGTGCGCAAAGTACAGCTGTCCCACGCGCTGATCTGCGGTGCCTGGTTCGGCGCGTTCCAGGCCATTATGCCGTCCTTTGGCTACTTCCTCGGTTCCCGGTTCGAGCACCTGCTCAACAGCGTTGGCCCTTGGGTTGCCTTTATCCTGCTGGCTGTGATCGGCGTAAACATGGTGCGGGAAAGCTTTGGCGGCGATGAAACTGTGGACAACGATTTTTCCGCCAAAGCCATGCTGCCGCTGGCCGTTGCAACCTCCATTGACGCCTTTGCCGTTGGCGTTGGCTTTGCCGCAATGGAAGCCAACATTGTGGTTGCTGCCCTGCTGATCGGCTGCACCACCTTTACCCTGTCTGCCATCGGCGTTAAGGTTGGTGCCGTGTTTGGCGATAAGTACCGCGCCGTTTCGGAGCGCATTGGCGGCCTTGTGCTGATTTTGATCGGCCTGAAAACCTTGATCCAGAGCTTCCTGTAAAATTTGGCTTTCTCTTATTTCCGTTATTCTGATAAAACAGCTGCCCGCATCCTTTCCGGTTTTTGGCCGGAGTGATACGGGCAGTTTTCTTTGGGATTGATCCTGCACAAAAAAAGTCCCGCCCGGCAGCGAGGGGTGCTGCGGGCGGGACTTATTTTTTATCAGGGGGTATTCTGACGTTTTAAAATAAATTACTTTCTGCTGCGCTTTTTGCGGGAGTTTTTGCCCTTTACAGCAGGCTTAGCAGCCTCAACAACGGGCTTTGCAGCTTCCACAACGGTCTTAACGGCTTCGTCAGCGGCCTTGGCGGCAGCCTTGACAGCAGGCTTCTCGGCAACTTCCTTCACGGCCTTGTCGGCAGCTTCCACAGCAGCCTTGACAGCGGGCTTTTCGGCAACTTCTTTTACAGCCTTCACAGCTTCATCGGCAGCGGCCTTAACGGCGGGCTTTTCAGCAACTTCCTTGACAGCGTCGGTGGCCACGGCAGCAACGGCAGTGGCAGCCTCGGCTGCCTTTTTTGCGGTGGTCACAGCAGCCTCGGCAACCCTTTTGGTGCTGGTCTTGCGGGTGGCCTTCTTGGCGGTCTTAACAACCTCAGCGGCGGTTTCGGCAACCGGCTTATCGGCAGAAGCCTTCACGGCGTCAACAACCTCGGTAGCAACTTCGGCAGCAGCCTTGGCAGCGGCGTCAACGGTCTTGGCAGCGCTTTCAGCGGCAGCCTTCACTTCAGCCTTTGCTTTAGCGGCGGTAGCCTTGGCGCTGGTCTTGGGCTTGCGGGTCACTTCGTTGATGGTCCAGTACTGGTTATCGCCGTTCACATCGGCCCAGATCTGCAGGACTGCACCGTTTTCGGTATTCATGTTGACCAGGTCCAGGCACTTGCCGGCCAGGTTGGACTTGATCTTTACGCGGCCATCATTGGCGGGCTCCACGATCCACAGCTGGCTGGAAGCGTTAGCGCCTTCCCACTGGTGAACATGGGTGCCATCGGTCACGCCGGAGCAATCCAGGTCCATCATCTTGCCGGTGAAACGGTTCTTGATGCGGTACACGCCCTCGCCGGCGCGCACAAAGCTCCACTGCTGCCATTCGGCGTTGGCATTATCCCACAGCTGGATCTGAGCGCCGTTCTCGGTGTTGTAATCCTTTACTTCAACAACCTTGCCGTTTGCAGCGGCGATGGTATAAAACTTATCCTCAGTAATAACGGTCTGAGCAATTTTCTTGGTAGCCATGTATAAGCTCTCCTCTCAGTTTATCGTGTTGGTTGATCAGTTTTGTACGCCTGCGGCTGGCAGTGTTCTGCGCAGCCCCCCTCCAAAGCGTCATCTATATAAAAAGGAGTGCTGTGTTGGTTCAGCCTCCTTGTGTTCCCCTCTATTATAGCCAATTATTCCCACATCGTCAAGTTTTGTGCGGCGTGACGGCATTTTACACAAAAACGCCGGGAAGGGTGGAATCCTTCCCGGTATTTTTATGGGGATTTTTCTTTTTTATGCCGATTGCGCTTTTGTTGCGCACTTATCCGGCAGAAAGGCTATTTCAGGAGTTTTCCGCAAAATTGCCGGTGTACAGGCGGTAGTAACGGCCCTTTTGGGCAATCAGCTCATCGTGGGTGCCGCGCTCAATAATGCGGCCCTGTTCCAGCACCATGATGCAGTCCGAGTTGCGCACGGTGGAAAGGCGGTGGGCGATAACAAAGGTGGTGCGGCCATACATCAGGCCGTCCATGCCCTGCTGCACCAGGCGCTCGGTGCGGGTATCAATGCTGGAGGTTGCTTCGTCCAGGATCAGTACCGGCGGGTCCGCAACAGCGGCACGGGCAATGGCAAGCAGCTGGCGCTGGCCCTGGCTCAGGTTGGTGCCGTCGCCGGTCAGCGTGGTGTTATAGCCATCCGGCAGGTGGCGGATGAACTCATCGGCGTTGGCCAGCTTGGCGGCGGCGCGGCATTCCTCGTCCGTTGCATCCAGGCGGCCATAGCGGATGTTATCCATAACCGTACCGGTAAACAGGTGGGTATCCTGCAGAACAATGCCTAAGGATGCGCGCAGGTCGTCTTTATGAATATGGGTCACATCAATGCCGTCATACTCAATGGTGCCCTTCTGGATATCATAGAAGCGGTTAATGAGGTTGGTGATGGTGGTTTTGCCTGCGCCGGTGGAACCGACGAAGGCGATCTTCTGGCCCGGACGGCCATACAGGTTGATATCATGCAGGACGATCTTGCCCGGATCATAGCCAAAGTCTACATCCTTAAAGACAATATCTCCCTTCAGTTCACGGTAGTCTGCGCTGCCATCGGCGTTCACACGCTTCCAGGCCCACAGGTTGGTGCGCTCCTTGGTTTCGGTCACAGAATCATCCGGCAGGCGTTTGGCGTTGACCAGCATGACCTTGCCCTCGTCCACTTCCGGCTTTTCGTCCAGCAGGTCAAAGATACGCTGGCCGCCGGCCAGAGCCATGATGATGGCGTTGAACTGCATGGAGATCTGGCTGATGGGCATGTTCAGGGTGCGGTTGAAGGTCAAAAAGCTGGCCAGCTTGCCCAGGGTCAGGCCTGTCATGCCAGACAGAGCCAGCGCACCGCCGATCATGGCGCAGAACACATAGGAAAGGTTGCCCAGCTGGGTGTTAGCCGGACCGCCGAGGTTGGAGTAACGGTTGGCCTTATCCGCGCTTTCAAACAGCTGGTCATTGAGCTTATCAAACTGCTCAATGGCTTCTTCCTCGTGGCAGAACACCTTAACGACCTTCTGGCCGTTCATCATCTCTTCAATGTAGCCGTTCACCGCACCAATATCACGCTGCTGGGAAACAAAGTACTTGGAAGAGTTGGTGGTAAGATACTTGGTGACCAGCAGCATAATCCCGACCATGACCAGGGTGAGCACCGTCAGCGGCACGCTGAGTACAACCATGGAAACCAGCACGCTGACAACGGTAATAGCGCTGTTCAGCAGCTGCGGCATGCTCTGGCTGATCATCTGGCGCAGGGTATCAATATCGTTGGTATACAGCGACATGATATCGCCGTGGGCGTTGCGGTCAAAGTATTTGATGGGCAGCGTCTGCATATGGGTAAACATTTCATCGCGCAGGCGCTTCAGGGTGCCCTGGGTAACGTAAGCCATCATACGGGCCTGGGCAAAGGCGGCAACAATGCCGATGCCGTAAAAGCCTGCCGTGCGGGCGATGGCATGGGCCAGGCCGGAAAAATCACTGCTCTGCTCTTTCAGCAGGGGCAGGATGTAGCCATCGATCAAGGTCTGCATGAACAAAGTGCCCTGCACGTTGGCAAACACGCTGACAAAAATGCAGATGACGACCGCAACGACCTGAATGCGGTAACATTCCATCACATAGCGCAGGATGCGCATGAAGATCTTGCCGGGGTTCTGGACTTTGGGGCGCGGGCCGCGGGGACCACCGCGGCCAACCTTAACCACTTTTGCTTTCTGCTCAGCCATTGTTATCGCCTCCCTTTTCGTCAAAGTCGCCGGGGCCTTTGGTCTGGCTGTTATAAACTTCCTGATAGATGGGGTTGGTGGCCAGCATTTCGGCCGGGGTACCGTAACCACTGATCCTGCCGTTATCCAGCACGATCACATGGTCGGCGTTTTCCACGCTGGAAATACGCTGGGCAATGATGAACACCGTGGTGCCGGGAATCTTTTCGGCAAAGCTCTTGCGGATCTTGGCGTCGGTGCCGGTATCCACAGCGGAGGTAGAGTCGTCCAGAATCAGGATGCGGGGCTTTTTCAGCAGAGCACGGGCAATGCAAAGGCGCTGCTTCTGGCCGCCGGAAACGTTCGTGCCGCCCTGGTCAATGTGGGTGTTGTATTTATCGGGGAAGCGCTCAATAAATTCATCGGCGCAGGCCTGCTTGCATGCCTCCTCGATCTCGGCATCGGTGGCATCCTTATTGCCCCAGCGCAGGTTTTCGGCAATGGTGCCGCTGAACAGTTCGTTTTTCTGCAGCACCATGGCAACGCTGTTGCGCAGGATCTCCAGGTCGTAATCGCGTACATCCACGCCGCCAATGTACACATGACCGGCGGTGGTATCATACAGGCGGGGCAGCAGCTGCACCAGGCTGGTTTTTGCGCTGCCTGTGCCGCCGATGATGCCGATGGTCTCGCCGGAACGGATGTTCAGGTTGATATCAGACAGCACATCGCGGCCATCGGCCTTATAGCGGAAGCAGACATGATCAAAGCGGACAGCGCCGTTCTTGACTTCCATAACCGGGTTTTTGCCGTTGGACAGGGTGCTTTCTTCTTCCAGCACTTCAGCCACACGCTTGGCGGAAGCGGCGGACATGGAGATCATGATGAACACCATGGACAGCATCATCAGGCTGGTCAGGATGTTGGTGCAGTAGGTCAGCATGCTCATCAGCTCGCCGGTGGTAAAACTGGTAGCACCGGACAGCACGATCATGCGGGCACCCAGCCAGGAAATCAGCAGGATGCAGGTGTAAACAGTGGCCATCATCAGCGGAGAGTTGAAGGAAAGAACTTTTTCAGCACGCAGCAGCAGATCCTGCACATTGCCGGATGCCTTTTTGAACTTTTCACTCTCGTAATCTTCACGCACATACGCTTTGACCACGCGGATGGCGGAAACATTTTCCTGCACGCTCTCGTTCAGGTCATCGTACTTTTTGAATGCGGCGGAGAAGTAGTTGCTGGCGCGGGACATGATGAAGATCAGGCAGCCGCCCAGAATGATGACCGCCACCAGATAGATGGAAGCCAGCTTGGCGTTGATGGTGAACGCCATGATCATGGCAATGACCATGCTGGACGGCGCACGGATGGCCATACGCAAAATCATCTGGTAAGCGTTCTGGATGTTGGTCACGTCGGTGGTCATACGGGTGACCAGACCGGCGGTGGAATATTTATCGATATTGGCAAAGCTGAATGTTTGGATATTGCGGTACATGGAGCGGCGCAGATTGCGGGCGTAACCGGTGGAAGCACGCGCACCAAACACACCGCCCAGCACGCCGAACAGCAGGCCAAAGGCCGCTGCCACGATCATCCAGCCGCCAATCCGGTAAATGTGGGAAAGATTGCCGGCGGTAACGCCATCATCAATGATGGAGGACATCAGCTTGGGGATGATCATTTCCATCACCACTTCGCCGATCATGCACAAAGGGGTCAGGATGGAAACCAGCCGGAACCCCTCTGTTTCTTTGTAAAGTGACTTAAACATATGGTATCTCCTGTTTGGCTGCCCGGGGGCAGCGCCTGAACTTCTTAAGCCAAAGCATTGCGGAACACTTTGGGGTGTGTCTGAAAACAAAGAAAATAACGGATATTTCGCAAACACAAGCAGGATTTAAGGCAAGGAGCCGCAGGAATCCTTTATGGATCCCAAGGGCGATACCGCATAATTCTAAGTGCCGATACGGCGAGCGAGGTGCGGTGTTGCCCAAGGCTTTTTAACACAAAATCCGGTTGCGCTTATAGAAATAGACCAAATTTTTGACTTTTCAGATACGCCTTAATTTTTGCCGCGGATGGCTTTTGCATTTTCAATCAGCTTGTGCAGGGTGCCCTGGATAGCTTCCAGTTCCTGCGCGCTGACCCCGTTTTGCAGGTCATGCTCAAAATCCGAAATGCACTGGTGGATGGCGGCGGCGCATTGGCGGCCTTTCTCGGTCGGAACCAGGCTTTTGAGCCGGGCGTCTTTGGCGACAACTTCCCGCGTGATAAAGCCGGACTGCTCCATGCCCTGCAGCATGGTGGTAATGCTGGAACGGTTGGTGTGGAACCGGGCTTCCAGATCACGCTGGTAGATTTGCTTGCCGCTTTCCGTTTCCTGCATCAAAAACCCCAGCACCATGCCGCGCATACCGGTCAGCTCCGGGCTGACCCTGGTGCTGATGTACGCATCCAGCGCGCAGGAAATTTCCCGCGCGGCATAGTTTAAGGTGCGGCCCACATGCACAAAGCCGTGGTCATCCTGTTGGTTGCGGTTCTGCGTTTGGATCACCTCACTTTCCAATTTGTTTGATTATTAATTGTTTGAATTAAAACAGTTCGATTTACAACAGTATGATTATAAACAAATCCCGCCGGTTTGTCAACCAGCGGGATGTAATTATTTTCAAAGAAAATTGTTAAGGCAATACCGCATAATTCTAAGTGCCGATACGGCGAGCGAGGTGCGGCA
>ERZ772954.1456-NODE-1456-length-18236-cov-70.696386_pt1 | contig 18236 bp, 18 predicted proteins | sample MGYA00580684_ERZ772954 | MGnify/ENA primary metagenome ERZ772954 (study PRJEB29015, sample SAMEA2737654) | human gut metagenome | biome: human gut; feature: human-associated habitat; material: faeces | place: China | collected 2012 ...
GGTAGAAAACCATGTTCTTTTTTAATTTATCCATCATATCATCATCCTTTCAAATTCCGATTTGCAAAACCGGGAGCCATCTTAATCAAACAGTGCTCTCAGTCACGCCCAAAGCCTCAAAATGATAACGCGGTTTCCCCACGCTTCTTTTGCCATACTCGATAGCTTCTTTCGGGCAATAGCAAATACAGGCCATGCAATGCGTACAATTTGCCCCCCAGACAGGTTTATCCTTATCCAGACGGATGTTATTCAATGGGCACAGCTGCACGCATTTTCTGCAGCCGATACAGGCATCACTTACCGTAAAAGCGTCCGCCTTGACGATTTTCTTGTAGAAAATGGGATTTACCGCACCGCTCATAAAGCGGTCATACAAATTATTCCGCGGTGCGGGAAATTCCATCCCATTGCGGATACAGTCAATGATGCTTCGGATAGCGGGCTTTGCGTTCTCGACAATCGCTTTTGCTTCCTGCTTATCCGGTGCCGGGAACAAAGCAATATAATTCTCCGGCATAACGATTTGGGCCGTGCCCATGTAGGTAAGGGCTTTCTGTGCGGCAAGCTCCCGGTTGTATTTCGCTGCATTGCCGATCTCGCTGCCGCAATCCATCACGAACCAGATGCGCTTTGCGCCAACCAATTCCGCTTTTCCAAGCCAGCCGGAAACAATATGCGGAATACGCCAAGCATAGGTGGGCGTGACCAATATTACATTTTCCTCTGTCTGAACAGACGAGGTGTCTCCAGTTTTGATGCGCTCATTAAGATTGAGGCAATCTGTTTCGAGCGCAGATGCGATACATTTTGCAATATATTTGCTGTTGCCCGTGCCGGAATAGTACAGAACCATCTTCAATCTGCCTCCATATCTCCGCACAAACGGTCTGTCACAAGCGCCTTGCAGCGTTCCCGGTGGGCAATATGCAGCGGATGATTTTGAAATGCTTGTAAGGCATCTGCATCCCGCAGTTCGGAATAGAACACGAGATCGTACTCTCCACCGGCAGTGTTTGTATTGATTTCTGCGCAGCGGAGGCCATCAATATGACCGACCATTGTCGCAACGGATTTTTGCAGGAACGCCAGTGCTTCCGCTTCTTTGTGTTCCGCTTTAACCGTGTCAGTGTATTTCCAAAATAAAATGTGACGGATCATAGCAATTTCACTCCACAAATTTAGCCATGTACTTCAGATTTCGAACAAAATGTCCCTGTTCTTTGGAAAACAATCACGAATATCCGTGGTTGGGCTGTCTGCAAACTTGTCTAGGGCATCTGCCTGTAATTATTGTTTTGTTGATTCCGCCTCCATCATAAGGCGGTCAAAATCGCTTTGGTACTGCCGGTCCTGTATAACGCGGTACTTTTCAAATTCACTTTCTGCGAAAGCCTTTGCGATTGCTGCTGTAACCTTTCCTTTATCTTTTAGAATTTCGGCATCGTTGAATTGCAGGAAAGCGTCCAGTTTCTCTGCCCAGTCCTGCATCGTCATAGGAATATGCCGCCGTGCTTGGCGCGTTGCATAATCAAGGTACATTGTTACAATCTCATTCAGTTCTTGTAACTCATCTTGCTGCAAATAGTTCTTTGCAACAGAAACATCGGCTTTCACGATTTTCCCATTTGGGGCATTCTTCCATGAGGTCAACCCCATGTGGTCTTTTGTGTGGTCTGCCCGTTGCACAATTGACGGAATTGTGTGGCACGGGTGGAATTGGTGCGGTAGCCAACAGCAATAATGGCGGGCAGGGAGTAGAATTTGTAGTGATAGGTCTTGCCATTATCTGCAACTTGTGCAAATTTTGCACAAGTTGTACTTTCGGATAATTCATTTTCCGCAAAAATATTCCGCAGATGTTTGGCAACAACACTGCGGTCAACATCAAACAGTTGTCCGATGCCTTTTTGCGTCAGCCAGACCTCGTGATCCTGAACGCGAACTTCTATGCCATCTGTCTCTGAATCTTTCGTGAACACAAGAAAATCTGCTGTGCTGTTACGAACATACCGTTCTGTGCCTGCCATCGCTGCTCTCCTTACATCAGTACAATATAAGAATAGTATATCATGCTTTTCAATAAGAGCAAAGACCATTTTCACGATTTTCCATACAAATGGACTTATCTCTCATCATGTTCATTTTCTTGTGTATCATGCTGATGTTCCTCTCCAATACATTTGGCATACAATTCTGGTGTGCATTTGAGAGTAATCGGCTCCGGATATAGCTCAAGGAAAATCAGGGGTGAGTGATATTTTTTCTCATATTTTGTAATTTGACTATCCGTCAAACTTATCAGATCTTCACCACCGTCTCCACATATCAGAAACGGACCTGCGAAGAAATCCTTTGGACCATATAAGCGGTTCGGCGGTATCACCTCATTGCTTCCGCGCAGAAATGCACAACTACATAAACAAAAAAGCAGAGAGTCATCCGTAAGAGGATAACTCTCTGCTTTTTTGTAAAGCCTTTTCTGCACAAGTTTGGTGTCAATGTGGTGTCAAATCAGCCAAACGCGGTTGATAAAAGGCGTGGAATCAATGCTTTTTAGTCGATGGGCTTCATCGTCGGGATTATATTTAGAATCACTTCACAACGCTTCGTGATGCTTTACTATCACGGTTTTGTGTGATTTCCAAATATTCGTGATCCTTCGTGATTCACCATTACTCTCGCGTATTTGATGTCAATTTGCTGTCCTTGGAGAATTTTTGCTGTCAGAAGAAATACTCAGTAAGAGCACTTCTTCGCTAATTAAAAAACATCCAGTGTTGCAGCCAATCGATCAAACGATTCTTGTTTTTTCTGTTCGGTTGCTTCGGCATAAATGTCCATCGTAGTCTGGATGTCTTTATGCCCCATAACCGATTGGATAACCTTCAGGTTGGTCTCTTTTTCGCAAAGCCTTGTACAGAATGTGTGACGCAAATTGTGTGCAGAAAAGTCTGGAAGCAAAACCGCATTACGGTGCTGTTTCTTTGATGCCACTTCTTCGCCCGCATTGTAATCTGCAATGATTCGCTTGATAGCACGATTTACAGATTGCGGATTGGGAACATTGCCGAAACGGTTACAGAAGATGAAACCTGTCATACCATCAATCTCCAAATCGTTCCAGCCGGATTCTTTCTGTTCCTCATGCAGCATTTCAAAGGCATCTTTCACGGTATCAAGCATCGGGATTGTCCGAATGCCAGCATCCGTTTTAGGCTTTGAGATATGCTGAATAGAACTGCGGTTCTCGCCAACCGGGTAATAAACTAGGCTATGATTGATGTTGATAGTACGCCGCTCATAGTCCAGATCATCCCAGCGCAAGCCCAATGCTTCACCGATGCGACAGCCCGTTCCCAGCAGCACCGTAAACAGCGGCCACCAGTGGCAGTAGACCGGGTGATTGGCGATATGCTCCATGAACGCCCGCTGCTGTGGAATCGTCAGAGCATGGCGCACACCAGTGGTCTGTTCGGAGCTTTTCTTTATCTCTGTCAGCACACCATCGGTGGGGTTCTTCCGAATAATTTCGTCTCGAACCGCCAACTGAAAGGTGGGATGAAGAAGTGTATGTTTTCTCGCACCTTGGCACGCTCGCGAATTTCCGGTCGTGGCGCTGCTTCCCCAATGCGGTACAGCAGAGGACGCTATTCTCTTTTTCGGAGGCTTTTAACCCTCCTATAGTATAAGAGAACACGTTCCCGGAAATTTTCGCAGAATTTTTCAAATTTCTTCTAAAAAAGTTAAAAGTATTCGAAGCTGCGCATCTTTGTGATTGAAATATAATAGTTGGATGAAGCTGATTGGACAGTATTGTATTTCAATGGCTTAAAGATAAAGAAAGTTGCTGGAGAAAAAATTCTCCAGCAACTTTGTCTTTTATGAATAAAGGCAATTTTTTTGTTTAACTATTCTCACTATTATTTGGTTTAGTTATTTTTTTCTTCTTTAGAGAAACCAGTTTGTGACCGGAATAAATGGACATGCCCATACAAAGCAATGAAGAATAGGCAAAGTATTTATGCACAGTCATAGATTTTTTGATTCCAGAATAAATGCATCCCAACATACAGAAAAGTGCGCCTAAGGACCAGTATTTATGTGATTTCATGATTTGATACCTCCTTTGATTTAACTGATTCAATTATAACGCTTTTTTTACGAAAACGCAACGCCTGTACGGGCTGTCCAAGCCGCAGCTCGAATTTCTGCGCAACGCCAGCGAGGGACACGGCATCATCAAGATGGGCAACAGCATGATACCATTCTCCAATCTGGAACCCAAGGATAGTGATGTCTATCAGCTCATCACAACGAAACCGGGAGAAAGGAAGAAACAAGAATGATTTTGCATAAAGAAAAGGCGGGCCGAAGCCCGCCTTAGAGTCAGTGGCAGTTTAGTGCTGCCAGATATTGTTTTCCAGATCACGCAGACGCGCTTTGTAGTCGTTAATAAGCGTCTGCGTGTTTTCTGTATCGGGAAAGCTGACCATATAGCCATCCTCAGATTCGTGAAAGCCGACAATGCCCGTATAACAGCAACAGCCGTCACGGCGGGTAAAACCGTGACGGCTGTTCAGGAATTCGCTGTGACCTATTCCGTTTTTGCGGTCAAGCGCTGTTTATCTGCGGCGCTTCTTTTTGAAAATCATGAAACCGCCAGCCAGCGCTATGCCGCCGGCAATCGGCAGCATGACCCACCATACAGGGGGCTTTGCTGCGGGGGCCGGGCTGCTTTCCGGTTTTGCAGTGGCAGCAGGTGCGGGGGCCGGGCTGCTTTCCGGTTTTGCAGTGGCAGCAGGTGCGGGGGTCGGGCTGCTGTTCGGCTTTGCAGTGGTAGTAGGTGCGGGGGTCACGCCGCTGTTCGGTTTTGCAGTGGCAGCAGGTGCGGGGGTCGGGCTGCTGTTCGGTTTTGCGGTGGCAGCAGGTGCGGTGGTCTGGCTGCTGCTCGGCTTTGCAGTGGCAGCAGGTGCGGGGGTCGGGCTGCTGTTCGGCTTTGCAGTAGCAGTGGGTGCGGGGGTCGCAGACGCTGCGTCCTTTTCAAAAATTGCCTTGACCTCCACGTCGCCGTCCGGCATGGTGAACCTGTCGTTCTCGATGGTCACGCCGCCGCTGACGACCTGCCACTCCTTAAAGTGGTAGCCCGTATTCGGTGCGGCGCTCAGATTGATTCCCGCACCTGCCACCGTGGTGGAGGGGTCTGCAGAGGCGGTGCCGTTGCCGTCCGTTGTTACGGTGACAGCATACGTTTTCACCTGCCGCGCCACCAAGGCAGACTGCCATGCAGAGAGGTTTCCGGCGCTGTCCTGCGCGCGGATATACAGGGCATCGCTGGTTTGCTGTTCCTTCAGCGTTCCTTGGATTGCAAAGCTGCCGTCCCCTGCGGCATAAACACTTTCGCCGTTTTTCCCGTAAAGGATTTCGCTGCCGGCATCCGCTGTGCCGGTGATTTGATAGGTACCCGCAGCCCTGTCCGCATAGAAGATCGGTGCAGAAAGGGTCAGCATCGGGGCGGTGGTGTCCCTGCTTACCAGCAGGAACACGCTGGTCACGTCCTTGTCCTTCACACCGTTTACACGTAGCATCAGCGTGCCGGTAAAATCAGGGATGGCAAAGGTGTTCGACCCGTCCGATGTGAGGTTCGTTTCGGTATCCATGCGTGTCACCGTGATGCTGTCGGCACCCTCGCAGGTCACAGCAAGGGAATTGCTACCGCCGCCCACATAGGCATGGTACACGCCGTTTTCGTCCGGCGCACAGGCTGTGCCGTTCACCGAAAGGGCAAGGTTCAGCGGCGTGTACTTCGGCAGATATTCCTCGGTAGATGTGGTTTCTGCGCTGTAATACTTTGCGCCGTCCTCCGGCTCCGTGTAGGCGCTTACGCCGACTTTGTAGGTTGCGTTTGCCGTCAGATTTTTGGATTCTGCCGTTTCTTCGCCGCCCACGGTCAGTGCCATATCAATGGCGGTGGTGCCCTTGTCAAGGTCATAGCCAAAGCCGGTATCGACCCAACCGCCGTTTTGCTCCTGATAAATCGTCACGCGGTAGCCGTCGGCATTTTCCACAGGCTGCCATTCGGCGCGCATGACCTCGTTGCCGGTGAATGTCAGCGCCACGTCAGCGGGGGCGTTCGGCGGGTAGGGGTTATTGTTGGTGTAGGTAACCTTATCGGCAAACTGCTGGCTGTCGATGGCGGCCAGGACGGTCACATTTTTGGTACTTCCGTCTTCCTCGCTGACCTCAGTGGTCTTTTCCGTCATCAGGAAGGAGGATACATAGTATTCGCCCGTCGGCATCAGCGTACCTTCTGTGGGAATGTTGACCGTATTGACTTGGGTGGTATCCACGACCTGTTCGTCCACAAGGTAGGTTGCCTCGCCGGGTTTGCTGCCCAGATAGGTACGCAGGGTGTAGGTCGTGTTCTCTGCGGGGTACTTCACCCCGCCGGTGAGCGTATTGCCGTTCTGCGTCAGATCCAGCTTTTCAAACGGTGCAACTGCAAAGCCCTTTTCATCGGTAAAGCTCAGCGCACTCGTACTGACGGTATAGTTGCCGCCCTCTTTCAGGCGTAAAACTGCCATACGGTATTGCTTGCCGTCATCTGCCGACTTTTTCATGTCCGCCAGAATGGTTGCGTTGATGTCCGCGTTGGGGTCAATATCGCCGTCGTTGGCGATCCAGTTGATGGGAATGGGCGAACCGTCCTCCTTTGCAACGGTCAAATTGTTTTGGATTTCCGCGTCGGCAACACTGTTGTCAAACGCCAGCACGATGTACGGCGTTTCGCCCAAAGCGGCAGAAACACTGATATTTGCCGTACTGCCATTTGCAGGCGGCGCTGTTTCGAGCTCCATCAGCATGACAGGCTCTTCCTCGCTGTTTTCCAGCGATACGCCCTGCACCAGCGGCTCAACGCCCTTGGACGACCAGTCCCATTCGGGCAGCTTGCCGAGCCACTTGGTTTCGATGTCCCAGCCGCCGCCCATGCGGAAATTGGTCCGCACAATGTGCGGCACAAGCACCCACACGCGGGCGTCAATAATTTTTATGTCTACGCCCGTCATCGCGCCGAGGTAGACATCCACATTCTTAAACGCCTGCTTCATGCTCTCGCTGACGTTTGCGTTTGTGACCGGGAAGGTCGTCTGCCCGCCCACGATCAGATTAATGTCCGTCCTGGAAAGTTCAAGACCACTGAGGAACGGGATGCCAAGGCTGCTCGGAATCTGCAGCTTACCCTCGACAATACCATTGGCGCCGATGCCGAGATACACGGTGTCCTTGTTTTCGTTTGCACCGCCGAACGCGCCCAGCTTGATTGCGTTATCTATGGTAAAGATGTCCAGCGTCTTGCTTGGCAGATTGAGGGCAAGCTCCTCTGAGCCGCCAAAGTAGATGCCCTTGTAGGTAACTCCATTATAAGTACGCTCCTGCCCGTTGAGCTGGAGAGAATAGCCGAAGCTGTTGATGATCTGCGCATTTTTCCCCAGCCCGACGATGCCGACATCCGTTGCCTTGAGGGAAATTTCACTGGGTCCCAGAACGACATTGCCTGTACCCTCAATCAGATGCATATAGGTACCTGTCAGCGCACCCCGCAGCTTGATGGGCGGGATGGCGAAGTAGTCGCCGTTCACGGTTTTTGCCAGATTCTTAAAGCCCGCGCCGCCGCCGTTAAGCTGCCCGACAGGAACGGGCGGTACAAGGGGGATGCCGGGGCTGGACTTGACATAGAACCACAGATCATCGGGAATGAGCGAGCCGTCCTTTTTACTGCGTACCAGCGCCAAAGATGCTTCCGTTTCAAACAGATCGAAGGCGTTCAGCTCCAACTCAAAGGCATAGCTTTCCTCACCCTTGAAGGTGTTGACCTCGCCGCTGATGCTGGCAAGCTCTAGCGCCATCAGCTTTGCGGTGTCAAAGCTGCCTGTGGCCTTTACGCCGTTGACCTTGAACTCGTTGTTTTTGGCATTCAAGCCGTAGCCCAGCTTTTCCATCGAGAACTCAGCGCCGTTGAAGATGGTCCGGAAACCGATGTCGCCACTGAACACAAGGTTCCCTGCCGCGTCGGCTTTTGCGTTTTCCAACTTGACCGCGGCATAGGGAATGTCCACAAAGACGATGGCGTCGTTCTTGTCGGGATTGATTTGGAACGCAAAGCCGTCCTTTGTAAGCGAAATTTGCAGGTCATTTTCCGCGCCGTTTTTCGGCTGATAGAACTTGAAGCTCGGCGCGTTCAGGCTTACGCCGCTGTGTTCGATCGTGCCGTCCTTTTTGATGACCAGCTTTCCGCTGCTCTTATTCCATGTCGCCGTGACGGAGGGCGAGAGCATCGCCGCGCCGCCGGTAAAGGTGAATTCCGTTCCGTTCTTGCTCTCATAATCGCCGCTGATCAGCGCAACAGGTTCTCCGTACTGCTTTTTCAGCGCTTGCAGCGCGGCATCGTCCGCCACATACTCCACCGTCACGCCGCCGTTTACGGCGAACGCGGCAAGCCGCTTGGCAGAAATGGCAGCATCCACCGCATCCGGCTGGGAGGGGACATTCTCCGCGCCCGCCTTGATCAGATCATGGAAGCCCCAAAGGAAGTGGGAGTAATATTCCGAACCGCTGCCTTCTTCCTGTTCCGAACTGCCGTCTTCTCCCTGTGTGGCATAGGCAGCGCTGTCACACTGCACCCAGGTATCCAGCGGCTTATCGCCCGGTGTTACACTGACGGTCTGCGCCAAGGCAACGCGAATCGGCTTGCCGCTGACGGAGGTGATTTCTTGTTCATAGTAATCTGACAGTCCCACAAAGGGATTTGCCCAAGGGTAGCCATCCGTATAGACTTCGGTGATGTAAATGCCGTCCTTATCGCCCCAGCTGGAATACCCTTTGGGAACGGTTTTTGTGCGCAGATCTTCCACGGGCGCGGTGAATACCGAGTTTTCGGTGGTAATTTGCGGGTTCTCCCCCTCCGGCACGGTGGTACGGCTCATTTTAATGGCAGGACCGCCCGGCTTTTCCAGCGTGGAGGTATGTCCCGTGGCGGTAAAGCAGTTGAACGAATACCCCCATTGAAAACCGTAGTCACGATTCCAATCTTGTGGCATACTGTCTTTGTCGATGTAAATCGTACTGACCGACGCCAGCACACCCCATGTGTCGGAGGATGCCCCGTTCTCCTTGAGTTGGACAAGCTCATAGTAGACCGTCGCCTTTGCTTTGATCAGGCTAAGGGAGGTCAGCAGAGAATATTCCACCTTGATGGCATTTGTGCTGCCGTTCGGCGTTTTGGTCACAAATTCTGCTTTTATCGGCTCAGTCACCACGCCCTCTGTCTTTTCCTGGCCTTGCTCATAGGTGATGAAGGTGCAGCGCGGCGCCTGCCCGATCAGTATGCTTTCCTCATCGGACTTTGCAGCGGGCACAACCGTGAGGTAGGCATAAGTACCCCATAATTTGCGAAACGTCATATAGATGTACTCGTTTTGCAGGGAAAGCGAGCCGTCCTCCAATGTGACGGTTTTTACCGCCCCTTCAGACGGAAAAATGTCCCCCGGCAAAGCCAGCACCTGCATGGGCAGCGCACCCAGCAGCAGGCAAAGGCTCAAAAGCAGGGATAGAAATTTTTTCATGTTGCGTCCTCCTCGTGTTTTCTTTTTTGCTTTTCCCGTTCATGCAGCCGCATACAAACGACCGTCAGCACAACGGCCGCTGTGAACGCCGCAACGCCCACCAGCACATAGCCGCCCGCGTCCTCCCGCAGCAGCATCGCACCAAAGCCGCCCCAGGCAGCGGTCTGCCCCTGCCCGACGACCCTGTCCGCTGTCTGCATCAGTGCCGCAAACAACAGCATACACACAGCGCTCAGTCTGCCGATGCCGCGTTTCTGCCTTCGTCGGGTATTTTTTCGTATCTGCCTTTTGACAAGCTCGACCCGCCTTGTGGTATCATACATATCGGTGGAAGCCTCCTCTCCGGTTTGCTGAAGTCTTGGGTGAAAAGTCCTTTCACCTATATAGGTACAAAAATTCGGGAAAACTCTCACCCAAAATGCAAAAATTTACAAAAAAATGAGGGAGCCGCCCAAAAGCAGCTCCCAAGAATCGGATATTCGGTTATTCTTTTCGTACCATACGAAGTGCAGACAGCTTTCCCGCCGCCACCAGTAGCACCGGCAGGGAATAGGCGATGTACTGCGCTGCGCCGCCGTAGGTAATCAGCAGGTTGTAGATGGCGTGCAGGGTGATTGCCGCGCCCAGCAGCCCGCAGGTTCCGGCAATCTTCAGCCATGTGCGCTGCCATGTGTAGGCAAGCCCGGCGCCCACAATGATGCCGCACAAAACGTGCATAGCACCCGTGCCGAAGCCCCGGAAAAAGATGAACGAGAATCGGTCGGCGCCGTTCTGGATGAGATAACACACATTTTCAAAGGTGGCAAAGGCGAGCGCGACTGTGATGGCGGTGGGTTTGATTTTTTCACCCTCCGGCTCAAACACCAGCAGGTAGAATGCCAGCGGCAGCAGCTTCATGATTTCCTCCACCACCGGCGCAATCTCCGCCGTGGCGGCAAGGGCGTCTGCGTGATAGACCGCAGCAAGAAAGGTGTTGATGTAGGCGGAAAGCAGACATACTCCCATTCCGGCAATACAGAACAGAAAAAAGCGGAGCTGCCGCCTGCCCATGCACAAGGCGGCCACCAGCAGCGGGGACACCATACAGAGGAAGATATTTTCAATGTAGGTCATACTTCCACCGCCTTTTTTACCGCGGGCAGCAGTCCCAACAGGGCGAGAGTCAGGAGCAGATCGCACCAGAAGGCAGGGCTTGCGGGAGAGGTAGCCGACCAGAAACACCCCACCGTCCAGAGCAGATATTCCGAACCGACATAGCAGAGCACGCCGACGTGGAAATACCGCCTATTCCGCGCTTCGCCTGTCCGGGTATTCGCATAAAAAAGCCCCCGTGCCGCGCAGAAGGACAGCCAAATCATCAAGCCGCACCAAATCAGGTTGGATAGGATATCCCCATAGGTGCAGTAGAACACCAGCAGCGGCACGCCGACCAAGGGGGCGAGCCACGCTTTTCGGCAGCAAAAGCTGCGTTCCTCCGAATCAGTCAGAGTGACCTGCAAAATCCGCAGAAAAATCGCGCTGGCGACCCAGCCGAACTCCGACACATAAAAGACCCGCGGCGTGGTATGGAACAGCAGCAGGTACAGCGTCCAGTAAAGCGACCCCAAGGCAAAGCATCCGTAGAAGCAAAGCAACAAAAAGTACGCCTGTCTGCGACTTTTTTGCCATGCAATGCCCGAGAGCACCGCGCCAAGGAAGGTAGTCAACAATTGCAGCAGGTTTTCAATCAGCTCCATGCCGCCCCTCGCCTTTCCTGTCCGAACTATCCTCCCGGTTCATCTGCCTAAGTCGGAAGCACAGAACCGTCACGCACACGCCCAAAAGAAAGGACAATAGCCCTATGACAATGTACCCGAGTGCCGCACCCCCGCCATACATACTGGCGGCGGTTTCATAGCCCGCGTAGTCGCCGGGTCGGATTCCCGCAACCACACCGGGCATGGCAAAGGACACACCCACAATCAGCACAAGGCACGCCGCAGTAGCAGAAAACATGGCGATTGTACCGCGTCGTCGCTGTTCCTTGCGCTGTCTTGCGGCGATGCGCCGCTTTGTTTCCGCAAAGCGTTCTTCATGGCTCCGCATTTGTGATTCCCTCCCGTTCCAGTAATTTACGCAGGCTCTCTTTTCCGCGATACACCAGATTGGTGATCTGCTTCACGGTTTTTCCCATAACCTCTGCCGCCTGCTCGTAGCTCATCCCCTCAAAGTAGGTCAGATACAAAACCTCCCGATAGTCCGGGTTCATTTCGCCCATACAGCCGTGCAGGATGCGGTTGCGCTCTGCTGTGCCGATGACCTCCTCCGCCAGCAGCTGAGCGTCCGGTTCGTCGGTCAGCGCATCCAGGCTGAACATCAGCCTTCGTTTGCTTTTATGGCGCAGCGCCATGTGCCGCGCCGCCTTATACAGATACGCCTTGAAACCGCCGTCGCGGATGCGGGGCTTTTTCGTGAACAGATAGGCGAACACATCCAGCATCAGCTCCTCTGCCTCGTGTACATCGTGCAGGTAGCCGTCGAGATACAGGGTCAGGGGATCGCCGTATTTTTCCATCAGAGCCTCCAGCCCCGCGTCATCGCCGTTCAGATACTGGCGGTAAAAATCCCCGTCGCAGACCATGGTGTTCCCCTCCTTCCTGCATTCATTATACGCCGTGTGGGTTATCGCGGTGGATGTACTCCGGTATGCCGCAGCCGACCTCCGCCTTGAATTTCAGCGACAGGCTGCGGCTGCACAGCCCGCATTCGTGCGCCAGTTCCTCTAAACGCAGATCCTCGCGCAGATGGGTGGAAATATATTGCAGGCAGTTTTTGATGACGGCTCTCTGTGCGCCACCTTTTCTGTGCGCCGCCTTTTTGGTATCCACCACGCGGTTGCAGAAATCCAACGGCACCGGGCAGAGTGCGTGCAGTTGTTCGCAGCATGGAAAAACATCCATAAAGCACTCCCTTTTCTCTCTAACTGTATCACAATTCTTTCATTACAGTCAAGATATCGACAATAAATGCAAGGGCTGGCTGCCCCTGCAAAAAAGGGCGGGCTTGTGATTTTTTGCAAAGGCTATTGAGTGTTGGAGCTTGTTCTTGTTTATGTCATGTCATAGTTAAGCCGGCAAAAAGCATAAAAGACAAAGCTATCGCTTTATAACTCTTTGTGTTTTTCGATAATATATGATAAGACATGCAAGGTTTGCGGTTATGAGGTAAAGGGAGAGAAAATTCCGGCTACAGGAACAACAACGCCTACAGAGCCCACAAAGCCGACAAATCTGGGTGATGGCAACCCCACAAATTCTGTAAATCCGCATGGCGATAAGCCGACCAATCCTAACGGAGATGGGAATTTAAATACCAACAGTTCCCAGACAGACCATAACAGTAATCTGTGGCGGTGGTTTGTAGTGCTGTTCATAGCCGGTGGAATACTGATCGGAACAAGTGTATATTCCAAGAAGAAAAAGTATCCCAAGTAAGCCGTTCTGACTGATTTCACATTATTGAATATTGTTAGAAAAAGACGACTACTTAGACCAATTGATCTAAGCAGTCGTCTTTAGTTTTCGCTTTTGAATGTGTCTGCCTGCTGACACAGAAGAATACTCTTTTGGGTCTCTTCTTCACTTTTTCCAGAAAAGAAATCAATCACACTTTTGGAAACACCATCGGTTTTAATGCTTTGAAAAACAGCAACATCAAAGCCCAACTGCACATCACAGCTTGTGCGCAGCAGCAGCGGCGGGCGGCTGCAAAGCAGCTCCAGCGCCGCACCGGCGTCCACCAACCACGGGCGCACCTACTCGTGCGAGAGCAGCAGCGGCATACGGTCGTAGATAGGCGCTACCGAATCGTTGGGCGCGGTGGTCAGAATGATAAAGCAGTTCACACCACTTATAGTATCATAAATGCCCGCCAAGTAAATCGGCTGTCCCGGCATTTGAAAAAAATATTTGTGCTTGACGGCGTCCCATTCATAAAAGCCAGTGGCAGGGATCACACAGCGCTGGAAGGCAATGCTGCGGAGAAACATGGGCTTTTCCGTCACGGTTTCGGCGCGGGCATTGATGATTTGCTGTTTGCCGCGAAAACCGGGCAGCCCCCATTGCTGAAACTCGCCCACGATCTTCTCCCCGCGTGAAACCAGCACCGGTGCCACCTGCGAGGGGCAAATATCTCCTGCCATTGGGAAATTGAGTTCGTTTCCCTCGCTTCTGCGCTGTGCATCGCGCACGATCTGGCGAATCTCTTTATACTCATCGGCAGAAAACTGATACCGTCCACACATACGCGACGCTCCTTCCTTATCCTACTACAATACCGGCGATTCTGAACTCGTCCTCCTCCCGCACAGGGATGGGGGCGTATTTTTTATTCAGCGAGATTAGCGCAATGCCGTTTTCGTCCTTGCGCAGCTTTTTGCAATAGCCTTGGTCGTTCAGGGTGCATAGCACAATATCGCCGTTGTTGGCATCTTGTGCCGCCTTGACCCAAACGGTCTGCCCGTTCACAAAGCGCGGCTCCATACTGTCACCAGCGATGCGGACACCGAAATCCGCCTTGGTGGGTACGGATTCATCCACTTCGGTCATCTCTTGGGCGTCATCATCCAGCCACTGACCGATACCGGCAGAGGCAGGCTGTAAATAGACCGGCAGCAACCGCAGTGTCGGTTCCGGCTTCTCGGTAAATTCTGCCGTGTGCAGCAGCATGGAACGGTATTCCCCCAGACGCTGCTGCCCCACCGGATTCAGCTTGGGTTCGGAATCCAGATACAAATCTGCCACATCCTCAAACCCCAAAGCCTTTGCCAGCGCCACACCCACGGTAACCCGGGGTTCGCGCTCACCGGCCTCCCACGAAATCAAGGAACGTGTGGTCACAGCCTTCTCGGATTCCGGCAGGAACTGCTGCATTTTCTGTACGACCATCTCACGGGTCATCTTCTGCGCCTCACGCGCGGCACGGATACGCTTATTCCAGTTGCTCACGGTATATCACCTCAACTATATTGTACCGCTTTTTATATGGTAAGTCAAGTGCACAATTACACGGATTTTCATTTGCTGTTTAGTAAATAGCACTTGAAAGTGAAACATTGTGGTGCTACAATAGGCGCATAGGAGGTGGGAACGATATGGGACAGCGGCATATACTGCATTGCGATTGCAACTGCTTTTACGCAAGCGTTGAAATGCAGGAACACCCGGAACTGCGCGGGAAAAGCATTGCCGTGTGCGGCGACCCGGAGGCGCGGCACGGTATCGTTCTCACCGCAAGCTATCCCGCCAAGCGGATGGGTGTGAAAACAGGGATGCCAATATGGGAAGCCAAGCAACATTGCCGCGACCTGATCGTGGTTCCCGCCAGCTATGGAAAATACCAGAAATACAGCAGCTATGTGCGCGAGATTTTCCGTGACTACACCGACCAAATGGAGAGCTTCGGCTTGGATGAAGCGTGGCTGGACATTACGGGCAGTCTGGGATTGTTCGGGGACCCTGTAAAAATTGCCAAGGAAATCAGTGCACGCATTAAACGGGAGCTGGGAATTACAGTATCCATTGGGGTTTCCTTTAATAAAATCACCGCGAAACTCGGCAGCGATTATAAAAAGTCCGATGCCATAACGGTCATCGAGCCTGATACCTATAAGCAGATTGTCTACCCGCTGCCGGTGGGTGACCTTTTGTATGTGGGCAATGCCACACAGCGAAAACTCGGCAGTTACGGCATTCGCACCATCGGTCAGCTTGCCCTGTGCGGTGGGATTGCCGCTGCCGACGGCGCGTTGTGCTGGCCGCTGCCGGGGCATACTTATATATCCTGCCACTTCGGGGAAGTGGACGCCTTCGGCAATGCCGGGCACCGCGGCACGGATATTCCCGCGCCGGAGGGAACACCCATTTTGGCTGCCCACAGCGGCACGGTACTGATCAGCGGCTGGAACGACAGCTACGGCAATCAGGTGCTGCTGGACAATGGTGCCGGGCTTTCCACGCGGTACGCCCACATGACGCAAACTGCCGTTACCGCAGGGGAAGCGGTAACGGCAGGGCAGGTGATTGGGTATGTGGGCAGCACAGGTGACAGCACCGGCAACCACCTGCATTTTGAGGTAATGCAGGGCGGGGTTCGGGTTGATCCGCTGAGTTTGGTGTGTTAAATGCTTTCGCCCCAAAAGCCTTGAGCATAAAGCGCCAAGGCAAGTAGAAAGCCACCATTGCACAAAATCATTCCTGTTTCTTTGCCACAACGACAAATCTTCCCTCGTCCGTGTGGTAACTGCAGGTGGAAAGTGTAAGCAGCTGTTCCCCATACTGCGCATTTACGCCGGTGTCATACAGCGCCGCTTTTTGCACCTGCTCCACATAGGCGGCAAAGTCCGCCTCGTTCGACAGGTCGGCGTACTGGTAATACCGAAACACCTTGCTATCCTCTTGGCTGTAAACCTGTGAATAAAATGCCGCCATTACCGTGTAATCCGCACATCCGGTTGCAGTATTCAGCGTGATGGTGGGGTGTGCCTCGCAGTAGGCAGGCTTTGCATAGGCTTGCAGCGAGCCGAACATGGTTCCATCCTTCATATAATGGCCATAGATGATGTAGTTGCCGCAGCCGTCGTAACATCTGGCGTCCAAAAACGGTACGCCACGCAGTGAATAAGCCCCCTCAAAATCTCTGCGAAGATAATACTCCAGTTCCTCAGGCGTGTGCATGACAGGATAGCTCAACGCCGTGTCGTCAATTTTTATCCATCCCCAAAAGTCCGGGTTCTTTTCCTTCAGGGCGTTATATTCCTGCGCCGCTTTTTCCTTTGCGGACTGCTCTGTTTGTACGGCTGCGGTCTTGGAGTTTTCTCCGCCATGGTTATTTGCCTGCTCTGTTATCCTTTCAAGCGCACGAAATGCCTGCTGCTGCCGCGCACCTTCCCCATAATATGCCAGCAACATTCCCGCAGACAGCAGAAACACAAGCGTGAAAACAGCCATCATAAGGGTGCTTACGATTTGCTTTTTCATCTTGTCTCCTTTGCTCTTTGCTGTCCGCTGACAGCACCACAATGATTATATAAATAATGAAGTGAACCGTTTGAATTGTCAAGTGCTTTTCGAGGAAATATATCGAAGAACCGAAAAGAAAGGTGCCGTTTGGGTTTCTTCAAAACGGCGGAATCTCATACTTTGGGACGATTTACTTTTCTCCTTCGGGTGGTATAATTTAACTGTTATCGTATAGCATTTCCCTCATCCTTCATCGAAAAGGAGATAAAATTGAACGGAAATATTCTCATAAAGCCATCTGTGCAGCAAAAATTTGACCATGTTATGCAAAGCGGGCGCATCCTTTTTTTCAGCGCGCCCTGCGGCTTTGGCAAAACGGTTGTGGCAAACGCCTTGCTGCGCAAATGGCGCACACTTTGCCTGCGTGCCGATGCACCGGATTTTTCGCTGCAGGCGTTGCCGGACGAATGGGATATTTTGCTGATCGACGACTTTCAGCTTTTGCAGGAGCAGGAAACCTCGCAGATACTCTGTGAACTGATCCGTGCCAACCCGGCACGGCGGTTTGTGTTCCTCTCCCGCGGGGTGCCGCCGGCGTACCTGACGGCATTCCAGTACACGGGTCTGATGACCACCTTGGAGCCGGACGACCTGCTTTTTGACCATGAGGACATACGCAACTTTTTTGCCTCCTGTAAAGTGGCCGTGACGGAAAGCGAAATCAACGGCATCCTGAAAGAATCTTTCGGCTATCCGCTGGGTGTGGCAATTACGGCGCGGCAGATGTCCGACGGCAAGCCTTTTAGCCCGGAGTTGACGGCGCGCGCCTACCGGGAAGTGTTCGCCTACTTTGAGGCAGCTGTGTACAACCGCTTTGACCTTCCTGTGCGGCGGCTTTTGCTGGAGCTATCGCCGTTTGAGGACTTTGACATGGAAATGGTGCGGATGGTCAGCGGCGATCCCCGTGCCGGCGAACGGATGGACTGGCTCCTGCGGCACACCACCATGCTGCGTTACGACAGCCGGGAGCGATTCCACTTCTGGGCCGGTTTCCGCGCCTTTCTCCTTTGGGAGATGGATCGGGAATACACGGAGGAAAAGCGTAAAGCGCTGTTCAGCCGGGGCGGGCTTTACTACGAGCTGAAAGAGGACTATGCCCACGCGCTGGAATGCTACACGCAGGGCGGCGACCACACCAGGGTGGCCGAACTGCTGGTGCGCAACGCCGATCTGCACCCCGGTATGGGTCACTATGCCGAGATGGAAAAATACTACCGCGGACTGCCGGAGACGGAAATTCTCGCCTCACCCTCTCTCATGCAGGGCATAAGTATGCTCTGTGCGTTGGCCATGGATTACGAAGGCTCGGAGCGCTGGTATGGCGAACTGAAAAAGTTTGCCGAACACTGCGGCAGGCAGGACGCTGCCGGAAAGCAGGCGCGCGGTCGCCTTGCATGGCTGGACATTTCCCTGCCCCAGCGGGGCGTGAACGGTCTGACGGAAACCATCCCCGCCGTGTTCCGGCTGCTGACGAACAAAGAGGTGGCGCTGCCGTCCTTTTCCGTCACGAGCGCGCTGCCGAGCATCATGAACGGCGGCAAGGACTTTTCCGAAT
>ERZ772954.1470-NODE-1470-length-18051-cov-4.724828_pt1 | contig 18051 bp, 14 predicted proteins | sample MGYA00580684_ERZ772954 | MGnify/ENA primary metagenome ERZ772954 (study PRJEB29015, sample SAMEA2737654) | human gut metagenome | biome: human gut; feature: human-associated habitat; material: faeces | place: China | collected 2012 ...
CAATAGTTCTTCCTCGAATTATCCCCAGAGAAGAGATCGAGCAGCTTCTCAATTATATGTATACTTACTTGAAAGACCTTTCTGGCTCTGGGTATAAATACGGTTTGCGTGATGCGGCGGTTGTAGAGCTGTTTTTTGCCACCGGCGCGAGAGTATACGAGATTTCAAATATCCGAAATGAGAGCATAAATTTGAATTCTGGACTGATAAGAATTATGGGGAAAGGAGGAAAAGAGAGATATATTCAAATCAGTAATGATGCAGTTTTGGAAATTCTGCGGAAATATTATGTAGAAAATGAAAAGGAAATAAAAAAGAGTGGGTATTTTTTTGTGAATAAAAGAGGCAACAGATACACAGAACAATCTATTCGCCTTATGCTGAGAAAATACACGAAAAAGGCCGGAATTGAAACAAAGATTACACCCCATATGTTCCGGCATTCATTCGCTACATATTTGATTGAAGAAGGTGTTGATGTAAGTTGTGTACAGCAGATTTTGGGACACTCATCAATAAAAACGACCCAGATATATATTCATATAGCCGCCAAAAAACAAGCGGATATTTTACGAGAACTGCATCCAAGGAATAATATGAAAATTGTGAATGTTGCGTGAGAAATACATCGAAAATATAAAAATTCTCTGACCAGCTGAAAAGGTGGTCTTGTTGTCGTATGTTAATATTCGATATGACTTAGCCGAGGGCAGAATAAAGAATCTGATAGTGCAGATTGCTAAAAGTCTAAATCATGGGATTTCTTTGTCATACGAGAGTAGTAGACCTTAAAATTTCCCTATAGGTTTATATAGAACGAAGTTTATATTAGTAGAAAAATGAATCAATATTTGTTATAATCGAAAATAAGATAATTAGCAATTATCCATTATTAAAAGATTTCGTGCATTAAAAGGATGAAAGATAACATGAGTTTTGCAACAGACAATTGGGAAGAGTTTGAAAAACTTTCAATCAGCATATTAGAGACATATTTGCCCACAGATTCTGAATTTAGTTATTCTATTACGCATACTCCTCATCGCAAAGATGGTGGCTATGACGGACTTATTATAATTTCTTCAAGTGATGAGAATATAGATCAATACAAAATATTATCCGAATCAAAGCTTCGTGAATTGTCAAATAAAGATCTGCCTATGTCTGACTTTTCCAAAACCCTGATTATAGCAATTAATTTAATGGCGCAGGAAATATATATCTTTACAAACCTACATTATTCTACTGAAACCCAGAAACGAATCTGCAAATTTTCCAGTTTCTCAAATATACGGGTAGAACTTGTTGACATCTTTGAAGTATCTGATAGAGTAAAAGAATTATATAAAACCCTGAAAAATACATATTCTCCAGCCTTTTTGGGCCAATTAATAGACTCTGTAATTACCCATCCTGTTTCCAAGCGAATATTTTCTGAGAAAAAAGTACATATTTCTCCATTAAGAAAACTTATTGGTACAGATAGAAACAAACTGCTGGATTTATGTTATAACGCTATTTCTGAGAAAAATGGAATTGTTATTATTAAAGGGAGTTCAGGTTGTGGGAAAACTTTTTTTATTGAACATTTATTAAATAAAATGTACAGGGAAAGTTCTATTCCGTATCATAGAATTAATATGGAAGAACTTTCTACAGTACAGGTATTTTTGTTAAAAATTCTGTCGTCTATCTGGAATATTGACGTTTTAGATATTATGAATTTCTCTGAACAGGATATAAATGATATAACTGATTATTTATCCGAAGAAGAATTAAGCATCCGCGCAAGGGCTTCCTTATTGAATATTTTGAAACCGGAATCTGTATCAAATGAAATACAGCAGGATATAATGCAGTTTTATTTTTTTGAATATTTATATCGCATATATGTGCCTATATTAAGACGTCAGAGGCAGGTTATATACTTTCATAATCTGGATTATGCCTCCAGTTCAGCGCTTCAAATTTTAAATAAATTTATCAAAAAATTTGAAAAGGAAAATATCTTATTTATACTTGAAATTCGAACGGATATCAAAAAATGTGATGAGTTTCTGGAATATCTTCTGAAAGATGTTCCTGTTTTATATATAACAGAAATCAAAGAGTTCAATTCAATGGAATTAAATCAGTATTTTGAGCATAAATATAAAAATGTATTTTCTTTTGAGGAAGAAAAAAATTTAAAGAGAATTCTGCCAAGAACTCCTTTGCTTATTGATACAGTTACAGAGCTATTCAGACATGATTTAGGAATGAGAAGCTCTTTATATAATCTGGATATGACAAAATTATATAAAAATCAAAAATATCTTCAAAGTATTTCTTTTGAATATGTCAAAAAAATAATAATAGAATCTGAAATAGAGGTTCAGAATCTCGCTTTTATGATTGGCTTGATGGATGGAAAGCTTGCAGAAGTTGATTTAGAGATGATATCTAATAACCATTCTTTAAAAGAAGGTTTGATACGTACCAATTTATTCAAATTTCAAGATGACTATATCCGAATCCGACATATGTTTTATTTAGGTCCTTTGCAGCAAATGGCTTTTCTTTCCTCTTACAGACAACATGAAATTTATAAAATACTCTTTAACAAAATTGAAGTATTATCTGTTGATAAATTTTGCAAAGCTATAAAAAAGATTCAATTGGCAATTTTTCTGGAGAACAAACAGTATCTGGAAGAAAATTGGAAAGCACTTATTTCAAATTTATTGTTTCAGGAAGACTATGCCCTTGCTCAATCATTATTAAAAGATATATATAATTTATTGGAAAATGATTTCTCTGCTTCAGAATTATTTGATGCCCTTCTAATGACAGCTTATTGTTGCTTGAAATTATGTGATTTCCATAGTGATCTACTGCAAGTTTGTTTTAAGGAATTACATGATCTTTCTTTAATTACCGTAATTTCTCCTGAACAAATCCGATTGTATCATTTGTTGCAGGCGAAGCATTATCTGGCTGTAGGACAATACCTGGCACTTATAAAGCAGACAGACGAACTGAGAATAATAGACCCAAAATTACGTCATATTCGTGCCATTGGCATAAAGCATCAATATGGAATAAACAACTGTATTCTATGTCTTAAAAGAGGAATAAAAAGATTTCCGGAGAATACGCTCTTGAAATACAGCTATTACGACCATTTATTATCAATCAGTATCAATAAGGGAGATTTTAAAGCAGCCAAAGCCAATATAGACATTTTAAAAACATATAAAGAAATTTTATCTTTAGAAGATCAAATTCACTTAGAATTTAACGAATTAACTGTTTTGTTTTATTCAAAAGAAATGAAAGATACCAGACAATTGTTAGGCTTGTGTGGAAAAGCCTATCAGAATAATCTGCATGTTGAGTTAAGTCGGTCTTATAATTTGCTGGGTCAATTTTTTTGGACGAAAAAAGACTGGAAAAAGGCTATAGATGCATTTGATGCAGCAGCCGATTTACAAGATCGTACAGGACATCAAACCTATCGCTGGATAGCTAAAACAAATCTGGCACTTATCAATTTGGAATTAAGAAATAATCCAGATGCTGTTATGTATGCCAAAGAAATTATCCTTGGCTACTATAATTCCAAACGGGATAAATTTAAACGAATTTTCACTGCCGATAACAAAATGATGTATACCGATTTCTTTACCGATAAAGAAATCGTTTCCATTTTGCTTATGTTAAGAATTTTATATAAAAATGACTATACTGGATATACCCAGATAATCGAAACTGTAAAGCAGCCAGATATAGCAGTTTTACCAAAGGAATTTGAACATTTTATTTCTCGTTCTTTTGTTTCCATGTTGAAAAAAACTTATTATTATGTGGACGGAAACTTTATGATCAAGTGTTAATTGACTGTCCTGTTATTTCATATTTATAACAGGACAGCCTCGAAAAAATTATTATAAAAATCTGTAATAGCGGACAGTTCTATTTTGCATTCTTTATGTAATATCTTTTTCTCAATATATTGTTCTATTGATAAAACACTGATCCATAATAGAACAGTATTATCAATTAATTGAAACTTCTGTGAATTCAGGTTTTTCAATATGCCATCCTTGTAGTACTCAATATAAGTATAGGCCTCATCAATACCTATTTCTCCAAAATAAATGTCGCAACTTGGAAGAAGGAAAGTTTGCATATTGTATCGTACAATATGGTTTAATAAACTTTTCCCATAATTCATCCCATATTTTGGAGTAATCCGGAGGCGAATATACGCAATCTTATTAAATATATACTTTATACAGTTGATTTCAGCATCAGTAAATACAGGATAGTTTTCAATCGCAGCAGTTAATTCTTTTATAAGAGTCTGCATTGTATAATATTTATGCTGCGCTTGAAATTTACTGTTTATTTCTAATAAATCAGATTTACCATATGATGTAATCGTATAAGATTCCCTGAATTTTTTCAGCAGTAGGGGCATTTCTTTTAGACATTCGTCATGAGCTAATACTTTTCCCATAGGCATGGTATATGAAAACAGTATATCCGATTGATCAGTAATTGGTAAACATCCTGAAAGAGAGGCCGAAAAAGTCGCAGCATCATAAAGTGCTATAAATGGAATGACCAAGTTAGAGTCATAAGCATTCCATTCTTGTTTACAGTTAAAACGATTATAATACTGCTTGATTATATTATAAGTAGTTTTCCATAAATAACTCTGATTACTTTCCATAGAAATAATAGCTGTTTCTTTTATGTGAAACTCGGTACTGATATCCGAAATATCATTTTTTATATCACTATATGGGAATATATCTACCAAATTGGGATACTGCGGATGCATTCTTTCATAAAACAAATTACCGTTATAGGTATATTGACTTGTTCCGAAATAGAAATATAAATCAGATATTCTTTGAAAATAATCCCAATTCTTGCTTATTTTCCAAAAGAGATTCTTAGAATTAATTCCAAGCATATTTGACAGATAGGGATTGATAATAAACAGTTCTAAATATCGGGACAATTTTTCAAAATCTCCATATTCCACATGAAAGCCATTATACCAGTCTTGCACATAATTATTGCCAAAACCAGAGTAAGTTGCTATAACTGGTTTTCCGGCAGACATTGCTTCCAGAATAACCCTTCCCCCAGGCTCAAAAGCAGAATGCATAATCAACACATTGCATTTGAGTAACACATTGGAAATTCCTGCGGCAGATAAAAATCCCCACCAATATATTTTGTGCTGCTTTTCATATGTTTCGAGATCTGGTACATATTTTTTTATTATTCGGCGATATTTACAAATATCTTCGGCAGTACCGCCGATAAACCACATGGGAGGTGTCAGATTCAAGTATTTCTTATATAAAATTTCCCAGGCTAGAATTATTTCTTTTACACCTTTCTGATCAACAATTCTTCCTATATAGCAAAAGGCTCCATTTACCCACCATCCAGTGTCCTGTGACGCCAATGTATTATAATTAACAGAGACATCTTGCTCCAGATTTCCAGATGGAAGGTGAGCCGGGCGTAAAAAACAATCTGAAACAGTTCTGCCCACAACAATTATTTTATGTGGTTCAAGATGATATTTTTCTATTAACAATTCGTATTCTGACTCAGTAATTGAAATGATGCAATCTACTTTGGGCAGAAAAAACTGTTCGCTTTCATATTGGTGGGAAGAAACAGGGGAAAACCCATTTCTTTTGCGTTCACAGGAGGTACTGATTACAGAATGAATCTGTGTTAAATGATACTCAGTGCATAATTGACTGGCTAACAAGCCTGATATCCAATAAGTTGAATGTACCAGCGTTATTGGATGTTTTATATTTTCATAGATTTTTTTAACAGTTTCATATAAAAAGTTTCTGTTGTCATACAGCAAATCCTGATTTTCAAACCATTCCTTCTTTATGGAAATTTCATATAGCACAATATTGGAATATAAATGGTTTGGAGTCAATTGTTTTAATGAAGATTTAGTTGTTGTGATAACCGTTATCTCTAACCGCGGCATATCTTTAAAATGTTCAATAATTTCCAATACTGTCCTTTGGTGACCGCCGAGATTCAATTCAAACGGATTTCCTAGTAAACATAATAATAATATGTGTCTTGTCATAGCCTTGCCTCAAATAAAAACATATAACTGGTTGTTAGTAAATAACAGATAACTGCTAATTATCCATCAGTACATGGTTTATATTTTTATTATAGCTTCTATTGAAATTGATACTGAAAACAGTAATATGATGTTTATAAAAACAGGAGGAAGTTAAAATGAGATTAGAAGCTAAAATGGCAACATATTTGGAGTATTGTGAATATCGAAAGGAACTGGATAAAAAAACACTGAAGGCATATCGCATTGATCTCCATCAATATTTTGAATTTGTTTGTGTTGATGAACCTGAAAAGGAGAAGATTGAAGAATATATCACTCATCTGCATAAAAACTTCAAACCAAAAACCGTAAAAAGGAAAATAGCATCAATAAAAGCATATTATAATTATTTAGAGGAAACAGAAATTATTATTGAAAGTCCATTCCGAAAAATAAAAGTCAGATTTAAAGAAAATGTAACTCTTCCAAGAATCATTCCAAGAGAGGAAATTGAGCAGCTTCTGAATTATATGTACAAATGCCTGAATGAAAGTACTGCTTCGTCTCGTAAATATATGCTGCGTGATATAGCAATTATAGAAGTATTTTTTGCAACCGGGGCAAGAGTATATGAGATTTCTAATATCCGGAAAGATAGTGTTAACCTGAATACAGGTCTGATAAGATTAATGGGAAAAGGCGGGAAGGAAAGATATGTTCAGATCAGCAGTACTTCAATTCTGGCGTTGCTGAAAAAATACTATGCTGAAAATGAATCTGCGATCAGACAGAGCGGATACTTTTTTGTAAACAACAGAGAAAATAGGTATACAGAGCAATCAATACGGTTGATGCTGAAAAAGTATACAGAACAGGCTGGAATTGAAAGGAACATAACCCCCCATATGTTCAGACATTCGTTTGCCACATATTTAATAGAAGAAGGAGTAGATGTAAGCTGTGTCCAGCAAATTCTTGGTCACAGCTCCATAAAAACGACACAGATCTATATACATATTGCGGCTAAAAAGCAGGCAGAGATTTTAAAAGAAATGCATCCTCGCAACAATATGAACATAATTGGTGTGGCATAATTCATAACTGTCAAATAAAAGACTTTTAATATTTATAAGTTGCTGAAATAGAATTGAAGAACGCAACAATAAAGCGTTAGACTGACCTGAAAAGGGCGGTCTTTTTGTCGTGAAAATATCAACATTCAAAGACATGCCGCGCGAATTTGGTAAGTAGGTAATCATCCGTATATTGACATTTTATAAAATCCATCTGATACTGTTCCCGGCTGTCTGCCAGATTCTCTATCAGATGGCTTGGTATTATTTTTTTAGTTTAATCGTGACCGGGTGATTATTCATCGCTTACAAAAGACTGGTACCGGCTGGGACTGGTACTTTCCAGAAGCAACATGGCGAACTGAGTGATAAGATGCAGTCAGGAATGGCTGGAACCGGTCTACTGGAGGATTCATGAGAAACTGTTGGAATGCGGGCTGCTCCATATGGATGAGACCAGGATCCAGTGCAATAAGGAAGAAGGGAAACTTCCAGGCAGCGAATCCTTTATGTGGGTCATGCGCAGTGCAGCTAGCGAAGAGATCCAGGCAGCATTTTTCTTTTATTCCCGCAGCCGGAGCGGTGAGAATGCCCGGAAACTGCTTAAGAGTTTTGATGGATACCTGATCACGGATGCCTACTCCGGTTATGATACTGTGCCGGACATCAAAAGATCCCTGTGCTGGTCCCATGTACGGAGGTACTTTATAGAAAGCATTCCGCTGGATACAAAGGGAAAAGAGATCCCTGGTTCCAAAGGAGCTGAAGTCAGGGAATACGTAAACCTTCTTTTTAAAGTTGAAGATGAGATCAAAGATCTTCCGTATGAAGAGAAAAAAACAGAAGCGTCAGGATGCGTCACGCCCCACCCTTGATGCCTTTTGGTCGTGGGTGGAAAAGACTTCCGCTATGTATACCACAAACGAAAAACTGACCCAGGCGCTCGGATACTGTCAGAACCAGAGGAAATACTCGAGACCTATCTGGAAGACGGCCGTCTTCCGGTCAGTAATAATTACTGCGAGGCAAATATCAGGCCATTTGCAACAGCAAGACGTGCATGGCTGTTTGCTGATACTCCGAAAGGAGCATTTGCAAATGGAGTATTATATACACTGGTGGAAAGCGCCAGAGCGAATGAACTGGATGTCTATGAGTATCTAAAATATCTGCTCACTGAAATGCCAAACAATCATCATCTGGAAGACCCATCCGTTATCGACAGCCTGCTGCCCTGGTCAAAAGAACTGCCAGAGCAGTGCCATTTAAAAAGGAACAGAAAAAAGTGTCTCAAACATTGATGTAGGTATTATAGCAGGAACTCTGCTAGTTTACACTACGCCATGTTTTGAGGCACTTACTATTATTTCCTGCCAAATTTTCTCTGGCTTTTTTCTTCTCTTTCCACTCTATTTCCGATTTTATAATTCTTTTATAGATCTTTTAGCTCTGCTTTATCCTTTTTAGTTGTACTTCATAAGGTCAGACCTTGACATAACGCAATCTGTCTTAAACGATATTCCTTAATGGAAACATCATAGTAGTCGTTCATATTGTCAATTCCAATGATATGTACCGGCTGCACTTCACAAAGAAGTTCCTTAACAAGATTAGAACCGATAAAACCAGCTACGCCGGTTACAAAAATAACTTTGTTCTTTAATATCACATTTTTCTCTCTCAATTAATTTCCCTCCAACTTTCTTTTTTAGTTTTTATATCCCTAAGTACTGCCCCAGCATATTCAAGTTGTCGAAAATCGCTTTCGCAAATAATTGTATTGTCAAAATCAACTTCTGCAAAATTTACATTTTCCCATTTATTACCCATTAATGTTGCACCCGCAAAACTTGATTTTGCAAAATCCCCTCCTTGTACATGCAGTTCTTCTATAAAAGTATTCTTAAAATCTCCAGCTTTAATTACACATTCTATAAATGTGCTTTCAACTATCTGACGTTCCTCCATATTTATATTGTCAAGGCAACAGTTCTTGCATGTTACTGTATCAAAATCAAACCTACCTGTTTTTGCACAGCTCCAATCAACATTTTCCATAACGGTCTCACTAAATAAACAATTTCCAATTATACATCCGTTAAAATTTCCACTTATAATTTTTGTTCCACGGAAAAAACATTTTTGAAGCGTTGCGCCAGTAAAATTCACGTTGATTAATACGGCATCAGAAAACTCCACCCCAATCAGTATTGCACCGGCAAATGATATTTCGTCTTCAAATCTACATGCCTTCAAATCAGTATCTTTTAAGTAACTGTGCTCAAACGATACTTTTTCAAATATACTGGCTTCAAAATTTTCTTCTTCCATATATCTTTTTTCAAAAGATATATTTTTAAATATACTGTGTTGTCCTATTGAAATACTTCTATCATATGGTGGAACATAGATTGTTCTCCGAAATATCCATTCCCAGTCAGATAAAATATTTGATTTTGCAATATTTTTCAAATCAATTGTATTTTCTGCGAATGTATTTTTCCAGCCTCGCCTGTTAATTCCAAGTCCATTCTGCCACACTCGTAGCAACATCAAGGTGTTAGATACCGTATATTTTATCTTCTGATAATTATTTTCCCCATAAGAATATTTCCAGATAATGTCTTCACATAATGTTCTGGAAAAAATACTGGCCAGACGTTTTCCTAGCTGCATTTTTTCGTATTCATGAATAAACTTTTTGCTTTCATATCTTATTTTTTCATGTAAAAACAAAAATGTTTCTTCCCATGTACTTTCAGAAATTTCACCATATGACATGATTTCACACATACAATTCAAAAATGCTTGTATACTTTCCTCTAAATCATCCAACAAAAGTATATTATATATTCTGTCATATATATATTCGCAAAAGAAATAATCACGTATATTGTTATGATAAAATTCCAATGCCCCCTTTTCATCATTGCTTTTCCAGTACGCACATAAGACACAACATTTACAAACCCATTCTGAGTACGGTGATTCCAAGTCAAATTCATTTATAATCAAATCCAGGTCTTCTGCCGATATATAATATTGTTCTTTCTCTGATTTTCTGAACAGCTCAAATGCAATTCGCCCTACAATTTCCAGCAAAAGAGTTTTCTTTTCTCTGATTGGATGTTTTAAGAAACCAGAAAAGTTTTCATCATATGGTGTCTCAATAATTGCATTCGTGAATATTTCATGATATAGTGCCCATATATTTTCCCGTAATTCTTCCCGCATCTCACAAGCAGCAATCAGATATAAAGCCAGAGGCGTATCTGCCACTCCAACAGCTTTCTTTTCATCAAGATTGAGAATATAATTCTTTGTCTCTGGCAGCATTTGCTCTCCGCATTTTTCATATTTTATAATCCATTCTTTTCTCATTTCTTTGTCAAAATGCTGCATCCGAACTATCTGGAACTTAAAATCAGCACCTAATTTTTCATAGTCAATATATTGCGGACGTGTTGTAACAATTATTTTATTCTTCTTAAAAATCTTCCTGACGAAAATCAGAATGTTCTCCAGACTTCTTTTTCCATTTCCTTCCAGCATACTAAGCTCATCTGCTCCGTCCAAGATGATTACATAGTTATCAAGCTCTGCTTTGTAAGCATTATAGTTGCCATGTTCAGAAAATCCCAAATATTTTCTTATACAATCCTCTAATTTGCTATCCTTTTCATCCAGTTCCAAATCTCTTAATTTGATACATATTAAATTCCCCTGTAAAAAAATCCCTCTTCCAATTTTATCCGCCAACCTGTAATGATAGCATAGATACGAAATAAAACTACTCTTTCCACAAGCTGCATCACCTTCAATAAAAAGAATTCTTATTTCCCTTTCATCCCACAGAAATCCACCTAATATTGAAACTAGTTTCTGAGGTGGCTCATTCATTCTCTCTATCTTAGGTTGCACAAAAACACCTTTTAAAGTAACATTTGCTTCTTTATGTATATGCCTGAATAATTTCGCACTGAAATTATCTGCATATTCTTTAATAATCGAATCGATATTATTCCTTGCCGAAAGCATCAACTCGCCAGCTCCAAACAAATTTCGATTCTTATTCATGAATGTTCTTAGTAAATTTATTTTCATTGCATCTGTTACTTCTGAAAGACTGTCTACTTTTTTTACAAACGTTGAAAAATCATAAATATTTTCTTTCTGATTAAATATAATTCCCTCAGGACATATATAACCTTTATTTTCTTTTCCCTTATATTTCAATGCCCTTTTCGACTGAATTTTTAATATCATAAAATACAACGTATATCCTGATAAATCCGGCTTTTCATGTATTACATTTTTCAACGTTTGTAACGTATGTTTCACCTTTTCCGAACTATCAGTAGCAGTTACCTGAATTATAATTCTATCCTTTTCACTAATCAGGTCATATCCTGAATTATTAGAAAAGCTACTATTCGCATTCCTTAAATCCCATCCATATAAAATTCTAAATAAATCTCCGACAAACGATTCCGCTACAATATTAATATCTTGCAGATTGCATATGCTATTCAACTCTATATGACACGAAAGCACACCCATTCCCATGTTAAATTTTTTTATCAAATCTTCTCTCTTTATCATTAGCCATACCTCCATCACAGAGTCAGACGCTTGCCTAATTTCATCCCTATCAAAAATCTTGTCCACTTGAATTTCATCATCAATGTGGACATCAACAACGAAATTGACATAGCACCGATGAAATTAATTCCAGCGTGAAGATATGGATTAATCATACCATTCAACGCTGATATGAACACATAGATAATTTGTTGATGAAACAAATAAACCGGCATTGAGTTTTTGCTCAAAAGCATAAATATTTTGCTTTCATTCCAATTGCCCCTGTTCGCTAACTTCTGTAAAACCACAAAAGCTGCCATGGCTCCGATGACGTGAAGTAGAAATGTTAAGCCAAGGCTTAGAAGCTTGATGAGTATAGCATCAAAACTAGAAAGGTACTGAACCCAACTAATAATAATACATCGGCAGCTATCCAAACCAGTGATGAAATCTTTAGTAGCCTTTTGCTACCATACTGACGGATTTTGAAACCGAGCCAAAACATGGGAAGGTATGTACAAGCAGTAAAGATTTGGTATATGTTCGGAAGAACCATAGATCCAACAAAACCAATACCGTAAATTACTAATTGCTAACTTCCCATCATTTTCCTACTCAAATACTTAAAGCCCTGATAAATACTGAGTTGTTCGTAATTTTGTCGGTGGATAAATGAGTAGGTATGTTTACTCAGCAAAAAACTTTAAAACCTTTTGTTTTACCTAATAACAGAGTTTGAGTAGAAAAAAAATGGGAAGTTAGCAATGTTACTTTCTACTCAATATTTTGCTCCTGATTTCCTGTTTTTTCAAGTTTTTCTGCCAGAAAACCCCTATTTTTCAAGTTTTTTTACAATCTGCTATTTTTTTGAGTGTTACTTTTTCAGGAAGTTAAGGTTACAAATGGTGGCTCTCAAAGTTCGGACAGATGGCTCAGAAGCCCGTGGTGAGAGCCACCTGTCCGGACTAACGGAGCCACCCCATTTTATTTATTAAGTTACTTTGCCATTGCAGGATCCAGTCCATACACTTCTCTCATAGAGAGGTCTTTAGATGGGTCAACACTTTCAATATCGATCTTATAAGAATCATACGATATACGATCCATGATGGCATCAGCAAGAGTACTTTCACCATCACAGATTTGCTGGTACCATTCACTTTCACGGAACTGAGAACAAAAGATCGTTGAAGATTTTTTTCGTCTTTTATGTATCAGTTCAAAAAGATTCCTGGCTTCAGCTTCTGTCAGTTTAAGAAGCAGCCACTCATCAATAATCAGTACTATTGGCTTGGTGTATTTCTTCAGGACAGTCGAGAAAGTTCCATTGTCCCTGGCAGCCTGTAAGTCCAATAATAGATCAGGAAGCCGTACATACCGTACTGAGTAATAGTGCTTGCATGCTTCCATGCCAAAGGCACAGGCCATGTAGGTTTTACCGCTTCCAGTTGCTCCAGTAATAAAGATGTTCCGGTATTCTGTAATGTATTCACAGGTTGCCAGACGATTAATCAATGCTTTGTTCAGTTTTCGCCCAGAATGATAATCAATTGCTGCAATGCTCGCATCTGGCTGCTCAAGTTCAGCCTGGCGGATCAGCCTTTTCAGACGATTGTTTTTACGGTTGCTGTATTCGACATCAACAAGCATACCGAACCGATCCTCGAACGGCACTTCCTTCATTGTAGGATCATCCATCTGGATGCGGAATGCATCCGCCATAGCAGTCAGACGCATTTCAATAAGTTTATCGATTGTACTTTGATTTGTCATGATTGTTTACCTCCATAGTATCTGGCTCCTCTGGTTATGCCATGTGGTTTTACTGCTTGAGATGATTCTGATTCGGTATCAGGTGCATCCTTTGTTGCAGCCAATAGATTTTTGATACTTTTATAGCTGGGTTTACCGGAATAAGAAAGTGCCTTAGCACAGACCTGCTCCAGTTTTCCAGGCGAATATTTTTCTGCCAGTTTCAGTAATCCCATGCAGCTTCTGTAGGATTGCTGTTCAATCCTGCCGGAGGTAAGTATTGCATCGACAACCTTATTTTTATTGTACTACGTCTCAATTCTCACTTCAAATAAAAAGTTTGGAAAAAATATAAATTATGTGTATTTCTCTCATAACTCTACTTTCTTCGGAGACTGGTTCCCCTGGTCTGGGAAGTTTCATACAGCCCGGAGAAAAAATATGCATAAGCTCAGCCAAATGAGACAGCTGGCTATTCAAAAAATTGGAGGAATCCACATGAATAGTCCACTTCTATATAGGTTAATTTGCCATGCGGCTTCCTCGGAAAAAGGAGGAAGCCAAACATGGCAAACTATCACTATGACAACAGAAAATCCTACAATAACCAGCCCTTAAAACCCGGACAGGCAATGATCCCCGTCTATGTTGACTGGGATATGGTAAGATACTATCAGATGGATCCTGAAAATCTGGAAACATGGCGTATCAGGGGACATAAAGTTCTTGTTGCGTTCACCGCCGTCCCGAAAGCAGATAAGGACAATGCCATGAAGGTCTTCTGGAAAGATGTCCGCGATCACATCAGCATGGACTCAGTAGATTCCGCTCTCACTTCTTATGAATCAATGACATCCGGTGCTGCAGATGACCATTATGCCGAAGACAAATCCTATGAACCTCAGGAAGTTCCCTCCCTGGAACGTACCACACTCATTATGCACATCATTGATGAACTCATAGAGAAAGTACGTGCCATGGATCCGGAATGCGGAAAAATCCTTGACCTTGTAAAAGCCGGATATGACAACAAAGAAATCCTTGCCAGACTTAAATGCAAAAAGACTCATGGCTATGAAAAAATCAAAAAAGCCCATAAAAAAGCAAGAGAACTCTATAATAAATAATCAATGACAATCAGAAAGAGCAGTTCCCTGACAGACACCTGATCAGCTCACTGCTCTTTCTCTTTATCTGTATACAACTCTTTCCTCTGCTACTCTGCTCACACCGTCACGTTCAATGATAGTCCGGATGACTTCTTTCACAGGTTCTCTCGGTGTAATGGTAATCTTTCCATCTTCACATTTAACGGAAATCGGTGTGTCACTGTCAAACCCAAGTTCCTGCAGCCATGCACCCTTTAACATGATCATTGATGTCTCTTTACGTTTATATCCTGTTGTTGAGCTATAAACCTTTAAATTTCTGTTTTCTTTTCTTTTTTCCATGTAAGGAGTCTCCTTTCTTTCCTGAACTTAATTTTTTTTGATGTGTCTTTATTATACGTGCATTGTCCCATGTTTGTCAAGAAATTTTTACATTGTCCCATGCACTTTTTTATGTTATACTGAGACCAGAAAAAAGCAGGAAAGTGAGGTCTCCGGAAAATGTCCGAAAAACAGAAAAAGAACTATTACGGCTACACAGAAGCTAAAAAAAGAGCAAATGAGAAGTATAATGCAAAATTCCGGGAAGTAAAAGTCCGTATGCTGCCGGAACGCCATGAAATGGTAAAAAAACACGCGACTGATCATGGCGAAAGTACATCCGCCTTCATCAACCGCGCCATCGACGAGCAAATAAAAAGGGACAGCCAGTAACCGGCTGTCCCCATCTCATTTACGATTTTTCAATTTTACAAAAATCCAGTCCATAACCCAACAGCCGAACACACAGCCCAGCGCATTGTGAATCATATCATCCCACTCAAACAACCCTCTTTTGAAGATAAGCTGTGACAGTTCAATGGACGCTGATACCAGAAAACCCGCTAGTAATGCCTGGTTTAATCTGACTTTGTGATTAAAGATTATTGGTAACAGGAGCCCCATAGGTACCAGCAGGAGACAATTTAACAGATTCTCCTTCAGCAGTTCCCGATCATGATAACGGATAACTGCACACCAGGACCAGAATGGCTTTAATTCATATTGCCGGATTGCAGTGGTTCTTGTGAATACAGTAGAACCAAATACAATTCCAAGAAACAGTGCCAACACTATAATAGCAGCTCCCTGTACCGGATTCCATTTCTCTTTCCAGATGCCGTAAGCTACTACCATCATTACCAATAACATAAACACTGAAAAGCAGATAATCTCACGTTCAGACCACATTGGATTATATGTTGTCCAGATTTGATAAATATCCATTTCTTACACCTTTCATTACAGTTTCTTCTGTTTTCAGGTGTCTGTCAGATTTAATCCCGTCCATACAAATCCCTTGTATAAACTTTATCCTTCACATCATCCAGAGAGCTGTCATACCTGTTGGCAATAATTGCCTGACTCTGCTCTTTAAACTTGACAAGATCATTCACAACCTTACTTCCAAAAAAGGTTGTTCCATCTTCCAGCGTTGGTTCATAGATAATAACAGTTGCACCTTTCGCTTTGATACGCTTCATAACTCCCTGAATAGATGACTGACGGAAGTTATCAGAATTAGATTTCATAGTCAGACGGTATACGCCAATTACAACCTCTTTTTCCATTGAAGCATCATAAGTATTTTCATCACCATAAGCATAGTATTCTGCCTTCTGTAAAACTCTGTCAGCAATGAAGTCTTTCCTCGTTCTGTTGGATTCTACAATAGCAGACATCATATTCTGCGGCACATCTGCATAATTGGCCAGAAGCTGCTTCGTATCTTTCGGCAGACAATATCCACCATATCCAAAGGAAGGATTATTATAGTGTGAACCAATACGCGGATCCAGACACACACCATTAATAATCTGCTGTGTATTCAGTCCCTTCATCTCAGCATAAGTGTCAAGTTCATTGAAATAGGAAACACGCAATGCCAGATATGTATTGGCAAATAACTTAACCGCCTCAGCCTCAGTAAATCCCATAATAAGGGTATCAATATCCTCCTTGATCGCTCCTTCCTGCAAAAGCCCTGCAAAAGTATTGGCAGCTTTTACAAGCCTTGCATTCTGTACATCAGTTCCCACGATAATTCTGGATGGATATAAATTATCATATAGAGCCTTTGATTCCCTAAGAAACTCTGGACTGAAAATAATATTGTCACAATGATACTTCTCTCTGACACTGGCTGTAAAACCAACTGGGATCGTAGACTTAATGACCATTACCGCATCCGGATTATACTGAATCACCAGCTTAATAACTGCCTCTACTGCAGAAGTATCAAAGAAATTCTTCTTACTGTCATAATTCGTCGGAGCTGCAATAACAACGAAATCAGCATCCTTATATGCTGCCTCCGCATCCAGAGTAGCTGTCAAATTTAATTCTTTTTCTGTCAAATACTTTTCAATATACTCATCCTGAATCGGACTGATTCTCTTATTAATTTTTTCCACTTTTTCTGGAATAATATCAACTGCCATTACCTCATGATTTTGGGATAAAAGTGTCGCAATAGATAATCCCACATAACCTGTTCCTGCTACTGCTATTTTCATATATCAAGTTCCTTTCCTACACATAAATTTTTTTACTATAGTATCAACATTATCTTCATTTACAGCTTGCTGACAATATAAGAAATATGAATCACCCTGTTCATGCTTTATTTTAGAATAGTCAATTTTCAATAATTTCTGTACAATGTCTTCAGAAAATCTTGTCTTTATCACTTTGGTTCCCACAAAAATAGAATAGGGCGGAACATCTTTTGTAACTATAGATCTAGCTCCTATAACTGACCCTTTTCCAATTGTTACCCCTGACATAATTAAGCAATCATATCCAATCCATACATCATCTTCTACAACAATATCCCTGTTGACTTTCTTTTCTGTTGTGGTATGATACACTCTAGTCTGAAAAGGATATGTTGATATACGTCTATAATCATGCTCCCCCCACTAAAAATTTCACTTCGGAAGCAATAGAACAATAGTTACCTATTTTTACTTTCGCGTCTAATGGGGCATACCAAATGATATTCAAAGGTCCATAAGTTGATTGTCCAACCTTAACATTATTTATTGGAAAACAAGTTAAAGGTACCATATAATTATCTTTATTACGTTTTCTAAATTTTATTTTAAAATATGCCAATCTAATATCTTTAATAATTGCCTTCAATATCATAATTTTTTTCCTCTAACAATTGTGTACCCTAAATATTCTTATCTATAATCCTTTGAGCACACATTTAATTAATAGTTACTCGACAAAACAGTTTACTATTACACTAAATCAACAATGATTACTTTTTCTTAAAAGACCCTTTATAAATATAATACTTATTTTGAACAAATTTGTTTTATAATATGCAAATAAAAACACAATATTGGGCACTAAAACACACAAGAAAGCTTGTAGCAAC
>ERZ772954.1471-NODE-1471-length-18045-cov-5.769983_pt1 | contig 18045 bp, 16 predicted proteins | sample MGYA00580684_ERZ772954 | MGnify/ENA primary metagenome ERZ772954 (study PRJEB29015, sample SAMEA2737654) | human gut metagenome | biome: human gut; feature: human-associated habitat; material: faeces | place: China | collected 2012 ...
CAAAAGTCCGTCTATGGCAAGACACAAAAAGAAGTCCGTCAGAAGCTGACGGAGGTCACAGCGGAGATCGACAGCGGGACGTATTTGGAGCAGACGAAGGATACGGTGGGGGAGTGGCTGGATACCTGGCTGAAAACCTACGCGCTGTATTCCGTGAAAAGCTACACCTATGATGCCTATGAGCGCAGCTGCAACATCCACATCAAGCCCGCATTGGGACGGATACGGCTGTCGGCTCTGACAGCACCGCAAATCCAGCAGTTTTACAACAGTCTGATTACTGAGAAGGAGCTATCGCCCAAGACGGTGAAGAACATCCATGGTGTGCTGCACCGGGCGCTGGGACAGGCTGTGAAGCTGGGGCTGCTCCGTTCCAATCCGACGAATGTCTGCGATTTACCAAAGGCACACCGAAAAGAAATCAAGCCAATGGAGCAGGCGGAGATCTCAAGATTTCTGCAAGCGATCCAAGGTACGAAGTATGGGCTGGTGTATCAAATCACCCTGTTCACCGGATTGCGGGAGGGCGAAGTGCTGGGACTGACGTGGGATTGTATTGATTTTCAGCACAATGCGATCTACATCAATAAACAGCTCCAGAAAACGAAGAAGGTAGGCGGCACGTACTGCCTTGCCCCAACGAAGAACAACCGCAGCCGAACGATTTTGGCAGCCCCCTCTGTGATGGCGCTGTTCCGAAAACAAAAAAGCCAGCAGGCGCAGATGCGCCTACTGGCAGGAGAAGCGTGGAACAATTCGTGGGATTTGGTGTTTACAAATGAGTTGGGTGGACACTTGAGCCATTTTACGGTGTATATCCATTTCAAACGGATCGTAAGAGAGCTTGGTATGCCGGAGGAGCGGTTTCATGATTTGCGGCACAGCTTTGCCGTGGCCTCCATTGAGAGCGGCGATGACATCAAGACAGTGCAATCCAATCTGGGCCATGCCACCGCCAGCTTTACCTTGGATGTGTATGGTCATGTATCGCAAAAAATGCGGCAGCAATCCGCTGACCGCATGGAGGAATTTATTCAGAAAGTCTCCGGTTGAAACGATTGCCGCAAATGCTCTTTGAAATCTATAAAGGGTCAAAATAAGGGTCAAAGGGTATGACAAAACCCTGTAACCATTGAGATTACAGGGTTTTGTGTGGCGGAGAAGGAGGGATTCGAAATTTCAAAGAGGTGTAAAATAGAGAAAATGCGTGTAAAAGAATGTAGTGTTTTCAACGGTTTGCGGGTTTTCCTGTAAAATACGGTAAGCTGTTATAAAAGCTGTTAGGGGTAAATTTAGGGGTAGAAATCAGCCCCATATTCTGGTTTCGGAACAGCGTAAAAAGTTGCATTTTGTCGTTCTTTATGATATGCTCACCGTGGCGCTACCAGTTAACAGCGGCGGTTTGGCCCCCATTTCCGGGGGTAACTTCTTGCCCCCTGATCTTGCGAAAGGGGGGCTGCTCATGAGTACATCCGAAGTTCTTCAACTTTGCCTTGTCATCATCGGCATTTGCAGCCTGTTCATTCAGGCAAAAAAGAAGTAACCGCCCAGCCTCCAAGCAAGCGGTTACTTCTTAACCAAGCGGGGGGCTAACCGTCTGCCGGTAGCGCCTCTTTCTATTTTCATTATAGCGATTTCTTTCGTGATGTCAAGTTTCGCTTTGCATAGAACAGTTCCCCGCCGAGTGGCGGGGAACTGCTCATTTTATAGGGATTTATTTGCCCTGATAGGCACGATACAGGAACGTGACGATTTGTGCACGGGTGCAGCCATCGGCGGGGCTGAACGTGGTAGCGGACGTGCCGTTGGTCACGCCGTTCTCCACTGCCCATGCCACAGCGCCAGCGCAGAAGGAATCAGCCGCCACATCGGTAAAGCCGTTGACCGTGCTGGGAGCCGTGCCCAGCGCACGGTACAGGAACGTCACACTTTGTCCACGGGTGCAGGTGCTGTTGACGCCGAAGGTGCCATCTGCCATGCCGTTGGTAATGCCGTTTTCCAGCGCCCATGCCACAGCGTTATAGCTGTAGCTGCCGGGTAGCACATCGGCAGGAACCGTGGCAGTTCCCTTGGGAGCGGGAGAGCCAGCGGCACGCCACAGGAACGTAACAATCTGCCCACGGGTGCAGGGGTCATTGGAACCGAACAGACCGTTATCCTTGCCGTTGGTAATGCCATTCTTCACAGCCCATTCCACAGCCTTTGCATAATAGGCATCTGCGGGAACATCGGCAAAGGTGGAAGCTGCCTGAATTTCGGCAAAGTCAGCGGAAACAGTGACCTTGGATGCAGGCATGGTGAAGGTGTATTTGCCATTGCCCTTGTCGGTGAGCTTGAGTTTATTTCCGCTGGCGTCCTTCACGGTAATGGTGTCCAGTTCGTAGCCCTTGTCGGGGGTCACAGTGATGGTCACGGTGTCACCCTTCTTGGCATTCTTGGGGCTGACGGTCACATCGCCGTTCTTGGTGCTGGGGGTGGATACGGCGTAGCTGCTGCCGGAGCTGGAGGAGCCGCCGGAGGAACGGTACAGCGTGGAGAACTCGGCCGTGGCGCTTGCAGCAGAGGCAGCATAGGGTGCTTTTTCTGCATAACGCACAGCAAAGGTATAGGTTGTATTGCTTGTCAGATCGGTAAATTCCGCAGAATCCTGCCAAGTCTTTCCACCGTCCTTGCTGTACTGTGCTGCCGCACCATTGGAGTTAGGCTCTACCGTCTTCAGAGTAATGCTGGTATAGGTGCGGTCTTTCTGCGTGGGAGCATTTACAGGAGCAGCCTGTGTTTGCATATTTACAACAAACGGAACCTCAATTTCGCACAGTTTCTGGTTGCCCTCCACTGTGGTCATGGCAGCCTTGAAACTGTATGTACCAGCCGCATCATCGGTGAACTTCACACGGAAGGTGCTGGTTGCGTCAGCCATGGGGAAACCAGCACTTCCGCCGAAGTTCTGACCCTTCATGTTGATCCACTGGTCGCCAGCCTTGTATTCCAGTGCGGCAATCTTATTTTCATAGAGAACGCCGAAATCGGAACCGCCAGTAACCATTGTTCCAACATCATCGTTGGCGGTTGTGGTGAAAGTGAACTCCACCCAATCACCGCCAGCAACAAAAGTTTTTTTGTCGATGTTGGTAGTAAGTTCAGCAGTTTTATGCCATTTTGCACGGTAGATTTTTGCAGAAAGCTGATCGTTTTTTACCATTGTAGTTATCTGATATTCCGCTCCATTATCCCAACCACTAAATTTGAAACCTTCTTTGCTGAGAGGGGGTAATGTGCTTGTGCAGATATTTTCATGTTTTGCAAAATCACCTTCCCCAATTACAGCAATATCAGGTGGGAGCGTTGATTTATCCCGAATAGGAAGCGATGACAGAATTGTTGCGACACTCTCGCCTCTGACATAGACGCGCTTTGCGCCAGCAATGATGTTTGCATTCGTTCCTTCCTTCGTGAAAGTAGAATTTGTACCCCACCATCCAGAAAGAGCAGTGTCAACATCTGTTACGTTCGTTAGGTCAATATACTGTGTGTCTTTCAATGCATATGGTGCCAATTTCAGCGTTCCACATTCCAGTGTAGCAGATGATAAACCCTTTAATGCTTCGTAGTTTACAGTAAGGTCTGCATCGGACTTGAAAGTTACATTTAGATTAGTTGCGCTTTCAAACGCCTGCTGTCCAATGCTTGAAAGAGAAGTTGCTTCCCGGAAATTTGCTACCTTCAAATTTTTGGCACTTGAAAAGGCGTAAGAACCTATTTTGTTCACCGTTTTGGGCGCCGTGTAATTTTCGGTACTGCTTCCGATAGGATATGTATAAAGTATGGTCTGCGCTTTATTGTACAGTACACCGCTTTCGTCTGAGGAGAAATAGTCATTACCAGCTGAAACGGCAAACCCAGTAAAGCTTGACATATATAATGCGCAGTTGCCAATAGAAGAAAGAGAGCCAGGAATTTCAAGTTCAGAGTTAATTGCCGCCAGCTGACGCAAGGAATGAGCACCTATATGTGTAATGCCTTCACTTATCTCAACTGCTGTAATAGATGATCTAAAACCACCCCATGGTTGGTCTTTTTCGCCGGAATAATCTGCCGTTGCACCAGTACCAGAAATAGTCAGCGTATAAGTGCGGCTATTGTCATTCTGCTTCAAATAGGCTTTGACATCATTTCCCTCGCCCTCAGCAGAAATATCCCAAGGATGTTCTTGCGTTCCTTCCTCGCTGTCCGCAGCCAGTACCATCGTAGGTAGCATTGTCATGATAAGACATAGCACCAACAACATTGAGCATATTCGTTTTTTCATTTCTATCTGTCCTCCTTACATTTTTTGCCCGTCCCCACGGGCTGGAATACAAGTACTTCGATGTTCAAATTATACCCGATATATCGGGCATATTCAATACCGAAGCGAGCAAATATAATAGAAACCATAAGCGAGGTGGTTTTTATTATCTCTTACGAACCGCTCTGGAACACTATGCGCCGCAAGGGAATCACAACCTACGCGCTTATCAAGGACTATTCATTCAGCCGTGGTACACTGGATTCCCTCAAACATGACCGGAATATCTCAACAGCAACCTTGAACGACCTTTGCAGTATCCTTTCCTGCAAGGTGGAGGATGTGATAGTGTATATCCCGGACAAAACATAAAAAGACGCCTTCAAGACATGAAACTCCATGTCTGAAAGCGTCTTTTGTTATAGAAAAATATCTGCGGACAGCAAAAAAGCGCAGAGTTTTACTTGCTCTGCTCTGCTCTGCTCTGCTCTGCTCTGCTCTGCTCTGCTCTGCTGTCAGCATATTGCGCCGGGAAATACATTGTCAAGTTCTTTTTCACGGCACATACCTCTTTTCTTCCAAAGCACTATAGGAAAAGAGTTGATGCTTCCGCTGGTGTCTGCAAATGGCTGACCCGGTGGGTCCCTATAGCTTTGCGTCCCCGCCTTGTAGCGGGGGTTGCCGGTGTCTTGCCTTTGATTATATCATGTTTTCAGTGTTAGGCAAGGGGGTTTTGTAAAATATGGCTGCAATTAGGCATATTTTTGAAAATGCACATTCAAAAAGTAAATTGTTATATGAAATGGTATAAGAAGCGGAAAAGTTTGCGATAGTTGATTGTTTTACTTTGTCACAAAAAGCGAAATATGGTATAAAAATTTTGACACAAACATAAAAATGTGGTAATTAGACATTTTTCAACCGCAAAATTTGACACAAAATCCATTTTGGGGTAATATATAATTATAATGAAGTTATATCGTTCATATAATTTAATTTCAATCATTTACACCAACTATCAACTTATGAATAGTTGGTGTTTTTTATTAAATCCATTCAGCCAACTGTACGGTGGTCGATATAGGTGAATGAATGGATTGCCAGAAGCGGTCAAAGGAGGAATAGTGAATTTGTAATTCAATATAAATTACAAATTCAAAAGTTACATATTAAATATTATCTGCTATCTTTATAGCAGCCCCCCCAAATTTTGTACGGCATCGGGAAATCACAGCTATTGCTGCATAATCACAAGTTTCATAATAAGATTTTTGATTTTCATGCCGTACGGTCCAATCAACCAGATTGGATGAACCGCTTCATTCAATCCTGTCAATGGTGTTTTGATGATGACAGGAAATCCGACTGTGGATGTTTCATGCTTATTGCTCACCTTGCGTGAGGAATAAACGGCATGAAATTTACAGCCAAAGAAAAAATCATTGCGCTTTTGTACCGTAAGGGGTGGACTCAAGCTGCCCTTGCGCGAAAAGTCCATGTGTCCACAAGTACTTTGTCTCGAATTTTGCACGGTTCATCGCGCAAAATTCAAGACGATGAGTTGATTGCATTTGCCAAGGCATTTGCAATTCCGATGGATGACCTGCGGGACGATAAATAATTAGATTAGAGGAGAAGGCTCCCCCATGAACTGTATTCATGGGGGAGCCTTCTTTTTATGGTAATGATGGTAAAATTTTGTCAATTTTTTGTAGTAAGATGTAAATGAAATCAGAAATGATTAAAAAATGAAAAGGAGAATTAAGATTTTGGAAGATAAAATGTTGCTTTCCATTTCCGAGGTGGCAGCTGTGCTGGGAGTTTCACGGCCAACTATTTATCAGCTGATCCACACTGCGAATTTTCCCATTATTCGTTTAGGTGGGCGAGTGCTCGTCCCGATGAGACAGTTGCAAGAATGGCTAGATGCACAAATTTCAAATCAGGAGGTCGAAGACAATGCCTAACAGGTACATTCGAGATTCCATCAATATGTCAAGTTCATTGGCTGCGGTATCCATATTGTCTGAAGTGTTATTCATTCATTTATTGCTGGCGGCGGATGATTATGGCAGGTTCCTTGCTGAGCCACAGGCACTGTGTGGACTTTTATTTTCGATGCGCACTGATATAAGCATCGAAAATATAACAGAGGCGTTACAAGAACTAGAGAATGAGGGAATGATTCAGCGGTATCAAGCAGATAAACGAACATATTTACAGATTGTCAAGTGGTCCAAGTATCAGCGTGCACGGGCAAAAAACAGCAAGTTTCCAGCACCCGTGTTGGATGCTGTGGACACTTGCAAGCAAATGCAAACAAATGCCCCCGACAACGATAACGAACACGACCACGGCAGCGAACACGACCACGACAACGCAGATTCCATCAATGCAATCATGAGGAAGGGTTCATTGTGATAGAAGATGTTCTGTCTGATACCATCCAAAAGGCAAGCGCCGTGACACAGGATGGGGATTTTCAAAAGGATGGCTTGCTGCATTGTGGTAAATGCGGCAAGCCGAAGCAATGCCGTATCCAAGTTCCGTTTGGCGAACGAATTGTTAGCTGCATGTGTCAATGCCAGATTGACGCGGAAGCCGCAGAAAGAGCGGAAATGGAAGCATTGGAGCTGCGGCGCAAAGTAGAGAAGCTGTGCAGAACCGGACATGTGAATAGTGCCATGTGCTTTGAAACAGCAGAGGATTGCAAAGCCATACGGGCTGGACATGCCTACGTGGCTTCATGGGACAAGCAGTCGGACTGCTTGGGACTGCTGCTTTCGGGTCCGTCTGGCAGTGGCAAGACATTTGCAATCAACTGCATCGGCAATGCTCTGCTGGACAAGGGTATACCAGTGCGCCTGGAGACATTCCTACAGCTGGCGGCATTGCCGTATGAAAATCGGATGTCCGCGATTGAGGAAATGTTAAAAGTGCCGTTGCTCATCCTTGATGATTTCGGAGTCGAGCGCACAAGCGCATATGTATTGGAGTCGATGTACTTAATCGTTGATGGAAGGTATCGCCGTAGAACACCGCTTATCGTGGCTACTGATTTGCCCTTAAAAGTGCTGCGCGCCGAAAATGTATCTCCGGAACGCAAGCGCATCTATAGCCGCCTGCTGGAAATGTGTGTGCCTGTTGAACTCGAAGCCGGAACGGACTGGCGGGCAGATAAGGCAGCCGAGCGATTGGGTGCAGCAGCAAGATTATGGAAGCCTTATCTTTAGCGCAACCCATAGCCCCGCGTCGCGCGTTCATTTGTGCCAGCCAACCTCCTGAAAACGTGTGATGGCAAGGGGCGGGCGACTGTGGTTCCGGCTTTCCACCCGGAACCACAGCCGCCCTACATGGGACAACCAGCACATATTTTCTGTGAGACAGGGCGGCAATGTGACGAGGGGCAATTAGAACGCGCGTCGCGCGTAGAAAGGTGGTAACTTATGGAAATGATTTCAGATAGAGAACATATCCTGCTGGCAGTGATTGACCGACTGCGAATTATACGGGCGACGGATGCTGCATGGCTGGCTGGGTATACCGACTATACCTACTGCCGCAAGTGCCTGCGTAAGCTCTGCGATATGGGGCTGCTCCAAATCTGCCGGGATTCTGCTGGGTCCAACTGCTACTATCTCTCCGGGCGGGGGCTGGCGGTGCTGGGAAAGCAGACCAGCCACACCTATGAGGTGTCCGCTACGACCCATCATGCTCTGGTAGTCGGTCGGGTCTGTGCGTGGCTCAGACGCACTGAGGGAGCCTCTCCCGGTGAGCTGCTGACGGATTCTGTATTGCGGAGCAAGGGAGACAAGCAGCGTCACCGCCCTGACATTGTGTTCCGTGGTCATGCTTATGAAATCGAGTTGAATCACAAGCCGCTTTCCCTGCTGGAAAAGAACATCCGGGACAACAACAGTTATCAACAACAGGTATGGATTACGCCGGACAATCGACCGGGTATCGCCAGAAATCTGAATAGCTGTGCGCAGAGAGTCGGTGTCCGGATTCAGACGATTCCTCTTGTGGAAATCGAGAAACAGGTTGCAACGGCGGACATTCATAAAAACAAAAGAGATACAGGCACATGGGATGAAATTGAAAGTGTAGTTTCAATGCCTGCAACACATTCCATGTCTAAGTATACGTCGTACTTCAAGAAGTAAAGGAGATGCCTTATGAAGAATATTTATTTACGTCAGCGAATCGCGGCAATTCTGCCATGGGCAATCGCAGCTTCTCTCCTGATGGCTCCGGCAGCAACCGTAGTTATGTTGGGTATTTACAGCTACGCCAAAAAGCGCCCGGAGGTGCGTGTGATGTATCAGGTCGCGCTGTTTGGGCTGACGATGATGGTAGTCGTTGCAAACGGTATCATGATTCATTATTTGAGCGTGGAATGCCTGCTTGCGCTCGCACCGTCTACGGTAATTAGCTGGATTTTTACTCCATCATTGCCTGCACTATTGATTCCGGTCGTAACTATGACTGCGCTGGTAACGGTAGGCACCACATCTGCGGATGCAGTTCTTCTGGAAGGCTCCAAGACTTCACGGCTTCCAGAAGCTACTAAGGTTGACAACCACAACCCAAGCCATATTTTTGTAGCGGGAACCACTGGCTCTGGAAAGACCACCTATCTGCTGAACTACATATTGCTGACCATACAGCAGAGTGACGATGTGTATATCCTGTCAGGCAAAAACGGAACTAATGACAGCAGGAGCCTGCTTAATGTAACGCGGCGAATCGCCGCCCGCTACGGACGAACGATGTATACGGTGAGCCTCAACGCAGAGGAGGAGAGCCGACAACCGTACAACCCTTTGAATGGGATGTCACCGACCGAGGCGGCGGATGCACTGGTGGAAATTTCAGAGTATACGGAGCCGCATTATAAAGCCTGCACCTCTGCATGGATTAAGGCGGTATGTGAAGGTTTGTGTGCGGCGGAAATCCCTCTATCTATTGCGGCGATTTGTGACTTTTACGATTACGAGGACTTCATGCAGCTGCTGGCAATGCTTGTGGAAAGCGGAAAAATCTCAAAGGAAAAACAGCAGGAATACTGGAAATTGAAAGGCATCGCGCAGGAAGCAGCCTTGTCCAAGAGCCGCTATGTGGATTTGCTGCTGGGGGATGGTGCATCCTTTTTCGGAGGTCCGGAGCGCAAAGGTATCAACGCATCCATGGCGCGTGATAAGGAGGCAATCTTCTTCGCGGATTTGGATTCTTTCAAATACACCGATTACACAAGAGCAATCGGTAAGCTGTTCATTCATGATGTACGGCACATGATCGCAACACAGCGCCCAGATGGGTGGCGGCGCTTGATTATCATGGACGAGCTGGGAGCATATGCAACGGAACAGCTTATGCCTATTTTCGCACAGGCACGGAGCCAAGGCTTCCAAATCATCGTGGCAACGCAGTCAATTGCCGACCTGTCTGCCGTATCCGAATCGTTTGCAGAAAGGGTGCTGGAAAACTGCGGTCAATATGTGGTTATGCGGCTCAATTCGGCGACAGACGCAGAGACAATGGCAAATATTATCGGGACGAAAGCTAGCGTGGAAACTACGCACAAGTCTGCCGGGATTCTGCTGGACGCTGACGGAGCAGGAACGAAAAAGGTAGTGCGGGAATACAAGGTATCGCCTGATACGATCAAGGAGCTGCCACCGCTCCATGCTATTCTCTATGATAAGCAGGAGCCTGCCAACATCAAAATGTTAAAAGTTCCGTTCGTCGAGCTCTGAGGACGGGAGAATAAGGTGTCCCTACGGGACGGTGCAGCACACATCATTACAAGTCAAGGTCGGGTCGTATTTTTCATTCTGAAAAATCTCCACGCCTTTCCCCTTGACTTGTAAGGAAGTGTGCATCGCGGGGTAATCAAGCGATCTCGCGAGCGAGTTCGCTGCGCGCACTCTATATGATGGGAGACACCGCTATGAAGGAAACAACAAAAATGAGCCGGGCAGTCAGCCAGTTAGAACACATCTACAACAATTTGAATACGGACTTCTTTTCCGGGGCATTGCCGATACCAATTATTACAGTCCAGAGTAAACCGGGGACTTACGGACACTGTACCGCCGCCAAGGTCTGGCAACGCAAGGACGGAGGCGCGTATGAACTGAACATTGCCGCCGAGGTCTTGAATTACCCCATTGAAGAAACGTTAGATACCATGCTCCATGAAATGGTCCACCTCTACTGCCGGGAAAACGGCATTAAGGAGGTCAGCAGAGGGGGCAAGTACCATAACGGCAAATTCAAGGCAGTTGCGGAAGCCCACGGACTGACCTGTGTGCCATGTGGACAGTACGGTTGGAACACCACGCCGAATGATGGCTTGGTTGAATATGCACTTTCAAAAAACTGGTCTGAAATCAAGATAGGGCGCAGCAGCCTGCCGCCGTTCATTCGTACCGGAGCCACCGGGGGAGCAGCCCAAGCGGGAGCCAATACCGCACCGGGAGGCAAACGCCCCAGCAGCACCCGCAAGCTGATTTGCCCCAAATGCGGGCAGTCCGTCCGGGCAACTAAGACGGTCAATATCCTTTGCGGGGATTGCCTTTTAAAAATGCTGGAAGTCTAAGGAGAAAAGATAATCATGGCAAGACGGGCAACAACAAGAAACGCGCAAGGCGCTGGCTCCATCCGCCAGCGCCCCGACGGAACGTGGGAGGCGCGTATCACGATTGGGATGGACCCCGGAACGGGAAAGCCGGACAGAAAAAGCGTGTACGGGAAAACACAAGCCGAGGTCCGCAGGAAAATGACGAGTATTCAGGTAGCCGTTGACAACGGCACCTATCAGGAACCGGACAAAACAACGGTTTCGGAATGGCTGGATGATTGGATGGAAACCTTCTGTGCGGTCAAGGTCAAGCCGCTGACATACAGCAGCTATGAAACGGCGATTCGTACCCATATCAAGCCCGCTATCGGTGCCTTGAAGGTACAGGCAGTAAAGGGCATTCATATTCAAAAGCTGTATAACTCCATGATTGCTTCCGGTTCTTCTGCAAAGACGGTAAAGAATATTTCCGCCATTCTACACAAAGCATTTTCTATGGCAAAGAAACAGGGAATGCTTCAGATGAATCCGTGTGAAGCCGCAGAGGTTCCCAAGGTGATACAAAGGGAAATCAAACCACTGACGGATGCAGAAATTCCTTTGTTTCTAAAAGCCATCGAAGATAATCCCATGAGAAACGCCTATGCGCTGTGCCTGTTTGCAGGACTGCGGGAGGGGGAATGCTTGGGGCTGTCGTGGGACCAAGTTGATTTTGAGGGGAAAAAGCTTACCATCAGCCAGCAGCTTCAACGCGAGAAGAAAAAGAACGGAAAATATTACATCGCTCCGACCACTAAGAACGGAAAGGTTCGGAAAATCGTACCGCCGGACATTGCCTTTCAGTATTTAAGGGCAGAGAGGGCGCGGCAGGCGGAAAACAGACTGCTTGCAGGCGAACTGTGGAACAACCCGCACAATCTTGTGTTTACAACGGAAATCGGAGAAAACCTTGCAATTTCAACATTCTATAAGACGTTCAAGAAGATCGTTGCCGAAATTGGGCGTCCGGATGCAAGACCACACGATTTGCGGCATACGGCGGCTACGATTGCAATTGCCTCCGGCGCGGACGTCAAGAGCGTACAGGACCTGCTGGGTCATGCTACTGCCAGCTTTACGCTGAATGTATACACCCATACCAGCGACCAGATGAAGAAGGACACCGCTGCCCGGATGCAGAACTACTACGACAATTTAGGTCAAAAGAAGGCATAAAAAAATTCCGTCAGAAATAATTTTTCTGGCGGAATTTTTTGTGGAAATGTGCTTTAGGGGTAAACTTAGGGGTAGTGGTTTTGAACACTGCTCGAAACCAGAACTTTTTAAGCGTAAAAACGGCGGGAAGCTAAAAGAAAACGTTCTATTTGATAACAAATAGAACGTTTTCTTTGGCGGAGAAGGAGGGATTCGAACCCTCGAGACCCTTTAGGAGCCTACATGATTTCCAATCATGCGCCCTCGACCAACTAGGCGACTTCTCCATAGCTGTGTCCAGCGCTTTTCCGCTATGCACTTGTTGCCTTGAACAGACAGCGATATTATTATAACAGAGACTTTAAAAAAGTCAAGCCCTTTTCTGTATTTCTCTTGAGAAATTTGCGCTTTTTGCCGGAACCCTTGCGGCGAGCGGCTTTGCGCCTGCCAAGAAAGCGACAGATTTTCTGCAGCGGTGAGGAAGCGTGTGCGCGGCCACCCCAAAAAGGGTGCTGCGTTATTGAAATTAAAAAGCTTTAGAACAGTTGTAAAGCTCTGAAAATAGACTCAGCAGAGAGAAAAGACTTTTTCTACACGCTGAAGCGGCATGGCAGAACGCCATGCCGCTTCATGATGCTTGAAAACTTACTTGTGGTCAACGGCAGACATGTGACGGATCAGCTCCACCATCTTGTTGGAGTAGCCGCACTCGTTGTCGTACCAAGAAACGACCTTCACGAAGGTGTCGGTCAGAGCGATACCAGCCTTCTTGTCGAAGATGGAAGTGCGGGAATCGCCCAGGAAGTCAGAGGAAACAACTTCCTCATCGGTGTAACCCAGAACGCCCTTCAGCTCGCCCTCGGAAGCGTCCTTCATGGCCTTGCAGATATCCTCATAGGTGGCGGGCTTAGCCAGCTTGACGGTCAGGTCCACAACGGAAACGTCCAGAGTGGGAACACGCATGGACATACCGGTGAGCTTGCCGTTCAGTTCGGGGATAACCTTGCCGACAGCCTTGGCAGCGCCGGTGGAGGAGGGGATGATGTTGCCGGTAGCAGCACGGCCGCCGCGCCAATCCTTCAGGGAAGCGCCGTCCAGCAGCTTCTGAGTGGGAGTGACAGAGTGAACGGTGGTCATCAGGCCTTCCACGATGCCGAACTTGTCATTCAGAACCTTGGCAATGGGAGCCAGGCAGTTGGTGGTGCAGGAAGCGTTGGAGACGAAAGTCATGTCGCTGGTGTACTTATCCAGGTTGACGCCGCAGACGAACATGGGGGTGTCATCCTTGGAGGGAGCGCCCATGATGACGTGCTTGGCACCAGCGTCGATGTGGCCCTGGCAGAGCTCCTTGGTCAGGTGTTTGCCGGTGCACTCGCAGATGTACTCAGCACCCACGGAAGCCCAGGGAATGTCCTTGACCTCCATAGAGGTGAAGACGGGGTACTTCTTGCCGTTGACGATCAGACCGCCGTCATAAGCCTCGACAGTGCCGGGGAACTTGCCGTGAACAGAGTCATACTTGAGCATGTAAGCCATGTACTCGGGGTTCATGAAGGGATCGTTCAGAGCGACAACCTCAACATCGTCATGAGTCAGGGCAGCGCGGAAAGTGAGACGGCCGATGCGGCCAAAGCCATTGATACCAATCTTCGTGAGCATGGGAAAACTCCTTTCAATATTGAAAAAACTTTAAAAGATTAAAGAATCGTTTGCGCAAACGATTATTTCTTTGCTTTTACTATCTTATCATGGACGATAAAAAATGGCAATCAGCATTTTGCATAACATTCTGAGAGCATATTGGGCAAAATGGCGAGGATTTGGTTGGAATTTGATAAAAAAGCGAAAAAGTAGAAGAAAGGAGCCAAAAAAGACTTGACGTTATATGAAGCGGGGGCGTATACTGTAAAATGCAAATGATTACGCAAACGCAGAAAAATTGCGTAAAGAGGTGAACGATCATGAAGGTGACCATCAGCGATGTGGCAAGGTTGGCAGGTGTTTCCACCGCCACGGTTTCCCACACCATCAACTCAACCCGCTACGTCTCCGGCGAGACCAAGGAGAAGGTCTACCGGGCTATCGCGGAGCTGGGCTACACGCCGGACGCCTCGGCCAGAAGCTTCCGGACCGGAAAGAAAAAAACCATTGGATTTATCGTTCCGGATATTTCCAATAAGTTTTTCGCAACAATGATCGAATCCGTGGAGAATTATCTCTCTGCCCACGGATACCATCTGATCATTGCCAATACAAAGGAGAACCCAGAGCGGGAGGAGACCAATATCCGCCTGCTTTCCGCGGGACTGGTGGACGGGCTGCTCATCGCCAGCACCATGGAGGATTTCAGCCGGTTTGAGTCCCTGATCCCCGCCGGATTTCCTGTGGTGCTGGTGGACCGGACCTTTGACACAAAGCGGTTCCCGTCGGTGAGCGTGTCCAATTTCCAACCGATCTACCGCAGCGTCTGCCGTCTGGCGGGCAAGGGCGACAAGCGGATCGGCATGATCGGCGGCCTGCCCCGGCTGTCCTCTACCAAGGAGCGGATCGCTGCCTATCAGGAGGCAGTGGCGGACTGCGGCCTGCCTCAGGATGACCTGCTGATCCGCTACGGCAACTCTATGGAAAACAGCGCCCAGTCCTGTCTGGATGAGTTGCTGGAGCAGAAGTGTGACGCGCTGGTGGTGGCCCAGGGCCTGATGGCCTCGGAGACGGTGATCTACCTCCACAAGAAGGGCCTCAAGCTGGGAGAGGACATCGATCTGGTCACCTTCGTGGATTACGATTCGGATATCAACTATCTGTATTCAAAGCAGATGGACTGCATCATCCAGCCGGTGGAAAAGCTGGGCGAGACTGCCGGCGAACTGATCCTCCGGCGGATCGAAACGCCGGATGCCCCAGCCTTTGAACAGGTGCTGACCTCCACCTATCAGCCCTGCAGCATGTAATAAGAAAAATGTTTATGCCCCGTCCCGGATCATTCCGGGGCGGGGCTTTGTCTTGACAGGACCATACGGGTATGTTATGGTTGGAACGTCTCCGGAAAGTGTTTCTGACCGGCGACACCATGCCCGCATACCGTTCTGCCGGTGAGGATGCTCCGAACCGAAAGATGAGGAAGGATAAGATCGCTGTACATTTGTCATCCCCTCTGCTGAACGGCAGGGGGGATGTATTACTTTATGAGAAGGAGAGACCGCTGTGGAAGCTGTGGAAACGCGGGTGGCCGTCATTGCCATCATTGTCCGGGAGGGCACGCAGGTCGCGGTGCTGAATGACCTGCTGCACCAGTACGGGCCGTATATCGTGGGGCGCATGGGTGTACCCTACCGGGAGAAGGGCGTGAACATCATCAGCGTGGCCATGGATGCCCCCGGTGACGTCATCTCCGCCTTGTCCGGCAAGCTGGGCCGCTTGGAGGGCGTTACCGCCAAGACCGTCTATGCCCCGGCAGGGAGCGTATGAAAGGAAGAAAAGCCATGAACTGGAAGAAAAAACTGTTGGCGCTGGGGCTGTCTCTGGCCCTGACCCTGTCCCTGACTGCCTGCGGCCAGAAGGCCGCCGAACCGGAGCAGCCGGAGGAACCTGCCCAAACGGAAGAGCCTGCGGCCGAAGCGCCGGATGGTACAGAGGCAGACATTGCTCATTTCAGAATTGCCGCCCTGAAAGGCCCGACTGCTATGGGCCTTGTGAAGCTGATGAAGGACAATGATGAAATGACCGGCGCACTGCTGAGCTCTGCCAAACCCTACGAGGGTGAGGTGGGCAATCTTTACACCTTCACGCTGGCCGGTTCCGCCGACGAGGTGACCCCCGCCCTCATCAAGGGGGAGCTGGACATGGCCTGTGTCCCCGCCAATCTGGCCGCCGTGCTGTATGGCAAGACCGGCGGCGCCGTGGAGGTGCTGGCCGTCAATACCCTGGGCGTGCTGTATATCGTGGAAAATGGGGAAACGGTGCAGTCTATGGCAGATCTGAAGGGTCAGACCATTGTGGCCGCCGGTAAGGGCAGCACCCCGGAATATGCACTGCGGTATCTGCTGACGGAAAACGGCATTGACCCGGACAAGGATGTGACCATCGACTGGAAAAGCGAGCACAGCGAGTGCGTGGCGGCACTGGCCTCCGGCCAGGCGGCCATCGCCCTGCTGCCGCAGCCCTTTGTCACCGTGGCTCAGACAAAAATTGAGGGCCTTCGCATGGCACTGGATCTGACAGCGGAGTGGGAAAAGCTGGATAACGGCTCCGGCCTCATCACCGGCGTCATCGTGGCCCGGCGGGACGTGGTGGAGGCCAATCCCGGCGCGGTGGACAGCTTCCTCCAGAATTACGCCGCCAGCGTGGAGTGGGTCAACGCCAACAACGCGGACGCCGCCCAGCTGATCGCGGAGTACGGCATCATCGAGGCCGCCCCTGTGGCGGAAATGGCCCTGCCCTACTGCAACATCGTCTGCATCACCGGCAGCGAGATGAAGGACAAACTCTCCGGTTATTTGCAGGTCCTGGCCGACGCGGAGCCTTCCTCCGTGGGCGGCACTCTGCCTGGGGATGATTTTTACTACGGCGGATAAAAACGGAAAATCCGAGAAGGCAGAGCTACACTTGGCCTATATCTGAATTTACGATAGAAAGGAGCGCCGCCTATGGACAGGAAAACAGACCTCCGCCTGTGGGCGGTGGCTTTCTGGCTGGCGGTCTGGCAGCTGGCGGCCATGGCGCTGGCGGCGGTCTATCCCCACGGTGAGCTGCTGCTGGCGTCCCCGGTGAATGTGCTGCTGCGGCTGGGGCAGCTGGCCGTCACCGCCGCCTTCTGGCGGACGGTGGCCTGGTCCGCCATCCGCATCTTCGGCGGATTTCTGCTCGCCACGGTGTTGGCGGTCGCGCTGGCGGCTCTGGCGGCCTGGAAAACCTGGTTCCGGGGGCTGATGGCACCCTTAGTGGCGGGTATCAAGGCGGTGCCGGTGGCGTCCTTCATCATTCTGGCCCTGGTGTGGCTCAACAGCCAGAGCCTGTCCCTGTTCATCTCGGCGCTGATGGTGTTCCCGCCGGTGTACCTGAATGTGCTGGAGGGTATCTGCCACACGGACCGTCGGCTTCTGGAAATGGCCCGGGTGTTCCGGGTCCCCCTTGGGCGGCGGCTCCGGGGCATCTATCTGCCGCAGGTGATGCCCCATTTCCGCACGGCGGTATCTTTGGGCCTGGGGCTTTGCTGGAAAGCCGGGGCAGCGGCGGAGATCATCGGCCTGCCCGCCGGGTCCATGGGAGAGCGGCTATACACCGCCAAGGTCTACTTCCAGACGGCGGATCTGTTTGCATGGACCGTCACCATCGTGGCGGTGTCAGTGGTATTTGAGCGGCTGTTTTTGGCGCTGGTGGACCGACTGATGAGAAAGGCGGGGCTGTGATGGAAGTCAAAAACCTATGCAAAGCCTACGGAGATCGTCCGGTGCTGGAAAACGTGTCTTTTACCGTCGGTGTGGGAGTCACGGCCCTGTGGGGGCCGTCAGGCGTGGGAAAGACCACCCTGCTGCGGATCCTGTTGGGTCTGGAAAAGCCAGACAGCGGTGAACTGATGGGAACGGCCGTCCGTTGGAGCGCCGTTTTTCAGGAGGACCGCCTGTTAGAGGGACTGGACGCCTTGGGAAATCTCCGGTTTGCGCTGGGGACGGACTACGAGGAAGCGAAAGCGGCGGCCATGCTCACGGCGCTGGGCCTGACCTGGGAGACGGGCAAGCCGGTGCGAGAGTGGTCCGGCGGCATGAAGCGCCGCTTGGCTTTGGCCCGGGCGTTGCTGGCAGTATCAGACGCCGTGGCGCTGGACGAGCCGTTCACAGGGCTGGATGAGGAAAATCGCCGGAGAGCAGTGCTGTGCGTCGCCGCCGCGGCGGAAACCAAGCCGGTGATTTTGGTGACCCATGACCGGACGGAGCTGAACCTCCTGCGGGCGAATATTGTAAATCTATAAGTAAGAAAC
>ERZ772954.1485-NODE-1485-length-17916-cov-49.639438_pt1 | contig 17916 bp, 18 predicted proteins | sample MGYA00580684_ERZ772954 | MGnify/ENA primary metagenome ERZ772954 (study PRJEB29015, sample SAMEA2737654) | human gut metagenome | biome: human gut; feature: human-associated habitat; material: faeces | place: China | collected 2012 ...
CAAAATGCTCGATAATACACAAAGTATTATCTGCGCTTTTGGCTTAGCAGCTGCCTCACCTCGCTCGCCGTATCGGCACTTAGAATTATGCGGTATTGCCTATTGAATTTCCAGCGGCTCAAACGCCTCCGCCGGGTCGGCATCGACAGCCTCAAGATTCCTCGTCAGCTGGTCGAGCACCTTATAAAATGTCGCTAAATCGTCTGGGTCTATTCCCTCGTCGGCGCGGCGCTCTACGTCGGCCACAACAGCCCCCACGCGGGCGGCGCGGTCATGGCCTGCGTTGGTCAGCAGGTAGAGGGCATTGTACTTGCCGCTCTCGGCGCGCTTTTCCACCAGGCCGCTGCGCACCAGTTCTGCCAGCACGCGGGAGATCATGGCCGGGTCCAGACCGCACCGTTCTGTCAGCTCCGAAAAGTGCAGGCCCTCCGGCGCGGCGGCCAGCCGGCAGAGCACCAGCGTGTGCCCGGCCTTCAGCTCAATGCGGCTCATGCCGCTCGCCTTGATGCGTTGGATGACCTTTTGCAGCCGGGCCAGCGAGATGGACAGCCGGATAAAACGGTCATTCATATCAATCTTCCTTCAGTTCGCCGCGGGAGGCCGCCTTCAGGTAGGCAAAGATGAAGCCGTCCAGGTCGCCGTCCATGACAGCCTGTACGTTGCTGCTCTCGTAGCCGGTGCGGTTGTCCTTGACCAGCGTGTAGGGCATAAAGACGTAGCTGCGGATCTGGTGGCCCCAGGCGATCTCATTCTGCACGCCCTTGATGTCATCGATCTTGTCCTTGTGCTGCTGCAAAGCGATCTGGTACAGCTTGGCCTTCATCATCTCCATGGCGTACTCGCGGTTCTGCAGCTGGCTGCGCTGGGTCTGGCAGCTCGTCACGATGCCGGTGGGCTTGTGGATCAGGCGGACGGCGGAGGACGTCTTGTTGATGTGCTGGCCGCCTGCGCCGGAGGAGCGGTAGACCTGCATCTCGATGTCGGCGGGGTTGATTTCAATGTTGATGTTGTTGTCCAGCTCGGGCATGACCTCAAGGCTGGAGAAGCTGGTCTGGCGGCGGGCGTTGGCGTCAAACGGGCTGATGCGCACCAGACGGTGGACGCCGTGCTCGCTCTTGAGCATGCCGTAGGCGTTGGGGCCCTTGACCATCATCGACGCGGACTTGATGCCGGCCTCGTCGCCGTCCAGCACGTCGAGCACCTCGACGCTGTAGCCGTGGGCCTCGGCCCAGCGGGTGTACATACGGTAGAGCATCTCGGCCCAGTCCTGGGCCTCGGTGCCGCCGGTACCGGCGTGGAAGGTCAGGATGGCGTTGTTGTGGTCGTACTCGCCGTTGAGCATCGTCATGAGCTGCAGCTCGTCGATGGACTTCTCGACGCCATTGACGGCCTCCTCACCCTCGGCGGCCAGGGACGGATCGTTTTCCTCCTCAATCATGAGCAGCAGCGTCTCGGCCTCCTCATACTGGGTGGACAGCTTGCCGAAGCGCTCGAGCTTGTTCTTGACCTCGCCCATCTCGCTGATGACCTTCTGGCTGCGGGCCTGGTCATCGTAGAAGCCGGGCATCGTCATCTGGTGCTCCAGCTCGGCCAGGCGCTTTTCGCTGGCCTCGATGGACAATGCGTCGCGCAGGTCATCCACGGCGGTCTTCATGCCGCCGAGCTTTGCTTTCAGTTCGTCAATCGTAATCATATATCGTTTCCCTCGTCACACATAAGTTGGCATAAAATTACATAGTACCATTATAAGCGAATTGGCGGGCGTTGTAAAGAGGGGGCAAGGGATAAAATATTTGCGGAAGGAAGACGTGCGGGGCTGCGGTAAGGCAGCCAAGCCCCGCGGGCCGGGCATGCCCGGCCCCTACAGAGCGGCTGTTAACGGCCAATTTGTATGCAATCTTGTAAAGTTTTTATGTTTTCTTTGCATTTATCCATTTGATGCGGTATAATGGCCTTATGTTACGGAAAGGATACCACACATGACACGTTACACAGGAAACCATTGCCCTGTCTGTGAACAGGCATTTACCGACGAGGATGACATCGTCGTCTGCCCCGACTGCGGCACGCCCTACCACCGGGCCTGCTGGCAGAAGGTCGGGGCCTGTATGCACAAGTCGGAGCACGCCGCCGGGTTTGAATGGCAGCCCGAGTTCGGTCCCGATGCCGAAAAAGCCGCGCACGAGGCCACCTGCCCAAACTGCGGCACCCACAACCAGCCGGGCGCGGCGCAGTGCAGCCACTGCGGCTGTCCCCTGCCGAAGGGCAACGGCCCCCGACCCGACCCGAAGGACGAGGACGCGCAGGTGCCGATCTACGCCCGCGACCCGTCCACCGTGCATAAGCCCGACGACAGCCGCACAACCCCCGGCCCCCGCATCGACACCTACACCGCCGACGACAACGGCGGCATCTGCCGCCGCGAGATCGGCCCCGAGGATACCATCGACGGCATCAAGGCCAAGGACTGGGCCGCCTACGTGGGCCGCAGCCCGATGTATTACCTGATGCAGTTTTTCCGCATGAGCATCACGAAGCAGAAGGTCACAGTCTGCCTGTCGGCATTCCTGTTCGGGCCTGCCTATCTGCTTTACCGCAAGATGTGGAAGGAGGGTCTGCTGACAGCCCTGCTGTCCCTCGTTTTGAGCGTGCCGTCGCTCATCGCCATTGTGGCGACCTTCAACCCGTCGCTGTTCGGCAGTATGCCGCTGCATTGGGTGCCCGTGGCCGCCGACGTCTGTGCCATTGCGGACTGGATCGTCAGGATTTTGCTGGGGCTTTTCTCGGTCTGGCTGTACCGCAACGCCTCAAAGAAAAATATTGATAAAATCTACAGCGAATACCCCGAGGGCGACGCCCGCACCGATGCCCTGCTGCAAAAGGGCGGCACCAGCATCTGGGCAGCGCTGCTCTACTTTGGCATCGTGCTGCTGCTCTCCTCGCTGGTCATCAATCTGGCCGGGCCGGGCTTTGTTCAGTACGCCATGGCCATGGCCGGGTATTAAGGCAACACCGCACCCCAACGCAGGGTGTTTAATTTAGGAGGAAACTATGAAAACTGCACTGGTGATTATGGCCGCCGGTATCGGCTCCCGCTTCGGCGGCGGCATCAAACAGCTGGCTGCCGTCGGTCCCAACGGCGAGATCATCATGGACTATTCCATTCATGACGCCATCGAGGCCGGTTTTGACAAGATCGTCTTTATCATCCGCCACGACATTGAGGAGGCGTTTAAAGAGGCCATCGGTGACCGCATTGAGAAGATCTGCGCCGGGCTGGGCGTTGAGATCGACTATGCGTTCCAGGCACTCGAGAACGTGCCGGAGGGCTTCTCCGTGCCAGAGGGCCGCTCCAAGCCCTGGGGCACCGGCCAGGCCGTGCTGGCCTGCAAGGGCATTATTAAGGAGCCGTTCGCCGTCATCAACGCCGACGACTACTACGGCAAGGAGGCGTTCGTCCGGCTGCACGACTTCCTGCAGGGCTACACGCCCGACAAGCCGGGCGACCTTGCCATGGCGGGCTTTGTGCTGAAAAACACCCTGAGCGACAACGGCGCGGTCACCCGCGGCATCTGCCAGATGAACGACGCCCACTACCTGACCGGCGTGCTGGAGACCGGCGGCATTGAAAAGACCGCCGACGGCGCAGCCGCAGGCGGCAAAAGCATCGACATCGACAGCCTTGTTTCGATGAACATGTGGGCGCTGACCCCCGAGTTCGTGGATCTGCTGGAATCCGGCTTTGTGGAGTTCTTCGAGAAGGCCGCCCCCGCCAACCCGCTGAAGGCCGAGTACCTGCTGCCCATCTACATTGATGAACTACTGCACGCCGACAAGGTCAGCGTCAAGGTGCTGCCCACCCACGACAAGTGGTTCGGTGTCACCTACGCCGAGGACAAGCAGACCGTCATTGACAGCTTTGCCCGGCTCGTCGCCGACGGCGTGTACAAGAAGGATCTGTTCAGCGATCTGAAGAAGTAAAACAGCCAAAAACGCCCCGCTGCGGCAGGTCCTGACGGACAGCACAGCGGGGCTTCGCTTTTGGTTGAAAATTGCAAAAGACTGGCACACAACGCTATGGAAAGCGGAGGCAAAACGCGGTATGGTTACTATAACAGAAGCAGAATCACACCGCATACACCGTTACAGGAGGGCAACCATGGCAAAGAATGAATTTGACATCACATCCCTGACCCCGGAGCAGCGCGACGCACGCCTGGCGCTGGACGTGGAGCGTCTGCTGCGCTTTGGCCGCAAGCACAAGCTCATCAAAGATCTGGACATTCTGGTGGCGCGCAACACCCTGCTGGATCTGCTGGCCCTGGCCGCCCCCAGCGAGGCCAAGCCCCCGAAGGAGGACCCCGAGACCCCCGCTGCTCTGCTGGACGAGATGGTCGAGCTGGCCGCGCAGAAGGAGCTGTTCGACGGTGCGGTCAACCAGTACCGCATCAACTTTGAGACCCGCCTGATGGGTGCCCTGATGCCCCGCGAGAGCGAGGTCTGCAAGAAGTTCCGCAAGCTCTACGTCAAGCAGGGCGCCAAGGCCGCTACCGACTGGTTCTATCAGCTCTGCGTCGACACGAACTACATCCGCACCGCGCAGATCGCCAAGAACATCCAGTGGAACACCGCCACCCCCTACGGCGAGCTGGAGATCACCATCAACCTGACGAAGCCCGAGAAGGACCCCAAGACGATTGCCCTCGAGCGCCTGCAGCCCAAATCCGGCTACCCCGCCTGCATGCTCTGCAAGGAGAACATCGGCTACGCGGGCCGCATCAACTTCCCGGCGCGCCAGACCCACCGCATTGTGCCCATCACGCTGGCGGGTGAGCAGTTCTATCTGCAGTACAGCCCCTACGCCTACTTCCATGAGCACTGCATCATGCTGCACGAGCAGCACAAGCCGATGGAGATGAACAAGCAGACGCTGGCGGAAATTTTCGACTTCGTCGGACAGTTCCCCCACTACACCTGCGGCTCCAACGCCGACCTGCCCATCGTCGGCGGCAGCATCCTGAGCCACAGCCACTTCCAGGGCGGGCGGTATGTTTTCCCGATGCAGAAGGCTGACATCGCCGTGCCGATGACCGACATCCGCTACCCCGGCGTCAAGGCGGGCATCCTGAACTGGCCTGTCTCCGCCGTGCGTCTGGTGGGCCGCAGCAGCCAGCAGATGCAGAACGTTGCCAACAACATCCTGTCCGCCTGGCGCAGCTACACCGACGAGAGCGTCGGTATCCTGGCCGAGACCGACGGCACGCCCCACAACACCGTGACGCCGATCCTGCACTACGACGAGACCGAGGGCTACATCCTTGACCTGGCCCTGCGCAACAACCGCACGAGCGAGGAGTACCCCGACGGCATCTTCCATCCGCACAGGGAATACCACAACATTAAAAAGGAAAACATCGGCCTGATCGAGGTCATGGGTCTGGCTATCCTGCCCGCCCGCCTGAAGGATCAGGGCGCGCAGATCGCGGAAATTCTGGCCGGGCAGCGCCCGAACACCAGCCGCGAGGCGGGCGACACGCTGGCCGTCCATGCCGACTGGATCGACGAGCTGATTGCAAAGTACGGCACCCACATGAAGCCGCAGGACGCCAACAAGGCCGTCAAGGCCGAGATCGGCACCGTGTTCAGCCATGTTTTGGAGAACGCCGGTGTCTTTAAGCAGGACGCCGCCGGTCAGGCCGCCTTTGTCAGGTTCATGCAGAGCGTGGGCTTTAAGAAGGCGTAAAATCGCATAAGAAGCAGGGACACCGGCCCGCAAGGGCCGGTGTCCCTGTTTTTGCTGTTGTCTTGTAGGGGCCGGGCATGCCCGGCCCGCAGCCTTCCGGCAGGCAGCCGTTTGCCGTACACATCCCGCGGAGCGGTCAAGACCGCTCCCTACAAAGCACCCGTTATCGTCATCCTGTAGGGAGGGGTCTTGACCCCTCCGTGCGGCTTTCCCGCAAGCGCCTGTTTGCCTTACGCGCGCGGGCCGGGCATGCCCGGCCCCTACCGCGCTGCGTTCTCTTGATACCCGCACTCCCACAGCACGCCCCAATCCAGCTCCTCATCTATCCCGGCTTCATACCGTGCCAGATTTACATCAATGACCCGCTGCTTCACATTCACGCAGCAGAGCAATGTAAAGCTGACTGCTGCCGCAAAAATGGCGAGCTTCGCCGCCGGGATCGGCTTGAACACCCGCACCAGCGCCAGCACCGCACAGACAGCCAGCACAAACAGGCACCATGCCGCCGTGAACCGCCGGGGCGTCAGGGCGCAGAGCGTCACATAGACAGCCAGCTTGCCCGCTGCCAGCGCGGCAAAAGCCACGCCGAACCCGCAGAACACGGCGGCCAACGCTTTGGGCAGCGGCGCACGGCCAAAGAACTGTATGCCCGCCAGCACCGCAAAATTGAGCAGCAGGATTTTCAGCAGCTCCCAAAAGCCGTTCACCGCAAAAGCGGCGGTGTCCGGTGCGTCCAGCCCCAGCGGCGCAGCGGCAAGCCACTCCCCTGCCTGCACAGCAAAGAACAACGCATAGACGCCGCACAGCGCCGTTACAGCCGCCACCGCCGTGGTGCGCGGCACAATGCGGCAGTTTTCCAGCACAGCGGCACACTGCTGCGCCGTGGTGGGCGGGGCTTTGCGGCGCAGGGAGCCGCCCACCAGCCCGTACAGCCACGCCCCCACCGGGAGTGAGAGCAGGATATACATCAGCTGGTCAATGAATCTCACATTGTTCAGCAGCCTGCCCCACCAGTCGGACACCTGCTGCCCCAGCGCGGCAAAGTTCGCATCGGCTGCTGCCAGCAGCCCCCATGCCACACCGCACAGCGCCATCGTCACCGCTGCGGTAACGATGAGGTGCAGAACTTTTCGTGTCCCCGTGCGGTCCTGCAGATGGGCGCGCAGCGCAGCAAAGACGGTACGCGCCCGCAGGAAGAAATTCCCGAACGGCAGGAGGACGAATCCGGCCAGCGCGTCCAGCGGGGCCAGGCTGCCGCTCTGCCCCTGCGCCAGCATCCCGCACCGTGCCAGCACATACCAGACGGCGAACAGATGCCATGCCGGCCACTGCCAGTCTCCCAGCGGCCCCGGCTGGTAGCCGTACAGCGGGTACGCCACGGCCAGCGCCATCCAGCATACGGCCCAGAGCGGCGTTTCCTTAGCGGCGGTGCGGTGCGCGGCACGGGCGGCACAGTCCACATACACAATGAACAGCGCCGCAAAAACCGTCATCCCCCAATCTGAATATGACTGCGGAAACATCACCCCGCGCAGATAAAAATACGCCAGCGGGTACATTAAAACAGCATACAGCATACCATCACCTCAACGTAGGGGCCGGACAAGTCCGGCCCGGCAGTATAAAACAAACGTTTGCCTGCGGGAAGGCCGCGGGCCGGGCATGCCCGGCCCCTACCGATTCTCGTCCGGCACAAACTCCAGAATATCCCCCGGCTGGCAGTCCAGCGCCCGGCAGAGAGCCTCCAGCGTCGAAAACCGCACAGCCTTGGCCTTGTTATTTTTCAGGATGGACAGATTTGCCGGCGTGATGCCGATCTCCTCGGCCAACTCGCCCGCGCCTTTGTGGCGGCGCGCCATCATCACATCCAGATTGACCACAATGGGCATCGTGCCGCCTCCTTAAATCGTGTAGTCAAGCTCGTCCTTCATGTGGACGGCCTGGGCAAAGGCGTTTTTCAGCACCCGGACAATGAGCGCCATGAACGCCGCGGCCACGCCCAGAAACGCAAACGGCAGATAGATGTAAGCCGCGGCCAGGCAGACCACCGCCGCCCCCGCACAGCACCAGCTGATGCGCCGCAGGGCCGTCACGTTGGCGGGCACAAAGACCGCGCCCGCCTCGATGCGGCGCAGGAATTTGTACAGACTGACCAGCATGACGAACGCCAGCACCGCGCAGACGTACCCCATGCCCAGCAGCACCGGGCCGCTGGCGGGCGGCAGGGCGTGGGCGGATACCATCCAACGGGTCAGCCACGGGCCGCTTACCGTCATGATGCCGCAGCCCGCTATTGTCCCCGCCACAACGACGCGGGTCAGAATGATGCTTTTCTGGTCGCTCCAGGTAAATTTCATTTGTATACCTCCTGATTGCGTGCCCGAACGGTTTCGGATCGCCGCAAGGCTCTCCCCCATGGTTCGTGATGCTTGCAGTATACCATGTCGTATATCGTTTTGCAAGTATTTTTTATCGTTTTTCGATAATTTTGTAAAGTCTGATGGAAACATTTGCACCGCGCCGCAAAATGGTGTATCATAGCAGTGTATATCATCAAGTTTAAGAGGTGTACCGCATGAAATTACCTGTCCTGCTGGCCGCCGCGGCGCTGGCCATTTGCCTGACCGGGTGCAGCCATGTCCAGACGGACGCCACACCGTCCGCCACTTCCGAGACTGCCGGAGCCGCCGCCACAGCGACGCCCGCGGCCACGCCTGCCACATCGGCAGAGCCTGTCTGTGCCGAGGTCGGCACCATCCTGCCCGAGACCGCCGACGCAGGCCGCAGCTATGTTGATGAGACGCTTTTCATCGGTGATTCAAACACGGCACGCTACCTGCTGTACGCCAACGAGACCGGCACGGCATTCACAAGCCTGAACAACAACATCGGTGTTGTCAGCATGGGCGTGGGGTCGATCACCTCCCTGAAATGCGAAAAGTTCAAGGGCTCATCCGCGATGTACACCGTGCCGGACGCCGTGGCCATGCTCAAGCCCAAGCGCATCATCATCTGCTACGGCACCAACAACCTGTCCGGCTCGTCGACGGACGCGACGAACTACATAAAGACCTATCTGCAAGGGTTGCAGGCCATCCAGACCGCGTGGCCCTACTGTGACATCATCGTCAGCGCCATTCCCCCGCTGGACCGGCAGCGCGAGAACACGAACCTGACGATGACCCAGGTCGATGCCTACAACGCCGCGCTCGTGCAGATGTGCGAGGAAAACGGCTTTAAGTTTTTGAACAGCGCCGAGGTCCTGCGCGACGATGCCACAGGCTGGGCCAAAAAGGACTACACGCTGTCCGACGGCGTGCACCTCTCGAAGGAGGCCGTTACCGCGTATTTTACCTACGTGCGCACCCATGCTTATGCCGCCGAGGACCGCCGCCCGCAGCCGCTGGGCACGATCCCGACACCGGACGGTGTGCCCGCGAACCTTATCAACAAGGACCCCATCGCCGTGCGCGGCGCGAAGGTCCCGCTGGAATTTGTTGCTGCAAACGGTGGCAAGCTGTCCGGCACAACGAGCCAGCTCGTCAAAAAGGGCGGCACAGCGGCAGCTGTGACTGCAGTGCCTGACGAGGGCTTTGTCTTTGCGGGCTGGACGGCCAGCTCCGGCGGCAGCTACAGCAGCGCGACGATCAGCTTCACGATGCCCCAGAACGCCGATGCGGGCGGCGTGGTGCTGACGGCCAATTTCAAGGCTGACGCCCATGAACACAACTATGCGGAGATCGAGGATACGCGGGTGAACCCGACCTGCACCAACAACGGCTCGGCCAAGTACAAGTGCACGATCTGCGGCGAAGTCATCGAGAAGGAGCTGCCCGCACTCGGCCACGACTGGGACGGCGGGGTGCGCAGTGGTGACTATATCACCTACTATTGCCGCCGCGAGGGATGCAGCGAGACAAAAACTGAGGAATCGCAGCACACCCACACCTACGATGAAGGCATCGTCACCCAAGCAGCCACCTGCGGCGCACCCGGTGTGCTGACCCGCACCTGCGCGATCTGTGGCCAGCAGATTCAGGAAGAGATTCCCGCCACAGGGCAGCACCAATACGGCGAGGCCGTCCGCGACGGTGACTATCTGGTTATGAACTGTATCATCTGCGGTCATTCGGAATCCACCTACAGTCCCTTGCCACCTGAGAATCCCGCTCCGGTTGACCCACCACCTGTAGAGTCGCCACAGCCGGAAACGCCTGTTGTACCTTCCCCCGAACAACCCGAAGCATCGTCCGTACCCACACAGGAACCCACCTCCACGGAGAATACATCGGGAATCGCATCGTCCTCATCGGAAACAACAACAGAATAACCGCCCTGTAGGGGCGACCATTGGTCGCCCGCGGGACATAGCGGCAGCCGCAAAGCTTCCGGGCGGATATGGAATCCGCCCCTACGGTGTAGGGGTCGATGCTAGGCATCGACCCGAAATCACCGCGCCTGCTGCCACGCTGCACGGGCGAGCAATGCTCGCCCCTACAAGAGTTTTTTGACAGCCTGAGGCGAACCATGCTCGCCCCCACATTTTCTGCATCCATTCTATTTTATAAATCAAACGAAAGAGGTTCCCATGTCCGAAGCTGCCACCAACCCGCGCCCCAAAAACAGCACCCTGATCCGCCGTTTTCTGCCGTATATGGCCAAGTACCGCGGCGTACTGGCCTTTGATTTGTTCTGCGCCGCACTGACGACGCTCTGCGACATCGCCCTGCCCTCCATCATGCGCACACTGACGAACACCGTCTCCGCCGCCGCGCTGACCGTGGACACCGTGCTGCGGCTGGCTGCGCTCTACTTTGTGCTGCGCATCATCGACGGCGCGGCAAGCTACTTTATGTCCGGCATCGGGCACATCATGGGCGTACACATCGAGACCGACATGCGCCGCGACGCCTTTGACCACCTGCTTCGGCTCGACCACACCTACTACAACAACACGAAGGTCGGCCAGATCATGGGCCGCATCACCAACGACCTGTTCGATGTGACCGAGTTTGCCCACCACTGCCCGGAGGAATTTTTCATCGCGGCCATCAAGATCGTGGTGTCTTTCGTCATCCTGTGTCAGGCCAGCATCCCGCTGACGCTGGCGGTGTTTGCCTGTGTGCCCCTGATGGGGGTGGTGTCGGTGTACCTGAACGGCCGGCTGCGGGCGCGGTTCCGCCAGCAGCGGGTGCAGATCGGTGAACTGAACTCCACCATCGAGGACAGCCTGCTGGGGCAGGGCGTGGTCAAGGCGTTTGCCGCCGAGGACGAAGAGCGGAAAAAATTTGCCAAGGGCAACAAGGATTTTGAGCAGATCAAGACCCTTGGTTACTACGCCATGGGTGCCTTCAACACCTCCACCCGCCTGTTCGACGGCCTGATGTATCTGGTGGTCATTCTGGCAGGCGGCCTGTCGCTGGTGTACGGCAGGATCACTGCCGGTGATCTGGTGGCCTACATGCTGTACGTCACCACCCTCATTGCCACCATCCGGCGCATCGTGGAGTTTGCCGAGCAGTTCCAGCGCGGCATGACCGGCATCGAGCGCTTTGCCGAGATCATGGACACCCCGGTGGCCATTCAGGACGCCCCGGACGCCGTGCCCCTGCAGCCCGGCCCCGGCGCGGTCCGGTTCGAGAACGTCAGCTTTGAGTACCCGGATGACCACAACAAGGTGCTGCACGACATCAGTCTGGACATCCACGCCGGGGAGCGGCTGGCACTGGTGGGCGCTTCCGGCGGCGGCAAGACCACCCTGTGCAACCTGATCCCCCGCTTTTACGAGGTGACGGACGGCCGCATCCTCATCGACGGGCAGGATATCCGCCATGTCACCCTGAAGAGCCTGCGGCAGGACATCGGCATCGTGCAGCAGGACGTGTACCTGTTCAGCGGCACGGTGGCCCAGAACATTGCCTACGGCAAGCCCGGTGCCACCCGCGAGGAGATCGTGGAGGCCGCCCGTCTGGCCGGTGCCGAGCGGTTCATTCTGGCCCTGAAGGACGGCTTTGACACCTACGTCGGAGAGCGCGGCGTCAAGCTGTCCGGCGGCCAGAAGCAGCGCATCGCCATTGCCCGTGTGTTCCTGAAGAACCCGCCCATCCTCATTCTGGACGAGGCCACCAGCGCACTGGACAACGAGAGCGAGATCCTGGTGGGTCAGAGCCTGGAAAAGCTGGCTCACGGCCGCACGACTCTCACCATTGCCCACCGCCTGACCACCATCAAGGACTACGACCGCATCCTTGTGCTGGGTGAAGAGGGCATTGTGGAAGCGGGCACCCACGAACAGCTGCTGGCAAAGCAGGGCGTGTACTACCGCCTGTGGAACCAGCTGCCGGGAGAAGATACGCTGTAAAGGATAAGAAAAGAGGCGCTGCCATCCGGCAGCGCCTCTTTTGCGATCAGGGATGTTTTATTCGCCCACGATCAGACGCACGGAACCGTAGATGCCGGCGTCGTTGCCCAGTGTGGCCGCCACGATGGGGGTCTCCCGGCAGGACTTGAAGGCGTAGGTTTTGAAGTGCTCGCGCAGCGGGTCGAACAGCACCTCGCCTGCGCGGGCCACACCGCCGCCGATCATGAACATCTCCGGGTCGGTGGTGGCGGCGATGCTGGCCAGTGCCATGCCCAGCGTGTCGGTCATCTCGTCCACCTCGCGGGCGGCAAGGGCGTCGCCGCTGCGGGCAGCGTCGAATACGTCCTTGGCGGCAAAGTCGATGCCGCGCAGGGTGCAGGGGATGTCCGGGTTCTCGTCCAGCAGCTTCTTCATGCAGCGGACCACGCCGGTGGCACTGGAGTACTGTTCCAGGCAGCCGTGCTTGCCGCAGCCGCAGGTGGCGGTCTCGTGACGGTTCACCGTAATGTGGCCGATCTCGCCGCCGGCCCCGTGGGAGCCGTCGATGACCTTGCCGTTCACGATGACGCCGCCGCCTACGCCGGTGCCCAGGGTGACCATGACAGCACTGCGGCAGCCCTTGGCGGCACCCATCCAGATCTCGCCCAGGGCAGCCACGTTGGCATCATTGCCCACCAGCACCTTCAGGCCGTCCAGCAGGCCGGAAAGCTGGGCCGACACATTGCGCTGGCCCCAGCCACCCAGGTTGGCACAGACGATGGGCACCACGCTGCTGTCCAGCACCGGGCCGGGCACGCCGATGCCCACGCCCTCCACCTGCTCGGCGGGAATGGCCTTTTCCTGCATTTTGCCCATGATGGCCGCAGCCAGATTTTCCAGGATGTGTTCACCGGCATTGGAGGTGTCGGTGGGGACCTCCCACTTTTCCAGCAGGGCCCCGGCGGTGGTGAACAGGCCGATCTTGGCGGTGGTGCCGCCCAGGTCGATGCCAAATGCGTATTCCTTCATAATCTCATTTACCCCTTTGCTGCAGCCCGGAGGCTGCCGTATTTTGTTGACTTCCAGTATAACACAGCGCTCTGCAAAAAAGCAGAGCCGCAGCAGCTTTTCATGCAATCAGACGGAAATGCTGCACAGAATTTGGACAGTTTTACAACAGATCAGCGCACCGTGTTGGTCAGGCTGCCGATGCCGTCGATCTCGCAGCGCACCGTGTCGCCGGGCTGCAGGAACTGCGGCGGATCCATGCCCATGCCCACACCGGCGGGGGTGCCGGTGGCGATGATGGTTCCGGCCTTCAGGGTCATGCCCTGCGAAAGCTCGTGGATGACATGGTCGATGTCAAAAATCTGCAGACGGGTGTTGGAGTCCTGCCGCTTTTCGCCGTTGACAAAACTGCGGATGCCCAGCTGCGGCGGGTAGGCTTCAAACTCATCTGCCGTCACGATGCAGGGGCCGATGGGGGTAAAGCCGTCCAGACTTTTGCCAAAGTACCACTGCTTGTGGGCCGTCTGCACATCGCGGGCGGAAACGTCGTTCAGGATGGTGTAGCCGAACACATAGTCCCTGGTCTGCCCGGCGGGCACGTCTTTGGCATCCCGGCCCAGCACCACGGCCAGCTCACACTCGTAGTCCAGCTTCTTTACAAGGTCGGTGTGGGCCTCGATGAAGCCGCCGTCCGGCACGGCACGGGTGACCCGCTTGGAAAAGTAGATGGCGTCCTGATGCTGGGTGGCAAAGGCGTCGGCGGAATACTTTTCCGCTTCGTCCGAGTGAGCCATGTAGTTGATGCCCAGGCAGACAACGTCCTGTGCCGGGCAGGGAATGGGGCTCTGCAGCTGCACGGCATCCAGCGGGACCGACGGGATGGCCGACAGGGCCAGCGCCAGCCCGGCCCGCACGGCGGGGGTCAATTGCGGGATGGCCTCGGTCAGGGTGTCGCAGGGCAGGCCCAGCCAGCGCAGCGGGGTGACGGCGGTGCCGTCGGCAGAGAGGACGGCGGGCTCCTCCACACCATCCGGGCCAAGGCAGGTGACAAAACGCATGGAACAGGCCTCCTCTCAGTGCCGGTAGGCGATGGCGTTCCGGATGCGGTCGGCCTCGGCCTGCCCGGCCAGCTGGCGCACCAGCTCCAGTGCAAACGGGATGGCACCACCCAGACCGTAGCTGGTGGTGATGTTGCCGTCCACGACCACTTCGGCGTCCAGCACATGGGCACCGGCCAGCTTGTCCTGAAATCCGGCGTGGGCCGTGGCATTTTTGCCTTCCAGCAGGCCCAGAGAAGCCAGCACGCTGGGTGCGGCGCAGATGGCGGCCACCTTTTTGCCGGATTTTGCAAAGGCGGTGCAGGTGTCGGTCACGGTTTTGTTGGCGGCCAGATTCGGCGTGCCGGGGATGCCGCCGGGCAGCACCACCAGATCCACGTCGGAATAGTCCGCTTCTTCGGCCAGTGCGTCGGCGGTGATGCGGATCTTGTGGCTGCTCAGGATCTCGCGGCTGCCGGATGCGCTGGCCACGGTCACGTCCACTTTAGCGCGGCGGAGCAGGTCCACCACCAGCAGGGCCTCGCACTCTTCGGTGCCCTCGGCAAAAAACACAACAGCTTTGCTCATTGGGATAAAACCTCCTTGAAAATAAGAACGCCGCGCACCGCAAAGCGGCACGCGGTGAAAAAATCAGTGCGTATTCTTGTCGGCTTCCAGCAATTCGCGCAGGACGCTGCCGTCTGCGCTCAGTACCCGGCTGACCCGGCTGATGATGGCACTGGACGCGCCGGTCTTGTCCATGATCTCGGTATAGATGCGCTTGTCTGCCAGCATCTCCGCAATGTTGAAGCGCTGTTCCATTGCACTCAGCTCGGAATAGCTGCAGACGTCCTGCAGAAAACGGTAGCACTGTTCCGGGGTCTTGAGCTGCAGGAAAGCCTCGTACAGACCGGATTGCCCGGTCGGATGATCTTTTGCCATGCGCGTTCTCCTTTTTCTGTCCGGCGGCGGGTGCCGCTACTTCATTGCACTACACCAGTGTAGTACAAACCGGGAGAAATTTCAATGCCTTTTTGCGGCAAACCGGGCACAGCCTTACAGGGTGTGCTCAAACACCAGCTCATTGCGGGGCACGGTGCCGGTTTCCTGCTCGGCGGGCTTCAGGCTGCGGTAGCGCAGCGCCTTGAAGAACTGCTGTACGGGCAGGGCCTTGGCATGCACGGTGCACCACATGCGGCCCTTGCCCTCGCCCCGGGCCAGACGCTCGCAGGAAAGCACGATGTCGCGGCCGATGGCCTTGCCGCGGTACTCCGGCTTGAGGTACAGGTGCATCAGGTGCAGGGCGGTGTTCTCCATCTTCCAGGCAAAGTAGCCGATGTTCTTGCCGCCCAGCACGACGAGAAAATAGTTCACGTCGTTGTCGATGTCGGCCTCGATGGCTTCGGCGCTCTGCAGCTCCTCCACCAGAGTGTCCAGCTGCTTGCCGGGGTAATAGCGTTTGTAGACCTCGTGCCAGATCTCGCTGGCAAGGTCGGCGGTGGTGTGGATGTATTTGGCCTTGGCGACCAGTTTGTAATCGGGTTTCATAGTGCTCCTACTTTTGTCGGGGATCACACCTTGAGGATGTAATCCGATTTGCGGGGCGCGGCGGGCTGAGGGTCCCCGGCGGGGTAGCCCAGGATGCAGTGGCCGACGCCGATCCACTCGCCCTCGATGCCCCACTTCTTCAGCAGGGTCTTGCCCTCTTCGCTCTCAAACTCTTCTTTGGCGCGGTTGATCCAGCAGCTGCCCAGCCCCAGCGAGGCGGCGGCCAGCATCAGGTTGCCCATGACAAGGCTGCCGTCCTGCACAGCGCACTTGGCGTTGGCATCGGCCAGCACCACCAGAATGGTGGGTGCGCCGTACATGGGGTCACAGTCCTTGCCCATGATGGCGGCGTTCATGCGGGAGAGCTTTTCCCGCGTGGCAGCGTCCTGCACCACCACGATCTTGGCGCTCTGCTTGCCCATGGCGCTGGCAGCATAGGTGCCGGCACCCAGAACGGCTTCCAGTTCTTCGTTGGTGATCTGCTCCGGTTTGTAGGCGCGGCAGCTGCGGCGGCTCCGGATGGTCTGAATGGTCTCATTGGTCATGGCAATTTTCCTCCTGTGATCGGATAAGTTTATTGTACCACATTCCACGGCAGAGTGCAAAGTGGCCGGAACTCTCGGGAAAAGATGCAAAATGCACAAGAAATTGAAAAAAGATTATGGAAAAACATCCTTGTTGCCGCGCGGCCGATACGTTATAATAGGGCTACCAGGAAGGAAAGGAGTCGTGCTCTATGGCGAAGGCATCGCAGGTCGTTATACTGGAAAATGAATTTTACATCATCAAAGCCCCGAACGGGAAGGTGCTGGAAGTAAAGGACTTCAATACGGAGAACGGCGCCGCCATCCAGCTGTGGAGCTACGCGGGCCATCCGTGGCAGCAGTGGCAGTTCGTGGACGCAGGCGGCGGGCGCTGGCGCATCCAGAACCGCTTTACCGGCAAGGTGATCGACCTGGCCCTGGGCGGCGTGGTGGAAGGCACCTGGCTGCACCAGTGGAGCCGCACCAACGGCTGGAGCCAGTGCTGGACGCTGGAACCCACCCGCAGCGGTCACACCCGCATCCGGAATGTGCTGGCGGACAAATACATTGACCTGGTGGGCATGAATACCGCAAATGGTGCTCATGCCCAGATCTGGACCTATGTGGCCGGCGGCAACCAGGAATGGGATCTGGTGCGCATCGACCCGGACGCCGCCCAGGCGGCAAAGCGTGCGGAGGAAAAGCCGGACCCCCAGCCCACGCCCAGCCAGCGCAAGCATCAGAATGATCTGGTGCGCAAGCTGAACAATGCCGGACAGGGCCGCGCCAGCCGGAAGGACTGACGGCTCCCCGACACCGAAAAAGCATACGAAGTGACCCGGCAGAGCCTGCGGGCTCTGCCGGGTCCTCTTTCTGGCCGAAAATAACGCAGAAAAAGGAGAATACACCCATGAACTTAGGTGCTTTTATGGATCCGGAGTACCCCATCTTCAGCACGACGCTGTGCTATCTGGAGCGGGATGACGCCTACCTGATGCTGCACCGCATCAAAAAACAGGACGACTACAACCACGACAAGTGGGTGGGCGTAGGCGGCAAATTTGAGCGCTTTGAAAGCCCGGAGGACTGCCTTGTGCGGGAGGTGCGGGAGGAAACGGGCCTTACCCTGACGCGCTGGCGCTGCCGGGGCCTGCTGACCTTTGTGTGGGGCAACATGACCGAGTTCATCCACCTGTACACCGCTGACGGCTGGCAGGGCGAGATGGTGCAGGGCGACGCCTGCAAAGAGGGTGTGCTGGAGTGGGTGCCCAAGGAAAAGGTGACGGAACTGCCCATCTGGGAGGGCGACAAAATTTTCTTCCGCCTGCTCAACGGGGATCGGCCGTATTTTTCACTCAAGCTGGTGTACGACGGCGATACCCTGAAACAGGCGGTACTGGACGGAGAACAAATCGTCGGAAAGACCTGACTTCAAAGCTGGCATAAAGCCAAAAAGCCGGAAGCGCTCTGAAACGCCTCCGGCTTTTCCTATCATAATGCTTTAGTTCAGCTTCAGGTCGCCGTCCTTGATCCAGCCCAGCTTGCGCTCTGCCTCACAGAAGAGGACGCTGAGCACGGCGGGCAGGACGAAGCACAGCAGGATCATGGCCGCCCAGTCCATGGGGGTGATGGCAGCTTTGGTGCCGGCGGCAATGTCGCTGACCCAGCCGGTGTACACGCCGATCTGGCCCACCAGACCGCAGGTGCCCATGCCGG
>ERZ772954.1492-NODE-1492-length-17862-cov-9.877632_pt1 | contig 17862 bp, 6 predicted proteins | sample MGYA00580684_ERZ772954 | MGnify/ENA primary metagenome ERZ772954 (study PRJEB29015, sample SAMEA2737654) | human gut metagenome | biome: human gut; feature: human-associated habitat; material: faeces | place: China | collected 2012 ...
CGGGAGGAAAAATGAAGCTTTCAGATTATATTGTTACGTTTTTACAGAAAAAAGGAATCCGTCATTTCTTTGGATACCAGGGAACGATGATCGCACATCTGGTAGATTCCATTGAAAGAAATCCGGAGACAGAGAATCATTCCAGTTACAATGAACAGGGGGCAGCTTTCGCAGCCTGCGGATATGCACAGGCGAAGGAAGAATGTGCCTGCGCCTATGCTACCAGCGGACCTGGAGCCATCAATCTTCTGAGTGGTGTGGCAGATGCCTATTATGATTCCCTGCCTGTGATCTTTCTCACAGGACAGCTGAACACTTATGAGTATTCAGGAATCAAGGGGCTGCGTCAGCAGGGATTTCAGGAGACAGATATTGTGGCAATGGCGAAACCGATCACCAAATATGCTGTCCAGATACGAAACCCTGAGGACATTGTGGAGGAATTAAATAAAGCATACCATATTGCAACCACAGGACGCAGAGGACCGGTGCTCATCGATCTTCCCATGAATATCCAGAGAAGTGAAGTGGAGAATCCGGTCTATGACATGACTTTTGAGGACAAACATACAGATGCAGCTGCAGCACAGCAGGCGGCAGATACGATTCTGGAAGCACTGGAACAGGCAAAACGTCCGGTGATCATGCTGGGCCATGGCGTGGACAGCAGCTTCAGCCAGCAGAAACTGATCCGCTTTGCACAGAAGAGACAGATTCCGATCATCACCAGCGTTCTGGCGAAATCAGTTCTGGGATACGACCATTCGCTGAATTTCGGGTGCATCGGCGGTGCCTATGGACACCGTTATGCAAATATGATCGCCAATGCAAAAAGCGATCTGCTTCTCTGTTTTGGCATTTCTCTGTGTACCAGACAGATCGGAACCAAAGTACATGAATTTGCCAGAGGTGCAAAGATCATACGTATAGATATTGATCCATACAATCTTCAGAGAGATATCCATGAGAATGGTATCAATGAAGTGAAGCTGCAGGCAGAGACAGGTGCAGTAATCGATTGTCTTGCAAAAGTGGCTGATCCTGATATAGAGGGCGTAAGTGACTGGTTGAATGTCTGCACAGAGATTAAAGAAAATCTTCAGGCAGTTGATGATGCCACGCCGGAAAGATATCCGAACCGTATGATCGCAGACCTCAGTGATATGCTGGAGGATACCTCCGCGATCGCAGTGGATGTAGGACAGCATATGGTGTGGAGTTACCAGTCATTCAAGAATCATGAAGGACAGAAACTTCTCTTCTCCGGCGGTCATGGCGCTATGGGCTATGGACTTCCGGCTGCAATAGGAGCCTATTATGCAACAGGAAAACCGACCGCCTGCATCTGCGGAGACGGTGCACTCCAGATGAATATCCAGGAACTGGAGTGGGTGAAGAGAGAGAATCTTCCTGTTAAGATCATGGTTATGAATAATGAAGCACTTGGCATGATCCGTCACCTGCAGAGAGATTATTTTGACTGTCTGTTCGCAGGAACCACAGACGGCTGCGGTTTTGCTTCCTGTAATTTCGCAGAGGTGGCAAAGGCTTACGGCATTCCCGCACTGAGAATGCTCTGCGATGCAGTCAGAGAAGAAGCACCGGAATTTCTGGAAGGGGAAGGCCCGAAACTTCTGGAAGTTATGCTGGAGCATGGAACTTTTGCGTATCCCAAGACCTGTCTGGGTGAACCGATCCATAATCAGCAGCCATATGCACCGAAGGAAGTTTATGACAGACTGATGGAATTGTAGGAGTGAAGAATATATTTCGGTAATGTGGAATATATAATATAGAAGGAATTTTTTTGCAGGCAGTCCGTTTTATGGAAGTGGGGAGACTCCCGCATGACAGAGAACAGATCTGTCTGTATTATAGATGAATAAAAAGAGGGAATACAAAATGAGCAAGGTAACAGTGATCACAGGCGGCACCTCCGGAATCGGACGCGGTATTGTGGAGAAGATACTGGCAAACTCAGCAGAAGATGATCTGATCTTTGCCACTTACGCCCACAATGCGTATAAAGCCAATGAATTCTGGGACAGCCTGAAACCGGAAGACCAGGAGAAGCTTATTATTCTGAAAGCGGACATGTCTTCCTATGACGATATGATGAATTTCGTCGGAGAAGTAAAAGAGAAAGCAGGACATGTAGACTGGCTGATCAGCAATGCGGGAATCAGCACTTACGATAAATTTCAGGATTACACTTTCGAGGAATGGAATAAGATCGTAAATACCAACCTGTCTGTACCTGTATTTATGGTCAAAGAATTTATGCCTGTTATGACAGAGGGCGGAAGAGTACTCTTCATGGGTTCCTATGCAGGGCAGCAGGCATACTCCTCCTCTCTGGTATACGGCGTGACCAAGGCTGCCATCCACTTCCTTACCAAATCGCTGGTAAAGGAATTTGAGCCAAAAGGCATCACAGTCAATGCCATTGCCCCCGGTTTCATCCAGACGCCCTGGCATGAGAACCGCACACCGGAAAGCTACGAACGCATCAACCGCAAGATCGCACTGCACAGATTCGGTGAGATCAAAGACGTGGCAGATATGGCGTACAGTATACTTACCAATAACTACATGAATGGAAGTATTGTAGATATCCATGGAGGATATGATTACTTCTGACAGATTTAAAATATGAATCCCCGACAGATAAGATTACGAAAATTTCGTTTTTCCTGTAGGGGATTTTTGCATATTTCGGGAATTGTCCGACAGTTTAAACCATGGTATTATGAGGTAAAACAGGGAAGTTTTTTGAAAAAAGATTTTTATGTAAAAAATAAAATTATGTGACTGATTTGTGACCTGAGAAGATTATAATAAAACCGAGAGAAGTCTGAAAATATAAGGAGTTATAATAGAAAAAGAAAGATTATTGATTTTGATAAAGTCCTCTGTGGAGTTTGCGAAAAGCAATAAGCAGTGGGAAGGGAGAAAGATTAGATGAATCAGGTAGTAATTGTACATTTTTTTGGAAAGTTCTGCCTGGAAACTGATATTGGATATCTGGATGAAGAGAAGATTCATTCCAAAAAGCTCATAACACTTCTGGCATTTCTTCTTCTGAACTATAACCGGATGATTCCGGCAGAAGAACTTGGAGAGCTGATGTGGGGAAATGGTGGTTCGTCCAATCCAATAGGCGCACTTAAAAATCTCATATACAGGCTGCGAAATATACTGAAACAGCTTGGAACTGCAGAGTACATAGTCTCACAGGCCGGCAGATACGGCTGGAATAATGAAATAGAAATCTGCAGTGATGTGGAGAAATTTAAGTATTATGCAGAACAGACAAGAGAATCTGAAGGCAATACAGACCTTCGGATCAAAAAATACGAACAGGCACTGGCCTGCTATAAAAAGCCCTGCACCTCGATTCTTACATCAGAATCCTGGTTTGCAGTACGGTTCACATATTATCACTCAGTGTATCTGAGACTTGTAAATGAAGCGTGTGAACTGTGCAACAGTATGCAGGAATATGACAAAGTCCAGAAAATCTGCGGTCAGGTATTAGCCAATGATGAGCTCAGTGAGGATGCTCATTACTGGCTGATTAAAAACTGGATCGGACTGGGTGATACAGATAATGCACTGAAGCAATATGAAACAGCAGTAAAGATTCTGTATGAGAAACTGGGAACCTACAGTTCCCGGAAAATGCAGGAATTATATGATGAAATCCTGGGAATGAACCAGAACGCTTCCCAGGCAACGCTGGAAGATATCTACGGCGAAATACAGGAGCAGGATCCGGAAGGTGTTTTTTTCTGCGAATACACGGTATTCAGAGAAATCTACCGCCTGGAAGCAAGAAGAGCTTTGCGCGCCGGGATCACAGAATATGTTATGCTTCTTACCATTCAGCTGGATTTGCAGGATAAACAGGCAGATCCGGCCAGGATACAATATTACAGGAAAAAAGCCAGCACAAAACTCTGGCAGGTGTTGAAGAAATATCTGCGGATGGGAGATGTGGTTGCCAGGTACAGTGATGAGCAATACCTGGTAATGCTTCCTTATTGCAATTACGAATCTTCACAGAAAGTGGCGAGAAGAATTCTTTCCAATTTCAGAAAAGTAATGGGCAGTCAGAAAATAACTGTTAAGGTAGAAACAAGGGATGTTTCCATGGATTATGAACTTCCCCCGGAACGCAAAGGAGGTGTGACATGGTCACATGAGAAGAAGAGTAAGACGACAGAGACAATGATATAAACACACAGGACAGCTATCAAAAATTTATAATAAAATAAAAAAGACAGGAGGAATGGTTTATGGAAAAGACCAGAAAGTGGCGCAAAATACTTGCTATGATGCTGACAGTAGTTATGATGCTGCAGAATGCACAGTCAGTTATGGTATTTGCAGATGTCACAAATGAACAGATCGAACAGCGACTTGCCGGTAATCAGGGACAGACTGAAGAAACATAGCCGGATCAGAGTCAGGTCGACACAAGAGCAAACGGAGAGGAGTATAAGACGCAATCCCAGGAAACGCAGGAAAATGGGAATGGCAGTACAGATATCGGAAGCCCGGAATCAGGAAATGCAACAACTGAGGCAAAGACTTCCAATGCAGATGTATCTGCAACCATTACCCAGAGCGTGTTCCAGGCAGATGTCAGTGGAACCACCTGCAACTTCGTGCAGATGACCGCTCAGATTACGAATAATGACACTGAGAACCCTGCAACAGGTGTAAGCGTTAAAGCACTGCTTAATTCTGCACAGCTGAGTTGGGTAAACGGATACGGAACCGAAACAGCAGGTGCAGGTGCCTATGCGGTAGACAGCAACAACACAGCTGACCTTCCGGATGGAAGTGCCGACGGCTATGATCAGATTGTTATGTGGACTGACCAGACAATCGGCGCAGGTGAAACTGTTGCCTACCAGTTCGCAGCCCAGATTATCCCGGAGAACTTGGATGGCGTAGTAAATGCATGGTATGTGGATGGAACATCCTGCAGCTATACATGGGAGAATACGGAGATTCTTGTGCCTACACAGGCACCGGTGGAACCTGCACCGGAAGTTGCCCCACCACAGACTGAACCGGAAGAAAAACCGGAAGTTAAACCGGAGGAGACTACACCGGAAGTGACAGAAGCACCGGAAGTAACACCGGCACCGGAAGTGACAGAAGTCCCGGAAGCAACACCAACACCGGAAACTACTCAGGCAGTTGATGATGACAAACAGGATGAATTGCTGAATCATAGTGAAGATCATCTTAAGATTAAAAAAAGACAGCAGAAGTTACTGGCACAGAGAGGGATGGAAGATTCACAGGAAGATGAGGGCGAAAATTCACAGCCAGTTGTCGGTGAGGGAAATGGTTCGCATACAAAAAGTAAGGATATAGCTAATAGTTATAATACTTTGGAGTTGGAATACTGGGTTAAATATTACAAAAATGGTCAACTTATTAGAAATAAGTATACGGGAGGAGCTATTCCTCGTGATTACAATGTAGATATAAAACTTACATTTACATTTGATGATATAAATAAACCAACAGAAAATGATGCAAAAGGGTATACTTATACAATTCCAAAGTTACCTGAAGGATTTACGTTAACAACAGCCAATCAAGGTGAAGTTCGAGATCCAAGTGGAAATGTGGCTGGTCATTATGTAATCAATGGGCAGACAGTTACATTTGATTATGATGAATCTTATTTTGAGACACATAAAGATAATATTAAGGGAACATTCTGGTTACGTACAGATGTTGATAAAACTCAAATCTCTGACCAGGGTCAGGTTAAATTTGAAATTAATGGTCATGAACAAATCATTAAATATCAGGATGGTACATTAGATGGACAGAAAACATATGATATTGATGATGACGGAAACCTTGTTTTTAAAATAATTTTAACCGCAGGTGGAGATGCAGATGCTACTAACGTGGTAGTAACAGATACATTAACAGGTAAATTGACCTTTATAGATAACTCTTTTTCTGCAATTGATTCAGATAATCAGAATGTTAATATTAGAGTGGAAGATGTAGAGGGCAATCTACAGCAGAAAAAAATTACTGTACCTACAATTCCGGCAGGAAAGACAGTTACCATCACATATAAAGTTGCATCTAATTTATCATCTCCAGATGTGGGGGAAGACTCAAACACAGCAAGCTGGACATGGGGAAATGGAAATGGAAGCGGAAGCGGTGGTACATCATCGGGAAGTGCGTCAACTGGAAAGATTGATTTGAAGAACCAAGTACTTACCAAATCCAGTGTAGTGGACATTCAAAATAATAAAATTAAATATAAACTTCAGATAAATCCATTTGCACTTGATTTGATTCCAGAAGGGAAAAATCCTCAGACTCTTACTTTGACTGATACATTAAAAGTTTATGACCCTTTAACTGATACATTAAAAGATTATGATCCTTTAAAAATGTCTTTTGATACAAAAAGCGTTACAATAAAGGATTCAACGGGTAAAAACTTAATAACAAGTGGAGAAGCTCAATGGAGTTTTAATAGTGGAGTATTAACGGTAACAATTCCGGATCAAAAAGCAATAACATTAGAATATATAGTATTGGCACTTGGAAATGTTGGAGAACAGGTGAAGATTGTTAATGACGCAACGCTGATAGGAAACTATAAAGGACATACTGAGAATACAGTTATAATAGAAGAATCTGGTTCTACCATAGAGGGTGATGCAAGTACAATTAGGTTTAAAAAAGTAGGAAGATATTCAGGAAATCCAAGCCTTACAGGTGTAAAATTTAAACTGTATGAATATGATATGAATCAAGCGAAAAAGCCTGGGGAGGTAGAAGAAGCTACAAGTAATGGCGATGGAGTCGTAATTTTTGGAAATGTTGAAAATGGTTATAAAGTAAAATCTAACACCTTATATCATATCCAGGAATCGCAAAGCATTAGCGGATACATACAAAATAATGAAAAGCATTATTTTGCAATGTATGTGGCAGGCTCTGAACAGTCTGTAATTGATGCTTTAAAAAGTAAAGTTGAAGAGTTATATGGGAAAGAAATTGGAAATAAGACAATATATTGTGTAGCTGGTGCAAACCTTGGACTTTTCTATAATGACCAGATTCCTGCTCCGACAAGTGTACCATTCGAGGCGGAAAAGCAATTGGATGATGATGCAATTACAGATGATACAAAATTTGATTTTAATTTGATGTTACGTTCGTATACTCCATCATCTAAGGCTAATGCATATACAACAAAGGCATTCAGCGCAGATTCTGATGCAAAAGCAGCAACAGTTTCTGCAATATCCAGGGAAGTCAGTGCTCTTACACAAAATGCGGATGGAAGTATAGCCGGATATAATCAAAGTGTTTCAGCAGGTTCAAATATAAAATTCCCAAATGCTGCATTTGAGTATGAGGGAACCTATGTGTTTGAGATGAAAGAAATAATACCGGATGCTCATAATTTCATATATGATAAAAATATTAAAACGATTACTGTAACAGTAGAAAGAGATACAAATAGTCCGAGTGGTGGATTAAAAGCAATTTTATCTGATACATCCAAAATCGTATTTAAAAATTATAGTACAACTTCGCTTGAAATTGAAAAGAATACGGAAGAAAAAGTACAGGCATCTGAGGGTCTTGAATTTAGTTTTAATATATCAGGCAGATGGAAGAATCAGCCATTAAATTGGGAAGAATATAGTATTAGCAGCACTCCAGACGGAGCAATAACAAAAAATGGAGAGAATTTAAACGTTAAAATAAGGGTTGCAAAAGGAGATGCAATAGGTTCTGTTAAACTGAGTGGGTTACCTTTAGGTGCGATTCTGACTGTTAAAGAAGATACAGATTCTTTTGAAAGTGGCTGGTCATTTGTAAAATGGAATATTGGTACGGGAGATGATATAACAACTAATCCAGTAACAAAAGTTACATTAAATAATAAAACTGGTCAGAAAATTACTGCAACGAATGTATATAAGGAAACAGGAGGCGTAACTTTTAAGGCAAATAAGTATTATAATGACTGGAGAAGCAGCCGTTCATTTAGCTTTAAAATTACGGGATTAGCTGCGGTTGATAAGAATAAGGCAGAAATTACTTCGATTCCGATGCCAGCAAATACAACAGTAGATATTGGCCTTGCTAATGGAAATGGTGATACTAAGACGGCAAGCTTTGGTGATGTAGAATATACAAAAAATGGAACCTACTATTACATGGTAGAAGAAGTCATTCCAAAAGATGCAACATTAGAAAAGGGCAAGTTAGTATATAATGGTGTTACTTATGACAATAAAGTTACTTACTTTAAAGTTGAGGTTAGCGATGGTGAAAACGGAAACAAATCAATTTCTCTTGCTTCAAGTGGAAAAGTAGATAAGACAGACAGTTATAAAACAGCGCTGGGATATACAGGAATTCAAGGTGATCAGAAAACAGCGACAGCAGATTTCAGTAATACTTATGGAGCTAATACAAGTATTACTTTTAAAGCTACGAAATCATTGGAAAATCAGGTTTTAGGATCACAGATTTTTGATTTCTATATTAAAGGTGTACGAGAAACTGATTATAGTGAGAAGACAGTGCAAAATTCTGGAGAAAATATTACATTTGATCCTATTTTATATAATCAGGAAGACCTAAAAGGTGTTGAAAGCAAAACATATTATTATGAGATTGGTGAAAAAACGATTGAAGGTGGAAGTATCACCTATGATAGTAGCAAATATGTTGTGGAAGTAACTGTTTCCAATGATGGAAATGGAAATTTGAATATTGAGCAGGTAAAAGTAGAGAATGGAACATTTGATAAGGATGAAAATAGTAATACTTATACAATAAAACCGTCCAGTGCAGAAAAGATGACAACTTTTGTTAATGTATATGAGGCATCTGCAAACGTTATTTTTACCGCTACTAAACAAATCACAGGTAAATCTTTAGAAGATGGGGAGTTTAAATTTAAGCTTACTGGCGATGGACTTACAAATCCTATAGAAGCAACAAATATTGGAAACAAAATCACATTTAAAGGTGATTCCAATCAAGGAATTACATATACAATGGATGATCTTAAAAATGTCACAGAAAAAGATAATGAAGGACATAAATATAGAATTTTCCATTATACAGTAAAGGAAGATGTTTCGGGTATAAATCCAATAGATGGAATATACAAAAAGAATGGAGTTACCTATGATTTAACAACATATTATGTTCAGGTTAAAGTTACAGATACTGGAACTGGAACATTAGACTTAGAGGTTTCCTCTACAGATAAAGATGGAAAAGTACAGAAATCTATGAATGTTGTTCAAAACGGAGAATGTGCAATTCCGTTTGAGAGTTCGAAAAAAGCGAATTTTGAAAACACATACGACGCATCCACTTCCATTAAGTTTGTAGGTAATAAAACACTGGAAAACAAAGCCTTACAGGTAGATCAGTTTACATTTGAATTGACAGGTCCTAATGTTCCGGGAAGTACCGGATTAGAAACAAAGAAAAATGATGCTGATGGAAATTTTGAATTTTCAACAATTTCCTATAAGTTGGATGATTTAACACCAACAGGAGATGGATACACAAAGAAAGATTTTGAATATACTATTGCAGAAAAAAATGATAGTCAAAAAGGTATTACTTATGACAAAACAACGTCATATAAGATCATAGTTACAGTAGAAAATGATACAACGACCGGACAATTAAAACCAACAGCTAAGGCTGGGACAACAGTGTTAAATTCTACACAAGATGCAACAACAGGTACATGGACATTTACCTTACCTAAACAAAAGAACATAGCTACCTTTATAAACACTTATGGTGCGACAACTGAAATTCAGCTTGCTGCAACAAAGGAACTGAAAAATAAAGAGCTGGAAGCTGGAAAGTATTCATTTAAGATTCAGCAGACAAATAATGATTCCGGATTTGCAGAATCAAATCCAGCGACAATTTTGTCAGGTACTGGAACGTTGGGAACATCAGCTACAGTTAAGAATGGTGTTGAAGGTGGGGATGCGAAAGATATCATATTCCCGGCTTTACAGTATAAAATAACAGAGTTGAAAAAATCTGATGGAACTTACGCAAATGACAGAACCTTCCATTATATAATCTCAGAAGAAAATGGAACAGAAGGTGGCGTAACCTATAGCAAGCAGAAGTATTATGTTGATGTTAAAGTAACAGATAATGGAGACGGAACTTTTGCTAAAGAAGTTAAGGTTTCTACAGAACCATCAGTTTCATTTGATGAAAAACAGTCACTTACAGAAAACAATGGTGTTTACAGCATCACTTCATCAGATAAATATTCCTTCACGAATATTTATAACGCAAGTACAAAAGTACAGCTTACCGGAATTAAAAAACTGGTTAACGATGATGCAAAGAAAACTGGAAGAAAACTGAAAGATGTAAGCAATGGTACTTCATCTTTTAAATTTGAGATTACCGGACCAAATCTTAAGGATGAAGAGGGAAAAGATGTTGAATCCAGAACTGTAGAAATCAAGACAGAGAATAAAGACAGTGAAACGGCAGTATTTAAGTTCCCTGAAATTACTTATGATATTACAGACCTTAAAGGTAAATCCAGCGAAGATTTCTCTTATAATATCGTTGAAATAGCTCCAAAAGAGAAAAAGGGAATTACTTATGATACAACTACTGAGTATACAGCAATAGTTACCATTACAGATAACAAGAATGGTACTTTATCATCAAGTGTGAAACTTCAGAAGAAGGGAACAGAGGGAAATACACCTGTAACCGGTAATATGGAGAATAATGTGGCTGTTTACGCTTTAACAGGTTCGGAAGCTACGTTTACAAATATTTACAATGCTTCTGGTTCTTATGACTTTAAAGTAAACAAAACACTTGCGGGAAGAAAATTCCAGAATGGTGATAATTTCAAATTCCAGATTGTTAAAACAGATGGAAACAAAGATGAAGTCATTGGCACATTGAAATTAACTGCTGATGAAAATACATCTGTTGGAAAACTGACAGGAACAATCGCAGAAGAAAAATATGGATTATCTGATGTTGGAAAAACTTATAAATACAGCATTCAGGAACTTAATCCGGATAAAAAGATGAACGGTGTGACGATATCTGACCAGAGATACATTATCTATGTAACAGTTACCGATAATAATGATGGAACACTGAAAACAAATGCTGAATGGAGAAGAGAGGTCAACGGTGAAATTCAAACTATTACTTTTGATGATCCAGCTGAAGCTATAACAGAATTTCAGAATGTCTATGAAGCTGATGGAACTGCACAGATAGTGGCACAGAAGACACTCAGTCCTTTGAAATTGGCAGACGATAATAAGCAGTTCAGTTTTACTCTGACAAGAGTCGACAGCACTGGTAAAGCACTGACAGGCAAAGATGAATATGAAGAAACCATATTTAATCATGGCTCAGACATCATATTTACACCATTGTCTTATAACCAGGATGATGTAGGAAAAGATTTTTACTACACAGTAAAAGAGAACAAGGGTACAGATGAAGGATATACTTACAGCGAGGATGTATATAATGTTCATGTAACGGTAGGTATAGATAAGCAGGATAGCCATAAACTGATAACTACAAAAGTAATTACAGATGCAAGCGGAGCAACACAGGATGCAATTGTATTTGCGAATACTTATAAATCAACTACTTCTGTTACATTCCAAGGCAAGAAGAAAATTGTAGACAGTACAGGCAAAGCTCTTGAAAATATTACTCTTGAGGCGGGAGCGTTTACATTTACTGTAACAGAAAATGGAACGACAGTTGCGACAGGAAAAAATGAGGCAGATGGAACCATTACCTTTACGCCGATTGAATATGAATATAGTAAGGACAGTAATCCTCTTGGTGAACATACTTACATTATTGCAGAAGATCAGCCGCCAACAGGTGATAAGTACATTTATGACCATAGTTCCCGTACAGTAGTTGTTAATGTTACAGATGATGGAACTGGAAATCTTTCAGCGGCTGTTGTAACTGATAAATCAGATGCAATGAGCAGTGATGAGAAGTGCTTTAAGAATGAAGTAATCAGTCTTAAGTTCAGAAAAACTGATCTTACAAAGAAAGATGAAGAGAGTACAAAGAACCTGAAAGATGCGACATTAAGACTTTCTGAGTATGATACAGCAGCTAAGCAACCTGGCACTACGATTGCAGAATGGACGACTACAGATACAGACTATACAGTCAGTGATGGGCTGGTTGCAGGAAATACTTATATTCTGGAAGAAATTGCGGTTCCAACAGGATATACAACAGCAGATCCAATTATTTTTACAATTAAAAACGATGAAACCCGTAGTATTGAAATTTTGAGTGAAAGTGGACATTTAGATACAACAGGTAAAATTGTTATCATGTCTGATGCGAAAACAGGTGTCACTGTACTGAAAGTCGATAATGACGGAAAAGGTGTAAGTGGTGCTGAACTTGCAATCTTAGACGGAGAAACAGTTGTAGAACAATGGATTTCAGATGGTCAGGCAAAATATATTGAAGGACTTGCAGTTGGTAAGGAATATATTTTGAGAGAATTATCTGCACCGACAGGTTATCGAAAAGCAGCTGATGTCAAATTTACTGTAGAAGATGGCAAGAATACTTCTGTTAAGATGGTTGACAGTCAGACAACAGCAAGCATTCTGAAAGTAGATGAAGAAGGAAATGCGTTAAGTGGAGTAATTCTGGAGGTCAGAGACAAAGATTCAAATACATTGATTGACCGTTGGGAAACCGACGGGAAGGCACATACAATAAGTGGATTGACAGAAGGTGTAACTTATATACTTTCTGAGATCAGTGCACCAGCCGGATATACACTTGCAAAACCACAGGAATTTACTTTGAGCACAACTGATTCGGTTACAGAAATTAAAATAGAAAATAAACAAAACGCTGTAACAATCAGTAAGAAAGCACTCACTGGAACAGACTCTATTGGTGGAGCAGTTCTGAGAGTTCTGGATGCAACAGGTAAGGAAGTAGTTCCGAAGTGGACGACTGAAGCTGGTAAAGATAAGATTGTAACAGGTGTACTGAAACCGAATGTTACTTATACACTGGAGGAAGTATCAGCACCGAGCGGATATGCAAAAGCAGATAATATTACATTTGCTGTAGATGAAAGTGGGGTACTTTATGTAAATCATGAAAAAGCAACAAGTGTAGTAATGCGTGATGCGAAACTCAGACTGTGTGTCAGCAAGACAGATATTACAGGAAAAGCAGAGCTTCCGGGAGCAGTTCTTCAGATTATTGAGAAGGATAGCAAGAAAGTAGTAGATGAGTGGACAACAACAAGCACTCCTCATTATACAGAAACTGGTCTGGTTTCAGGAAAGACATATCTTCTCCATGAAAAAACTGCACCTGCAGGTTATGGTTATGCAGAAGATGTAGAATTTACCTTACGTAATGACTCTGTAGTTGGAAGTGAGCAGAAAGTAACAATGTATGATGCACCAAATACGGTTGTAGTCACAAAAACTGATCTGTCAGGAACAAAAGAACTTGCAGGAGCAAAATTACAGATTCTGGATACCGATGGAAAAGTTCTGGAGTCCTGGACATCTTCTACAGAAGAACACAGAGTTGAAGTAACACTTGAAGCAGGTAAACAGTATATTCTTCACGAAGTGGAAGCTCCGGAAGGATATGTGCTTGCAGAAGATGTGAAATTTACTGTAAATAAAGATGGCTCTACAACAAGAGTTGTCATGAAAGATGCACCTACAGGTGTAAATATCAGTAAGACTGATCTGACAGGATCTAAGGAAATTGCAGGAGCGGTTCTGCAGGTTCTTGATAAAGATGGTGCAACTGTAGAAAAGTGGACATCCGATGGAACAACTCATACAGTAGCAAATAAACTGGTAGCAGGTGAAAAGTATACTCTTCACGAAGTAAGTGCTCCGGCAGGATACAGAACAGCTAAAGATATTGAATTTACTGTTGATAAGACAGGAAAGACAACTAAAGTTGTGATGAAGGATGCTCCTACCAAAGCAAGTATTCTTAAGACTGACGAGAGCGGCAAAGCACTCAGCGGTGCACAGCTCGTAGTGAAAGATTCCACCGGTAAGGAACTTGACAAGTGGACATCTGACGGAAAGGCTCATGAGATCACAGGTCTCCTCACAGTAGGCGAGACCTACACATTAAGTGAGGTTTCAGCTCCGTCCGGCTACACAGTGGCTCCGGATCAGACATTTAAGATGGAGGATAAGGACGTAATCGAAGTTACTATGGTTGACTATCAGACATCTGGTTCCGGTCAGATCACAGTAACCAAGAAAGTTACTTACGCAAATGGCGGTGATTTCATAGACCTGATCGCTCAGGACGATACCTTCTATGTAAATCTGTTTACAGATGCAGCAGGTAAGTATCCATACAAGGGAGCTCTCCCGCAGGCCATTCATCTGGTAAATGCTTCCGCAGGAAGTGTAACCTTCAGTGATCTGGCACAGGGTACCTATTATGTATATGAGACAGATGCAAACGGCAATGTGATTAATCTTGATCAGCAGAGTATGCATAATGGATCACAGTTTATGTGTACAGTGAACGGCGGTTCCAATACCGTAAAACTGGATCTGAAAGCCGGTCCTAAGGAAGGTGCCGTAAATCTTGAGAATGTATTCTATGACATTCCTGATGGATATTCCTACAAGGCTGAGATCAATATCAACAAACAGGTGCTCAAGGGCACATCACAGACAACTGTAGATGATACTTTCTATGCAGGTATCTTTATAAAAGATGACCAGGGTGTCTACAATCTGTTTACAGTAGTACCTTTGGTACAGAATGACACAGTTACTGTTGAGGTTCCTCTTGGAGGCGAAGACGGTACAGAGCCGATCAACTACTACATTCTGGAAACAGATGCAGACGGAAATATTCTTGACCTTGATGTCTTTGAATATGAAGTAACCGGTGAAGGTACAGTTGCTTTAAGTAAGGATAACCTGGCCGGTAACATCAACCTTGTAAATAAAATTCCGGAAGATACAGACGGTAAGCTTCGCGTACAGAAGACTGATGGAAATGGTGTCGGTCTTGCAGGTGCAAGTTTCAGACTGACTGATGAGGACGGATCTGTGATCGATGAGTGGACATCCGAGGCAAGTGCTCATGAATTAGAACTTGAACCGGGTACTTACACTCTGACAGAGGTTCAGGCTCCGACCGGATATACAGGTGCAGGAAGTGTAACGATCAAAGTTGATGATGATTATAACTTCTCTGTAAGTGGAGAAATTGATTATTCTTACAAGGGTGGTCTGCTTAAGATTGTCAACAAAGCCACAACGAGTACTCCGTCATCAGGAACTCCTGTAAGCGGAGGTTCAACACCGGCTTCTTACAGCAGTGCACTCAGTGGAAAGGTAGCAGTCAAGACCGGCGATAACACCCCGATCGGTGCTTATGCAGCAGTTCTTGTAATCGCAGCCCTTGCCATTGCAGGCGGAATCTTCTACAAGAAGAAAAGAAAAAATGATAAATAAGTAACACCAGAGCGGAGTCCGTTTGCGGGCTCCGCTTTTCATATGTGCATAGTGACGTTCTGTTTGACAATCTCTCCACAGGTCCATATAATGAAATACAAGACATAACTGCCAGTCTGTAGAAAGGACTGGCAGTATATGACTTTATCATAGGCAGAACGAGAGCGGAGGAGAGAAAGCTGCGTATGAAAAGATTTGATGATAAGAACGGCACAGATGATAAAAAGAAGCGAAAGCGGATTCTGTTTATGGCAGGACTAATCGCAGTGATTATCATCACAGCTGCCTTATTTTATTTTAACAGTTTTGTGATGAAAACAGAGAATTCCAGAGCCAGAGATTCTCTTCTGGAATGGACAGAGCAGAATGCAGCACTTGTCGGAAGCCGGATTGATATGTACTATGATCTTCTGGAGTGTGCGGCAGATTATATCAGTGATATGCCTTTAGATGAAGTACAGACAGAGGAGATGCTGAGGGAGAAATTTCACCGTCACACAGAGAAGTTTGATTCGCTGAAGATTATCAGTGAGGATGGCCGCTGCGTGCAGGACGGACAGGCTTATTCCCTGAAAGAATACTTCCTGATGGCTATGTTAGGTAACAGGGGTCTGGCAGAAAATGGATATTCCTATGCAGATGGAGTGATATTGTCAGTACCTGTCAAAAATGAGGCACAGCAGATTAAGGGAGTGCTCTGTGGGACGCTTCCGTGCAGCAGTCTGGACGTATATGGAAAGGCAGACCGTAGAAAAGGATATGCAGGGCTTTTTGTGATAGATAATCATGGAAAATATATTGTGTCTGATGGCGGCAATGACACTTTTGATAATGATTTCCTGACCTGGCTGGAGGGGCGTGAACTGAGTCTGCCGATTTCCGATATTAAGTCCCAGATGGACAGTGGATTCCGATATTACTTTGCGATTTCAGATGAAGATGGAGATTATATGGTGACTGCGGCACCTGTGGACGGTACGAAGCTGTTTGCGGTAACAATGGCTGATAACAGGTATATTCATCAGGCAGGACTCAGATACCGGATATGGGTATTTGTGATTACTCTGGTGATCATCCTGAGTCTTATAGCAGTTATTGGAGTTTATCTGTATTTCCGGCGTGAGGACAGGATCGCTATCCGCAATCTGAACCGTCAGCTTATGCTGAATGAGGAAACTTACCGCATCACAGCAAGGGAGAGTGATCTGTGCGTTTTTACCTATGATGTGGAAACAGAGCAGATACAGTTTCTGAATGACAAATATCAGAATCTGGGGCTGGATCAGTCAGAACTCAGCGTACCGGTCCTGCTTCGGAAAATCAGAGAGATTAATCCGGAAACCTGTTCTGTGATCAGGGATATATTCGCCAGGGCAGATTCTGCTGAAGCTTTGCATTCACAGAAGGTGAAGGTGTGGGCAGGAGGACGTATGCGGTATCTGCAGGTCAAGACTACGAATCTGTACGATGAATCGGGAAAAGTGTCCCGTATGGTCGGCAGTATCGAGGATGTTACGGATATGGAGAATGATATGCTCAAGCTTCAGAAGGAGGCAAGGACGGATCTTCTGACAGGTGCCATGAACAGGGCAGCGGGCACATCTGCCATCAACCGGATGCTTGTGCAGGAACTTCATCCGGGATGTGTAAATACTTTTGCTATTGTGGATCTGGATAATTTCAAAACGCTCAATGATGTCATGGGACATATGTGGGGAGACAGGGCTCTCTGCGAGGTTGTCCTGATCATGAAGAAGCATTGCAGGGCTCAGGACATCGTCTGTCGTCTGGGCGGTGATGAGTTTGTGGTATTTCTGCCGGATATGACCAGGGAAGCGGCGGAGGAGAGTCTGCGTGTACTTTCTGCGAAGCTGCATATTGATTATGTGAAAGAAAACCTGGAGGTAATGATCTCCGCATCTATGGGGATTGTTTTCTCAGATGGAAGAGATATCACTTTCCAGGACCTGTATGAGGAGGCAGACGGATGTCTGTATCAGGTGAAACGTACCTTCAAGGGTTCCTATCATATTTCAGACAGAGCCGACCGGGTAAAGGCAGATTAGGGAAGTTCCTGTAAAAAATATGTGATGAAATATAGGCATAAATAATAAGAAAAGACTTGACTTAGGCATGCCATGTGTGATAAACTTGACAAGCGACATGGAAGTTAGGTCTTTTTTTTATGCCCGAAAAGATGACGGATACATCGTCCGGCATGAGGAAAATGACCATGCAAATGAAAACACTGGAGGTGGAAGTTGTGCGCGTTAAGATTACATTA
>ERZ772954.1516-NODE-1516-length-17610-cov-17.214526_pt1 | contig 17610 bp, 9 predicted proteins | sample MGYA00580684_ERZ772954 | MGnify/ENA primary metagenome ERZ772954 (study PRJEB29015, sample SAMEA2737654) | human gut metagenome | biome: human gut; feature: human-associated habitat; material: faeces | place: China | collected 2012 ...
GAACAGATTGCTGCAGAACAGAATATCCGGATTGTATGGGAGAAAAAAGAAATCACACACCGTGCTCTTATTGGAAGCCCGAGGTATGTGAAACGTGTGATAATGAATTTCCTGTCCAATGCAGTGAAATATAACAGGGCAAACGGACATATTTATCTTAGCTGCAGGGAGATTCCATCCGAACAGCCAGGAATGACGACAATGGAATTTGTCTGCCGGGATACAGGAATCGGAATGACTGAGGAGTTCCAGAAACATATTTTTGAACCATTTGCACAGGAATATATGGGAAGTCGCACAAAGTTTGCCGGAACCGGACTGGGAATGGCCATTGCAAGGAAGCTGGTCGAGAAAATGGGTGGAACCATTACTTTTGAAAGTGAAAAAGGCGTAGGGACGACATTTGTGATCCGGGTTCCATTTAAAATAGATCCGGATGCGGATAAACGTGAAGAACAGAAGGATGTATCCGAAAAATCTATAAAGGGGCTGCATATTCTTCTGGCGGAAGATAATGAGCTGAATATGGAAATCGCCGAATTTGTGCTTCAGAATGAAGGTGCTGACGTGACAAAAGCCTGGGATGGTCAGGAAGCTGTTGAACTGTTCAGAAATAGTGAACCTGGTGAATTTGATGTCATTCTTATGGACATTATGATGCCGGTAATGAATGGTTATGAAGCTACAAAGATGATCAGGTCTCTAGACAGAGAGGATGCAAAGGAGGTACCGATCATTGCAATGACAGCAAATGCGTTCACGGAGGACAGAATAAGAGCAAAAGCAGCAGGGATGGATGAACATGTTGCTAAGCCAGTTGATGTGGAATTACTGATAAAAGTAATTCATAAATTGGTGAAATAATTGATACGACAGTGTCAAATAAGCGGTGAAATCTAGGCAGGAGGACTAAAATATGACAATGCGAGAGTGCTATGAAGCTATTGGAGGAAACTATGAAGCTGTCTTGGGACGCCTTCACAGCGAAGCACTGATTCGGAGATTTGCATTAAAGTTCCTTGAAGATCAGAGTTATATACAGTTAAAACAGGCATTGGAAAAAGTACCAGAAGCATATGAGATGACGATTGAAGGAATAAAGAAGGGACTATAGCATTAAGTGATGCAACATGACTTTCTGTCTTGGATCAAGTGCTTGGAACATCATAAAAAACGAGTGGATAAAGGTAATAAAAAATATGGATAAAAGACAAAAAATCCTGATTGTAGATGATTCAAAATTAAACAGGGACATATTGAAGGAGATTCTTGGAGATGCTTATAACTATCTGGAAGCCGAAAATGGTAATCAGGCAATCCAGATGATAGGAGAAAATATTGGAATTGATCTGATGCTTTTGGATATCAATATGCCACAGATGAATGGTTTTGAAGTCCTGGAAATAATGAAAAGAAGCCAGTGTATTGCTGAAACTCCTGTAATCATGATATCTTCTGAAGATGCTGTTGATACTATGCGTAAGGCATATGAGCTGGGAATCACAGATTATATCACACGACCGTTTGATTCTGTGATCGTAAAGAAAAGAGTTCAGAATACCTTGGGTCTCTATATGAACCAAAAGCATCTGATAAATGTGGTTTATGATCAGGTTTACGAAAAAGAAGAAAATAATAATATCATGATCCGGATTATGAGTAATATATTGGGATCCCGTAACAGCGAGAGCAGAGAACACATCCTGCATATTAAAACAGCAACGGAGATGATGCTGAGACAACTGGTAAAAGTAACAGATGATTATCCTTTGACAGAGGCAGATATTGCTTTGATCACAACTGCTTCGTCCCTTCATGATATTGGTAAGATCCGTATTCCGGAAGAAATACTGAATAAACCAGGCAGACTTACCGATGAAGAATTTCAAATTATGAAAACACATAGTGAGCTTGGCGCAGCTATAATTAAGGATATGGACTTTCCACAAGATCATCCACTGGTACATACCGCATGGGAAATCTGCAGGTGGCACCATGAAAGATGGGATGGAAAGGGCTATCCGGATGGATTGAAAGGTGAAGAAATACCAATCTGTGCACAGGTGGTATCGATTGCTGATGTTTATGATGCACTTACAAGTGAAAGATGCTATAAGAAAGCATTTGATCATGACACAGCGATTCAAATGATCCTGGATGGACAGTGCGGACAATTTAATCCCCTCCTTCTTAAGTGCCTGAAAGAACTGAGTATTCAGCTTTCAAAAATGTTTGGTAAAGAGATGGACGATAATAAATATTCTCATGAAGCACAGAGACTTTCGAATGAAATACTCCGTGATAAATCCTTACCGAACCAGATTTATTCACAGAGTCTTGTCAAGGTCATGCAGGAAAAAATCGATTTCTTCAAATCGAACAGTGGCATGAATTCAGTTGATTACAATGCGGTTTCAGGTCAATTAACTATACTAAACGGAAAACAGCAGATATTATGTCAGAGGGATGATCCGAAATTTGATCTGTTCAAAGAATTTGGAGTAATTGAAGAAGATGTTCAATATATTCGGGGTTTGTTACACCAGACATCTGTACAAAATAAAGAAATCTCTGTGCAGATAAAAGCGACGGTGGAAAATAACAGTCAGATGTATAAACTGAAATTGCATACATTGTGGTCGCCTGTGAAGAAAGACGTATATATAGGAATTATCGGGTATTTTGACACTGTAAAACAGAAGAAATGAAAAGGAAACTCAGAGGAGGATTCATAATGAAAAAGAAAAAATGGAACAGAGTTTTGGCTGTGCTTTTGGCGATGGTGACAGCCATAACACTTCTTTCAGGCTGTGGTGGGAAGAGTGCGGAAAAAGAAGATGCAGAAACAATCACGGTGTATTTATGGAGCACAAACCTGTATGAGAAATATGCACCATACATTCAGGAACAGCTCCCGGATATCAATGTTGAATTTGTAGTAGGGAACAATGACCTGGATTTCTACAGGTTTCTTAAGGAAAACGGTGGACTGCCGGATATTATAACCTGCTGTCGTTTTTCACTGCATGATGCAAGTCCGCTGAAAGACAGTCTGATGGATCTTTCCACAACCAATGTGGCAGGAGCTGTCTATGATACATATCTCAGTAGTTTTATGAATGAAGATGGAAGCGTAAACTGGCTTCCGGTGTGTGCAGATGCACATGGTTTTGTAGTGAATAAAGACCTTTTTGAAAAATACGATATCCCGTTGCCAACAGATTATGAAAGCTTTGTCTCTGCCTGCGAGGCATTTGAAGAGGTGGGAATCCGTGGGTTTACTGCAGACTATTATTATGATTATACCTGTATGGAGACACTGCAGGGTCTGTCTGCATCAGAGCTGTCTTCTGTAGACGGACGCAAGTGGCGTACCACCTACAGTGACCCGGATAATACAAAGAGAGAAGGCCTGGACAGTACTGTCTGGCCGAAGGCTTTTGAACGTATGGAGCAGTTCATCCAGGATACAGGGCTTAGCCAGGATGATCTGGATATGAATTATGACGATATAGTTGAGATGTATCAAAGCGGCAAGCTTGCCATGTACTTTGGCAGTTCTGCCGGTGTAAAAATGTTTCAGGATCAGGGCATAAACACGACATTTCTTCCATTCTTTCAGGAGAACGGTGAAAAGTGGATTATGACTACGCCATATTTCCAGGTGGCTTTAAACCGTGATCTGACAAAAGATGAAACACGTAGAAAGAAAGCAATGAAAGTGCTGAACACAATGCTTTCAGCGGATGCGCAGAACAGGATTGTTTATGATGGACAGGATCTGTTAAGCTACAGTCAGGATGTGGATCTTAAGCTTACAGAATATCTGAAGGATGTGAAACCTGTGATCGAAGAAAACCATATGTATATCCGCATTGCGTCAAATGATTTCTTCTCTGTTTCCCAGGATGTGGTTTCCAAAATGATCTCTGGAGAATACGATGCAGAGCAGGCGTATCAGTCATTTAATTCTCAGCTTCTTGAGGAAGAATCTGCTTCTGAGGATATCGTGCTGGATTCGCAGAAATCCTATTCAAACCGCTTTCACAGCAGTGGAGGAAATGCAGCATATTCTGTTATGGCAAACACTCTGCGTGGCATCTATGGGACAGATGTGCTGATCGCGACCGGAAACAGCTTTACGGGAAACGTACTGAAAGCCGGTTACACAGAAAAAATGGCGGGAGACATGATCATGCCAAATGGTCTTTCGGCTTACAGCAGTAAGATGAGCGGTGCTGAACTGAAAGAGACAGTTAAAAATTTTGTAGAAGGCTATGAGGGAGGCTTTATTCCGTTTAACTGTGGTTCTCTGCCTGTATTCAGTGGTATTTCTGTGGAAATTAAGAAAACAGATGATGGTTACACATTGAGCAAAGTTACAAAGGACGGAAAACAAATTCAGGACGATGATACTTTTACAGTAACCTGCCTGGCGACACCACAACACATGGAGGCCTATCCGACAGATGATAATATAGTGTTTGACGGAGGAGATACTTCTGTGAAGGATACCTGGACAGGATATATTTCAAATGGTGATGCCGTTCTTGCAGAGCCAGAAGATTACATTAATGTGAGATGAGAAGAATGAATATTAAGAATCATAATACAAACAGAGAAAAGACTGTTATGAGAAAACAGTTAAGGATTGCGGTCTTCATAGCTGTTTTGGTGGGAATTGTTTTGATGGTTTTCCAGTATTTCAGATTTGTGTCGAAAACTATTTATGAGGAAAGTGTTTCTCATCTGACAGAAGTTTTTCATCAGTCTGATAACATGCTGAGAGAACTGACAGATAAGAATCTGACATATCTTCATATGTGGGGCGAGAATCTGCAGGATATTTCCAACGAAGACGAAATCCGTGATTATATAAAGAAAGCGCAGAAAGATGCCGGCTTTAAGGAATTCTATTTTCTGTCTGATGAGGGAAACTATAAGATGGCAACAGGGGAAACCGGATACCTTGGAGTACAGGAAAATATTGGAGAGGATATCCGGCAGGGAAATGATGTGATAGCGAATGCGGCACTTCCCGGAAAATCCCAGCTGCTTGTTTTTGCCACACCTGAGGCTCATGGAATATATCAGGGATTTGAATATGATGCGATTGCCATTGCCTATGAAAATTCTGATATCGTAGAAGTGCTGGATATTTCTGCTTTCAATGGAAATGCCCAGAGTTTAATTGTTCATCCGGATGGTCGTGTTGTGATTGATCATTCTTTTGAGTCATGGGGGAACGTGTATAATTTCTTTGGTCTTCTGAGAGAGCATTCTGATATGTCTGAAAAAGAGCTCAATGAACTTTTGGAGAAGTTTAAAGCGGGACGTACCGATGCGATGCTGCTGAATCTGGATGGAGGAAATTATTATCTGGTCTATGAAAAATCGAATATTCAGGACTGGATGTTCCTGGGACTTGTCCAGGCGGATATTGTCAATGCCAGTATGAACAGTCTGCAGCGTAGTACAATGCTTCTTGTTGGTGCGGTGGTGCTCTGTATTGCTGCTTTTCTTATCAGTCTTATTATTCAAACAAACAGGACCAATCTCAGAAGAAAGGATACGGAGATCCTGTACCGTGATGAGCTGTTTCAAAAACTTTCAATGAACGTGGATGACGTGTTTCTGATGCTGGATGCCAAAACATATCAGGCAGATTACGTCAGCCCAAATGCGGAAAAGCTGCTGGGTATTACGGCAGAGCAGATTCGTAAAGATATTCGTGTTCTGGGAAAACTGCACCCGGCAGAACATGAAGATTCGGAGAAGAATTATCTGGAGGAAATCCAGGTTCATGAACAGAGGGAAGGGGATTTTAAATATGTTCATCTGAAGACAGGGGAAAAACGCTGGTTCCATAATATTGCAATGGGCAGTGAGGTAAACGGGAAAAAGAAATATATCCTGGTTATGTCAGATCGTACCTCTGACTGGAAAATGAACCAGGCACTTTCTGAGGCAGTACGTGCGGCAGAGACAGCAAACAAGGCAAAGAGTACTTTCCTTTCCAACATGTCTCACGATATCCGGACACCAATGAATGCGATCATCGGTTTTACCACACTGGCAGTAAGCAATATTGATGAAAAAAAAAGGGTTCAGGATTATCTGGGTAAGATACTTTCATCCAGCAACCATCTACTCTCACTGATCAACGATATACTGGATATGAGCCGGATTGAGAGTGGAAAGATCCATCTGGAAGAAACGGAGGTCAGTCTGTCGGAGGTGCTTCATGACCTGAAGACGATCATCAGTGGTCAGATCCATGCAAAGCAGCTGGAACTTTATATGGATGCAATGGATGTTACAAATGAGGATGTCTATTGTGATAAGACGCGGCTGAACCAGGTGCTGTTGAATCTTTTGTCCAATGCAGTTAAGTTTACACCTGCAGGAGGAACCGTTTCTGTTCGGATCAGACAGTGTCATGGAACACAGAAAGGCAGTGAGCTGTACGAAATCCGGGTTAAGGATAATGGAATCGGTATGAGTCAGGAATTTGTACAGAAGATTTTTTCTCCTTTTGAGAGGGAGCGTACTTCCACAGTCAGCAGGACTCAGGGTACAGGACTTGGAATGGCCATTACCAAGAATATTGTGGATATGATGGGCGGTACTATTGAGGTTCAGACAGAGCAGGGCAAAGGCACCGAATTTATAGTCCGTCTGCCATTTCGAACTCAGCCTGAGCATCAACGCACAGAGAAGATCGCAGAACTGGAAGGACTTAAGGCACTGGTTGTAGATGACGATTTTAATACCTGCGACAGTGTGACAAAAATGCTTGTGAGGGTTGGAATGCGTTCAGAATGGACACTTTCCGGTAAGGAGGCTGTTCTCCGTGCACGACAGTCTATGGAACTGGGAGATGCATTCCACGCTTATATCATCGACTGGCGTCTGCCGGATATGAATGGCATTGAGGTAACCCGTCAGATCCGCAGTCTTGGGGATGATACACCGATTATTATCCTGACTGCTTACGACTGGTCTGATATTGAGGCAGAAGCCAGGGCAGCAGGAGTGACTGCATTCTGTGCGAAACCTCTGTTCATGTCGGATATCAGAGAAACTTTGATGACTGCCATCGGCCAGAGTCAGTCTGAACCAGAAGATTCGGTTCTTCCGGCAGCAGGTTCAGATTTCAGAGGCAGATGTATACTGCTTGTGGAAGATAATGAACTGAACAGAGAAATTGCGGTGGAGCTCCTTAATGAATATGGATTCCTGATTGATAGCGCAGAAAATGGAGCAGAGGCAGTGGAGAAAGTTAAGAATTCGGAGCCAGGTAATTATGATCTGGTGCTGATGGATGTGCAGATGCCGGTAATGAACGGATATGAAGCTACGAAGCAGATCCGTGCGCTGGATGATCCGGCGCTGGCGGGAATTACAATCCTTGCCATGACTGCCAATGCTTTTGATGAGGACAGAAAGAAAGCCCTGAAATGTGGTATGGATGGATTCTTATCCAAGCCAATAGTTATTGAGGAATTGATCAGTACATTACAGAAGAATCTGGATCAGGTGTCAGGAGTATAAGAAAAGCCACATAAATAAAGGAAATAGAAGAATGAATAAAAGTAAAAAAAACTTAGCTGTATTATGCACAGCTATGTTTGTAATCATGGGAATGTGGGTGATGTTATCAGTACACTGCCAGGCTGCTGAGACGAATAATGATGAAAAACAACAGCCGCAGACCATCCGTATCGGGTCGTTTGAGGATACCTTCAATTATGTCGACAAAAATGGTGTCAGACGGGGTTATGGATACGAGCTCATGCAGGCTCTGGCAGGTTATACCGGATGGAAATTCGAGTATGTGAAATGTGACTGGTCCAACTGTTTTGATAAGCTTGAAAATGGTGAGATTGATATCATGGGTGATATCTCTTACACCGATGAACGTGCACAAAAGATGCTTTTCCCGGATGAACCGATGGGTGAGGAAAAATATATCCTTTATGCTGATTTATCGGATATGGATATTGAAACCTCTGATTTTAAGTCGCTGGATGGAAAACGTGTAGGCGTGCTCTTAGGCACAGAACCTGAAATCATGCTGACAGAATGGGAAAATAAGAATGGCATACATACAGAACATGTAAATGTGAATAATAATGATGATGTCGAAAAGAAGCTGGCAAATCATGAGATCGACTGTTTTGTATTTCTGGAGGAATCCATCTGGTCTGAACAGGGAATATCATCTGTTACAACTATTGGAAAATCCGGTATATATTTTGCAATAAATAAAGAGCGCAGCGATATCAAGACGAAGCTGGACTATGCTATGCGTCAGCTTGATCAGGACAGCCCTTTTTTTAAAGTAGATCTGTATAAGAAGTATTTTACGCTTGATTATATTCAGGTACTTACAGGTAAAGAAAAGGTCTGGGTGGAAGAGCATGGAGGTATCCAGATAGGATTTTTGAACAATGATCCGGCAATCTTTTCCATGGATAAAGAGACTGGAAAACTTACCGGTATGCTGGCGGAATATATCTCCTATGCCAAAGATTGTCTGGGAAATCAGACACTGGAATTTAATATACAGGCATATGATAATTATGATGAAATAATTCAGGCGCTGCAGAATCGTGAGATTGACATGATTTTTTATGCCGGCTGGAATCCATATTTTGCAGAACAAAATGGATATGCACTTACAAACACAGCCTGGACTTACAGTTTGATGGCGGTAACTGATGAGAAAAACTTTGATGAGGATAGGGTGTATACAGTAGCTGTGCCAAAGGAAAAAGAAGCCTTGAAACAGTATATTGCTTTCAGCTATCCACAATGGAAGCTTGTAGATTGTGATTCGCTTGACGATGCTGCAGATATGGTCATACAGGAAAAAGCAGACTGTTTCCTCATGGGAGCAAGCCAGGCGCTGATATATGATAACAGACAAAATTTCAAGAGTTTTCCACTTACAAAAACAATGGAGGCATGCTTTGCAGTAAGAGGCGGAGAAGGAAGCCTTTTATCAATACTGAATAAAACCTTAAAGGCTATGCCATCTGATATGCTTACAAGTGCACTTGCTATCTATGACAGTACTGTAGATAAGGTAACATTTTCTGATTTTTTAAAAGACAACATACTTGCTTTTTTTGTCACGGCAGGATTTTTCGTATTCAGCATCATTAGTATTATCCTCGTACTTTTACGGAAGGTAAGAAAAGCAGAAGCTGCCGCAAAGCTTGCTGCAAATGATACACAAAAGCTTAATGACAAATTGGAAATCGCTCTGAAAAAAGCAGAAGATGCCAGTCTTGCAAAGACCCGTTTCCTTAACAATATGTCCCATGACATCCGTACTCCTATGAATGCGATTCTGGGATATGCACAGCTTATGGAGGATGAACTGAAAGAAAAGGATTTGCCTGAAACTTCAGAATACTTAAAAAAACTGCAGCAGTCAGGAAATCTTCTTCTGTCAATCATAAATAATGTACTTGATATGGCTCGGATTGAAAGTGGAAGAATGGAGATTGATGAGAACTATGGCATGATTGAAGATATCTGGCAGACCTTATTTGAAATATTCGATGATGAAGCAAAGAAAAAGAATATTGCACTTCATTATACGATAAATGTAGAACATGAGCACATACTGACAGATGTAACAAAGGTAAAAGAAATATTTGTTAATATTCTGAGCAATGCCATGAAGTATACTCCATCCGGTGGTTCTGTTATGATAAACGTAGATGAATTACCATGCAGTGAGCCTGGATATATGATAGTGAGGACCAGGGTGAGTGATACAGGAATTGGTATGAGTCAGGAGTATCTGACAAATATTTTCGAGGCATTCACGCGTGAGCGGAATACTACAAAGAGCAAAATTGCAGGAACCGGACTGGGAATGTCAATTGTCAAGAAATATGTTGAACTGCTTGGTGGAACAATAGATGTAGAGAGTGAGCTTGGAAAGGGCAGTACTTTTACAGTTACACTGAAACATAAGATAGCGGATGAAAACTATTATGTAAAAAATTATGCTGAAAATCCAGAAACATATAGTGAAATCCTTAAAGACAGGAAAATCCTTCTGGCAGAGGATAATGATCTGAATGCAGAGATTGCTGAGGCAATACTTGAACGTGCCGGTCTTAAGACAGAGCGTGTGGAGGATGGCATTCAGTGTGTAAATAAGATAGAAAAAATGCCGGCAGGCACATATGATATGATCCTGATGGATATTCAGATGCCGAAAATGAACGGTTATAAAGCAACACAGGCAATCAGACGCCTGCCAGATAAGGATAAAGCATACATACCGATCGTTGCAATGACAGCAAATGCATTTGAAGAAGATAAGAGAGATGCTTTTGCAGCCGGAATGAATGGTCATATCGCGAAGCCAATCCAGGTTGATAAACTGCTCTCGACATTGGCGGAAGTCTGGGGAAAGGAGATGACAGATGAAACGGATTGCCATATGTGATGATAATGAAAGATAATTTTGCTCAGGCGAGAGATATGCCTGAAATTGAATCGAAAATGAGGCAGCGGAAAATCCGTTGCCTCATTTTGCTGAGTGGATGTTTTGCAATGGGGTAAAAGAAAATAGACATAAAGCTTGAGTAATGATGACAATTTCATACGGTTTTGTTATAATATTTTTTATCACATAATGTTTTTTATACAATATAATGGTATAAGTACGCGTCTTTCTTTGCTCTTGCAGAAAGACATTTTCGTATATAACGAACAAAATGTCACCGGGTACTTATGATCTGATACTTATGGATATCCAGATGCCAAATATGGATGGCTATCAGGCAGCCCAGTGTATCCGGCATTTAGATGATAAGATGAAGGCAGAGATCCCGATCATTGCTATGACAGCAAATGCCTTTGCAGAAGACAGGAAAAGAGCATTTGATGCAGGCATGAATGTCCGCTTTAATGGATAATAAAGAGGGAATGAATGAACAGAAAGATAGAAAAACTGACAGGAAAAAAAGATAAGAAAAAAAGATTATGTTTGAGCATTTTAGCACTTATCATGTTACTCTTTGTACCGCTTTCTGCTTATGCGTCAGAAATTAAAAGTGACGGGAAAACAACTCAGGGAATAGAGGAAGAGAATAAAACAGTGAGAGTTGGGTATTTCCCATATGCCAATTTTCAGGAAGGCGGCTATGGGGAACACAAGCAGGGAGCAGGCTATGAGTATCTCCAGAAGATTTCTTATATAACCGGCTGGAAGTATGAATATGTCTATGGCTCATTTAAAGAGTGTCTGGAAATGCTGGCAGATGGAGAAATAGATATACTTGGAAGTGTCAGTTATACACCGGAAAGAGCAGAATCTATCGATTTTTCGACATATGCAGAGGGAACAGAACGATATTGGATCTATACCCGGGAAGATCATACGAATCTTACGAATGGTGATCCAAAGCAGATGAATGGCTGTCGTATCGGTGCTGCGGATGGAAGTAATCAGAAAGAACTTCTGGAAAAATGGCTGGACAGCAATCAGATCCAGGCAGAGGTGGTTGTCTGTAAAGGCTATGATGAAATGATAGAAAAACTGGATGCAGATGAACTGGATGCACTTGTGGTCCCGGCACTGTCTGTCAACAGCGATTTTATTGCCATTGCCAATATCGGTGCAAGTGACTGTTATTTCGGTGTATCAAAATCCAGACCGGATCTGTTAAAGGAATTAAATTCTGCCTTGGAAGAAATCAACAATACAGAAACGGACTACAGCAGCAAGCTGTATGCCCGTTATGAAGGAAAAGCGGTCATAAATTATGCACTCAGCAAGGAAGAAAAACAATGGCTGGATGCACATGAAAACACAATCCGTGTGGGATACCTAAAGGATAATCTCCCTTTTTGTGGTGAAGAAAATGGGAAACTGACAGGAATCCTTGGAACCGTTCTGGATACGGTTCAGGAAAAATATAAAATTACGATCAAGGCAGTTCCATGTTCCACGGGAGTAGAGATGAATGAGACATTGCAATCTGGAAAAATAGATATTGCAGGTCCTATCATTCAGGATTTTTATACACAGGAACAATTTCAGGTAGTTTTGACGGATGAAATCTTTGATATTACGCCGGTTGTTATTTACAAAGGGAATGAATATAGCAGCAGTCTCACCACAATCGCAGCGACAGAGACTTCACTGTATTCTGAATTGATGGTGTCCCTTCTTTTTCCAGACGCAGAGATCAAACTGTATGACACACAGGAAGAATGCCTGGAAGCAGTGGCAAATGGAAAAGTGGGAGCAACTGTTATTCCATCTTCAAAGATCAATCTTCTTAATGAAAGTTCACTGACCAGAAGTCTGTCATTTGCAGAGATGGCAAAACGGCAGGAATTAGCGATGTTCACGACGAGAGAAAACAGAAGAGCAGCTACCATTATCAATAAAGCAATTGAGCAGTCCTCCAATATTTTGAATGGTGTTGTCCTTGCGCAGAACTCTGTTTCGGAAAAGAAAATGATCTTGCAGGATGTCCTTGCAGAGTATGCAGGTGTAGGAATTGTGGTTTCATTAGTGATTATTTTTGTACTACTTCTTCTGGTTTATTCCCTTTCAGTAAGCAGAAAAAAACAGATGGAAGCCCTGAAAGAAGCACAGAATGCAAATGCGGCGAATATTGCAAAAACGACGTTTCTGAACCATATGTCCCATGATATCAGGACACCAATGAATGCAATTATTGGATTCACGGATATTGCCATGAAGAGGAAACCGGACAAAGAAGTGGAGAATTGCCTGAAAAAGATCAGGCAGAGCTCAGAATATCTGATGACACTGATTAACGATGTGTTGGATATCAGCCGCATTGAAAGCGGTAAACTGGAATATAAACCAGTACGGGTAGATCTCAGGGATATGATAAATACTGTTTTGTCGATTGCAAGGGGATATACGGAAAGCCGTGATCTTAATTTTTATGTTTCAAGAGAAGAACTAAAAACTCCTTATGTGATGGCAGATGAACTCAGAATCAGGGAAGTATTGCTCAACATTATCAGCAATGCAGTCAAATTTACAAAAGACGGAGGTACTATTTCATTTGTTGCAAAAAACTGTCCGGGTAATGATGAGCACCATATGATTGTACGCTATTGCATATCGGATACCGGAATTGGTATGAGTGAAGAGTTTCAGACCAGGATATTTGATGAGTTCAGTCAGGAAAATAATGGGGCAAGAACCAGTTATAAGGGAACCGGACTGGGAATGGCGATTGCTAAGAAATATGTAGATCTTATGGGTGGAAAAATTGAGGTCAGCAGCAGACAGGAGGTTGGCTCAACATTTACGGTAGAAATCCCCCTGCTTATAGCAGAACAGGTACAAGCTGAAGAGAAAGAAAAGTTAAGGAAAGATATAGATTTACATGGTTTGCATGTCCTTTTGGCAGAGGATAATGATTTAAACGCCGAGATAGCAGTATCTCTATTGGAAGAACAAGGGATGATTATAACCAGAGCTGCCGATGGGAAATCAGCCCTGGCACAGTTTTGCAATACAGCTCCGGGGACTTTTGATCTGATCTTGATGGATATTATGATGCCTGAAATGAATGGATATGAAACGACAAAAGCTATCAGAAATCTGCCGGACCGTCCGGACGGAAAGGAGATTCCTATTATTGCAATGACGGCAAATGCATTTGCAGAGGATGTACAGGCTGCTTTGAATGCCGGGATGGATGATCATGTGGCGAAGCCGGTTGATATGAGTATTCTAATATCCGCCATCAGCAGATTCCGGGGACGGTGTTTTTGATTGTGCTACCTTTTCTGCAAAAGTATAACTGACCTTTCCAAGAAGATCAGTTAACCGGTCCGCGCTTGTCAGTCTTTCGGAGAACTGAATGAAATAGTCGGAGAGCTGATATGCAGTGTCATAATCCAGTCCGCCTTCAATCGCGGCACCGGTGCAGACAATAGTTGAGGAAGATACATTTCTTTAACAGAGAACTCAGAGACAGACACGGAATCTGACGGAGAAAAGAATTAAAGTCAGAGTGAATGTCATGTTTCTTCTATAAAGGAGTCTTATTTTAGCAATGAATCGGCCGCAGAAACCATACAGCAACGAGTAATGTCAGAGCTTCTGCTGCAGGAACGGCGAGCCATACTCCAGTCAAACCAAATTTCAAAGGCAGTACAATCAGAAATAAAAGTAATAGTAGGAATGAACGTAAAAATGTGATCAGACCGGAGAAATATCCTTTTCCATATGCCATCATTCGAATTGCAGCAAAAATATTAATTCCTGAAAATAGAAAACCAAGTCCATAAACTCTCATTCCGGACACTGCAATAGGAAATACAGGGCTGGATGTATCTGCGAAACCGGATACAGCAACTGGAGTAAGAAAGTAGGTCAGTGCATAAATGATGATCGGAGCTACTGCGAAAAAGCGACGAGCATAGCTTTCCAGTTTTCGGCAAATTCTTATTTTTCGGTCGCCATACGCATAACTCAGAGGTGGTGCCATGCCCATAGAAAAGCCAAAGTAGACACCGATAAACAAAAACTGCAGATACATGATGATGGAAACTGCGGCGACACCGTCTTCACCGGCAAAGGAGAGTGCAGTGCGGTTAAATACGATGGTTGTAACTGCAATAGCAAGTTGATTGACAAATTCGGATGCACCATTTATCATACAATGCATGGCTTCCCGCAAGGATAAGTTATGCAAGGAAAATGAAAGAAACTTATGTTTATGGATAAAATAATAAATTCCCATAGAAAATGACAATACCAGCCCAAGAATTGTTGCCAGTGCAGCACCGTAGATTCCCATTTGCATTTGTCCGACCAGAATATAGTCCAAAACGATATTCAAAATACCACCGGACAGTGCAGTTGTAAAGCTATATGTGGGGGCACCGTCTACTCGGATAAAATATGTAAACAGTTCTTTACCGATTACGACGGGAGCTGCCAAAAGCCACCAACGTGCGTATGTTTTACACCCTGCAATTGTCACGGGAGTTGCACCTAGCATGGTCAGAATTGCTGAGAGATTCATAAGAATCATCAGGGAAACAAGGCATCCAAGCAAGATAGCTGCAAAAGAGCTGACAGAAAAGGAGCACTCTGCTTCCTTTTTTCTGTTTCCGCCAATGTGTAAAGCTGTGACAGCACTGCCGCCGGTAGCAAATACAAGTGCAATTCCGGTCAATACATTTACAATAGGATAAACGATGTTAATAGAAGCCAACGCATTAGTTCCGACGTATGTAGAAACAAAAATACCATCAATAATGGTATAGACTGTGTTAAATAATGATGTTAGATATGTCGGAACAATAAATTTTAATAGTTTTGTGAATCGAACTTCTTTTTCAGAAGCAAAAATGAAAGTATTTTCCATAAAAATTTCCTCCCTTGATGGAAGTATAAACCTTAAAGCAACTTGAAGGTCAACAGGAAAAATAGTATAGTGGGTAAATAGTAGTAAATTTTAAAACTAGGAAGGGAAGAAGTCATGGATAAAAAATTTCAAATTGGAGAAATAGCCCGTTTTTTTGATATACCAGCATCTACGTTTAGGTATTGGGAGGAGAAGGGGATTTTACATCCCAGAAAGAAAATTGAAAATCAATATCGGGAATATGCAATTGAAGATTTAATGACAATTTCAGATGTCATTTTTTATAAAAATCTTGGGTTAGAGTTAAAGGAAATTCGTGGAATGGATGCCGCAACGCCTGAACAGCATGGAAAATTATTTTCTGAGAAACTTGTAGAATTGGAACATCAACAAGAACTGCTTGCACGTCGGATGGAGAAATTACGCTATCATATGAAGGCGTTGAAGACATTGGAGGAATTGAAGACACAGATATATCAAGAGTCTGATATTGATACAGCTTGCATTGTATCTTTTGACTTGATTGAAAGGGACAAGCTGCGTCAGTATATTGAAAATCCATATCTTTATTCACGGGTGCAGCATACGCAAACACTTCCACAGGAACAACGTGGGCTTACTATACCAGCGGAAATGAGTTCCTTATTTCCAAAATCCAGTATTCTTTGGCAAAAAAAGGCAAATCGTTATGTAACTTTTTTGCTTAGGGAAGAAGTGACAGAGGGGTTTCCTAATAACCTGCACGAACACTTATCACGTATTCAGGAATCACACCGTACTGGTGCAATCATCAGCCGCTTTTTGCTCTGTGCTCAGGAAAACGGAAAGACATATGATTTCTATAAGACCTTTATAGAAATCATATGAAAGAGCAATATTTATAGCAACTGTGAAAGCACTGACTGGCTACGAATGAGTTTTAAGAAGACTGAAATTCAAAGCAAGATGGAGAGTTTCGGTCTTTAAATTATTTATATAAATTTCTCCACTGCTTTGACGGTTCTCGTTTTCCACAATCATCACAGGTCTGTGGCCAGTTGATTTTCCATTCAAAATATTCATCTCGGGTAATCTCGTCGGATTTCAGTTCTTCTTTTCTAAGAGTCCATTCTTTCAGAAAATCATTAAGAATCCCATAATTAAACCACATGCCAACAGGTGGATGAGCAGGCCAGCTATCAGAATTATGGTAGCGGATAGCGGTATCGTCGCTGGAATTTGATTTTTCATCCGGATAAGTCTCTAGCTGAAAGAGGTTGATCATGCCGGGATTAAATTCATCAATCCAGAACAGGATTTCCATCAGTTCAGAAGCATTCATCGTAGTTGGTTCATGCAGTGTCAGTGGATTCACATCCAAAATCTTAGCCATTTCAGTAACCAGATCTTTACGGGGAACCCGGTAATTAGTTTCATATTGGGCAAGGCGGTTTGCACCTTTATCGCCCCAGCCAAGAGCTGCACCGAGTTCTGCCTGTGTCATATTCCGGAATGTCCGGATTCTTTTTATTTTATCACCAATTGTCATATCAGATTTCCTGCTTTCTATTTGATAATTCCATTTTACTATCAAAATCTCAGAATGTAAACAGAAACATTCGCAACTAAGCGAATAAAATACTTGACATTAACATTAAAGCGAATTATAATGACAGAACAATAAAGTTCGCATTAAAGCGAAAGTGAAAGCTGAAATGTAAATATTTTGTGAATTATCGCAAAAGCAGGTTGGTAAATCGTTTCTGTCAGGCTTTATTAGTGAAAGGATTTTTTAAAATTCCAAAAATCGAATAACATTTTACCCTCGCAGGGCTGTATAGATGAGGGGATATTTAAAATCCTTCTTGTATCTTGAAAATTGAATGAGCTGTACACCATATTTTCCTTTATAGAAAATGTAGCTAACACAGATGCCAAGATCCATAGCTTTTTATGGGGAGCGTTGAAGATACTCCGGAAACGGTCGGTATGTTTGGAAAGAAGCTGCCGACATTCAGAATAATTCTGATAGAGGTTGATTGTAACATTGACAGCAGGTGTACAAATGGAAGCCAACACGCCGAACGGAATGGAAAATCATCGTAAGAAGTCTAAACAAAAAGTAGAGTGTACTGACAACAGAGTATAACACTGAAAATCGTCTGACGGTAGATGTTGAAGGATTAATGGCAATGTTATCCTGCGGAGAAGTAACTGCAAAGAAAATTGC
>ERZ772954.1522-NODE-1522-length-17546-cov-74.920931_pt1 | contig 17546 bp, 13 predicted proteins | sample MGYA00580684_ERZ772954 | MGnify/ENA primary metagenome ERZ772954 (study PRJEB29015, sample SAMEA2737654) | human gut metagenome | biome: human gut; feature: human-associated habitat; material: faeces | place: China | collected 2012 ...
CGGAGAGGTTTCCTGCTTTTTCGAGAAGCTCTGTCTGCAGTCCGTTCTGTGTCTGTAAGAATCCCAGCAGATTGACTTTCTGCAGAACCGCCTCCATCTCCTCCTTCGTCGCATCCGGTTTCGCCATGCGCAGGTTCTCTTCTACGGTTCCTTTAAATAAGTAACTGTTGTGGCGGACCAGAACAACGTGCTTCATCAGATCCGTCTCAGCGACTTCCGAGAGCGGCACACCGCCCAGGGTGATGCGCCCTGTATATCCACGGTTCTTTGCCGCAAGGATACCCGCAATCGTACTCTTTCCGCAGCCGGATTCGCCGACCAGCGATACAAAACTGCCCGCCGGGAGTGTAAGGTCGATGCCCTTCAGAATTTCCCGGTCTTCTTCATAGGAAAAATGCACATCCTCCAACACAACATCCAGCGGTCCGTCCGGCAGCGTCCGCTCTCCCGTCTGCGGCTCCGGCAGATCGAGGATTTTGAAAATCTTGTCACTCGCCGCCATGCCGTTCATCGCGATGTGGAAGAATGATCCGAGCAGACGAAGCGGCAGGAAAAACTCGCTCGCCAGCAGCACAATGCAGAGCGTGCCGGACACGGTGAGGTTTCCTTTCAGAAATTCCGATACCGCCACCGCCATGCCAACCGCCGCGCCGCCGTATGCTACGATGTCCATCACGCTCGTTGAGTTGAGCTGCATCGTCAGAACTTTCATCGTGATCCGGCGGAAGTTCTGGGAAAATGAGCACCAACAAGACTATCAATAAGATGATGGCCACCATCTTGGAGTTCTCTGAGGCTTGCATGGTGCGCACATAGTTGTCGAGTGTGTCATCTGCTGACCGTTCCCGGAAGAGTTGTGTGTAGACCTTGTTGTTGTAGGTGTATAATTGCCATTCATGGAGAGCCAAGGCTGCAACCGCCGATTCGTTGCGTATGTCGAGTATGACGCTGTAACGCGTGACAAGCCCATCGTGGAACCAACGGATTTCGGCCGGTTCCCCACTCGTGGCGTATGCTTTCATCAAGAACTTGCCTTCCGGATGTTTTTCAAGGTAATAGGCATTGAGATATTTCCGCGCTGAATCGGCAAACTCAAGCGTGCGTCTGTAACGCCCGTTGATGTTGGAAAAATAGGCATTGTCGGCATAACGGCCGGCAAGAACCAGACTTTGTGGCATATTCTCCACTCCATGATGGACGGATTCGCCTGAAGCCATAGCCGATGACAAGCCGACTGCCATACTCACCATCACGAGGAAGAGCCTAAGCCCTCGCATAAGGCCCTTGGGCAAGCGGAAAAAGAACTTGCTCCCCTTTCCCTTTGTGCTCTCAACACCAATCTCGCATACCTTAAATAGTGTGCTTATTTTTTTGTATTTCTCTATGATGCCTTTGCAGTTGAGCAGTCCGAAACCATGCCCGCCGGTATATGTATGATCGAAAATATGTGAAAGTTGCTCACTGTCCATGCCTTTGCCTGTATCTTCTATGCGGATTTCAACATACTCATCGGTCTCTTGGGCATAAATATGTACTTCTCCCCCACTCCCCGTAAACTTGCGGGCGTTGTCGGCAATGGTATTTACCATGAATAGTGTCAGCGTCCTGTCTGCCTTCACGACGGCCTGCGTATCATCTATTTTCAATGTGATACCTTTCAATAGAAAACTCATCTTCCCTTTCTTGACAACATTGAACAATAGTTGCAGTGGGAAACTCTCAATGTGCAGGCTGAGTGCTCCTTGGCGCATTTGAATCCAATGTGTAAGCACATCATTGTATTCGCTTATCTTGTCTGCCACTTCCGAGATGTAATCAAACCTCTCTTTGCGGATGACAGCAGTCTCTTGTTGGGTTGATAGTTTTGCCACTTCATGGACGATACGGTCTATAAGTGGAGTAATACTGTTGACCAACTGCACTTTGGCACGCTGTTCAAGATTGCGGCGTTTGTTCTCATCAATATGTTGCTTGACGATATTCTGTTTCTCTTCTATCTCAGCTTGGCGTTCAAGCAGACTGTTTACTTCTTGCTCGTTATGTTCTTTCCACACATTCAGCGGGTCAAGGAGTTTGTCATAAGAAAATCTTTTGTTATTTCTGCGACGCATGATGCCAAAGGCAATCAGTAGGGCAATGACAAAGACGATCATTGTGATTACGGCAATAATCATCCAGTTCAGTTGCGCCGTCCAGCGCGTGCAGACGGAAATGCCCCAGCTCGCCGCCAAGGCCGCGCGCACCCTCCAGCAGACGTCCGCCGGTCAGGATGCCGCCGCCGACGCCGGTGCCCAGCGTCACACCGATGACATCGGTACAGCCCTTAGCCGCACCGGCCCAAACCTCGCCCAGCAGCATACAGTTGGCGTCGTTGGCGACGGTGACGGGCAGGCCGAAGGCACGCTCCAGCGTACCTTTAATGTCCACGCCGATCCACCCCGGGAAATTGCCGCAGGTCCCCGCGACCACGCCGCGGCGGCTGTCGATCTGGCCCGTGGCAGACACAGCGATGCCCTCGAGCCTCGGCGCGTCCGCGGTCAGAAATTCGTGGATGGCCGCCTGCACAGTATCCAGGATCGGCGTTTTGTAGCCGTCAAAGCTGACGCTGCGCTCGGCGCGGCGCAGCACCCTGCCGTTCTCATCGACGAGCCCCAGCTTGACCGCCGTGCCGCCGATGTCAACGCCCAGATAGGTTTTACTCATAGCGCACCTGCTTATTTGTGGTTGTTGATGGCCGCGGTGTAGCGGGCCGTGATCTCCGCCGGGCGGGTGATGGCACCGCCGACGACGAGGGCGAACGCACCGGCGTAGAGCGCCTGCACGGCCTGCTCCGGCGTGTGGATATGGCCCTCGGCGATGACCTTGGCCGGGCACTCCCGCGCGAGCTGGGCGATAAAGCCGAAGTCCACATCGTTGATTCCCGTCGTCTCGGGCGTGTAGCCGCGCATCGTCGTGCCGACAAAGTCCGCACCGGCCCCCGCGCAGGCCAGCGCGTTCTCAATGTTGTCGCAGTCGGCCATAACGAGCTGGTCGGGGTACTTCTCCTTGATGGCGCGGATGAACTCGGCGCTCGTCTGCCCGTTGGGGCGCAGGGCGCCGGTGCCCTGCACGGCCAGAATGTCCACGCCGCAGGCGACGAGCTCGTCAACCTCCTGCATCGTGACGGTGATGTACATCGGCGTGCCGGGGTAATCCTTTTTGATGATGCCGATGACCGGCAGGTCCACGACCTGCTTGATCTGGGTGATGTCGCGCACCGTATTGGCGCGGATGCCGACAGCGCCGGACTGTGCCGCCGCCTTGGCCATCAGCGGCATGACGCCGCCCTCTTTTGTATACAGCGGCTCATGCTCCAGCGCCTGGCAGGAGACGATAAGGCCGCCTTGGATCTGGTTGAAGATTTGTTCGTGGGTCATGAGAAAGACTCCTTTTTTGTGAGGTCGCAGGGGTCGATGCTCGTCATCGGCCCCTGCAAATGGAACGCAAAAAGGCTTCCCCCTCGGGGGGGAAGCTGTCACCGAAGGTGACTGATGAGGGCGGAGCTTACGGCGGCAACCCGTTTACGGGCAACCACCGATAGCTTACCCCTCATCCGGCCCTGCGGGGCCACCTTCCCCCAAGGGGGAAGGCTTGGGGAATGCAAATTATTTCATCAAAATCTTGACCACGGCTTTTCTTACGTGGTCGCAGCCGGGGGTCTTGCAGCTGGGTTTGTGCAGCTCACCGGGGAAGAACACGGCAAAGCGTCCCTCGCCCAGCGTCATGCCGCAGTGCTCGGGGCCGGTCCGCAGACCGAAGTCGTTTTTCTCGTCAAACTCGCCCTGTTCCGTGCCCTCGGACGCCCAGCCCAGATGCTCGCTGCCGGTCAGGTCGATCTGCAGGTCGGCATAGCGGCGGTGGTACTCGAACGCAGCGCCGTCGGCATCGCGCAGGTCGGCGTCCATCACGTTGACAAAGACGTTCTCGCCGTCAATGATGGTCTTACCGTTTTCCAGCGCGTCCAGCGTGTGGCTGTTCAGCCAGTCGATGGCCTTGTCCAGATTCGGGTGCAGACCCTTGTAGCAGGCAATGTAATCAAACGAATCTGCGATCATTTCACACCTCTTACAGGGCCGCGACAGCGTCCTCGATCATCTTCTGCGCCTCGACAACGATGGGCTCATCCTCGGGGATCAGGCCCGGCAGCGGGGCGCGCACGCCGCCCAGCTCCAGACCGTACATGCGGCGCAGGATCTCCTTCATGACCGCGTACAGGTTGCCGTGGGCCTCGCACATCTTGTAGATGATGCGGTCCGCCTTGTACTGGATCTCGCGGGCAGCGGGGATGTTGCCCTTCTCGATCAGCTCGTTCATCTTGAGGAACAGCTCGGGCATGACGGCGTAGGTGCCGCCGATGCCGCCGTCCGCGCCCATGACACGGCCGGAGACGAACTGCTCATCGGGGCCGTTGAACACGGCGAAGCCGTCCGCACCGCGCGCCTGAATACCGGCATCCTTGAACATCTGGATGTCCTGGGTGGGCATCGAGGAGTTCTTGACCGCAATGACGTTGGGGTTCTTGAGCATCTCGTTCAGCAGGGGCATCGTCAGGGCGGTACCGGCCAGCTGCGGGATGTTGTAGATGATGAACTCGGTGTTGGGCGCGGCGGCGCTCATGGCGTTCCAGTAGTCCGCGATGGCGTAGTTGGGCAGGTGGAAGTAGATCGGCGGGATGGACGCGATAGCGTCAACGCCGCACTTTTCAGCATGGGCGGCCAGCTCGACGGAGTCCGCCGTGTTGTTGCAGGCGACGTGGGCAATAACGGTGATCTTGCCCTTGGCCTCGCTCATGACGGCCTCCAGCACGGCCTTGCGCTCATCCGGGTGCTGGTAGATGCACTCGCCGGAGGAGCCGCCGACGTAAACGCCCTTGACGCCCTTGGCGATCAGGTGGCGGGTCAGTGCCTTGACGCCCTCGGTGGAGATAGAGCCGTCCGGTGCGTAGCAGGCGTAGAAGGCGGGAATAATGCCGCGATATTTGTTGATGTCTTTCATATACAAACACTCCCTGTTCGTAAAACTGTATGTAAAGGCTTCCCCCGAGGGGGGGAAGCTGTCACCGAAGGTGACCGATGAGGGCGGAGCCTGCTGACACGGCCCGTTTGCGGGCAATCTCCGGCAGGCTGCCCCTCATCCGTCTGTGGTCGGGGCCACAGACACCTTCCCCCAAGGGGGAAGGCTTTTCTGTACGGGTAGGCTTCGGGCAATGGCAGGGTTCTCTCCCTCTGCGAGGGGGCTGTCGCCGCAGCGACTGGGGGAGAGAGCCCCGCCATAACACCCCGTTTTGCGTTTTTAGCCCTTAACAGCACCCATCGTGATGCCCTTCGTGAAGTACTTCTGGAAGGCCAGGAACACGATGATGATGGGCACGGCTGCCAGCGCGGCACCGGCCATGATCAGGCCGTAGTCGGTGGAGTTCTCGGCCTGCAGCTTGGCGATACCAAGAGAGATCGTCAGCTTGCTGGTGCTGGACAGCATGATCAACTGCATGAAGTAATCGTTCCACGAGTTGATGAAGGTGAAGATGGCCAGTGCGCCGATGCCCGGCTTGATCATGGGCAGCGCAATGCGGACAAAGGTCTTGGCCTCGCTCGCGCCGTCGATGCGGGCGGCCTCCAGCATCTCGCCGGGGATGCCCTCACTGAACTGCTTCATCAGGAATACGCCGAACGGCCAGCCGACGATGGGGAAGATGACCGCCCAGATCGTGTTGTAGAGCTGCAGGCTGCTCATCTCGCGCAGCAGGGGGATCAGGATGACCTGCTTCGGCAGCGCCATGGCGCAGACGATCAGGGTAAAGAGGATGCTGCGGCCCACAAAGCGCTTTTTTGCCAGCGCATAGCCTGCCATGGCGGAGGTGATGCAGGTCAGGATCATCGAGGCAACGGCCATAAAGACCGTGTTGATGAGCCAGCGCACAGCGGCGGGCACCTGGGGACCGGCCCACCAGATGATGTCCTTGCCGTCCGCGCTGAAGTGGCTGCTGAACGGCACCGCGAACTCCCACAGCGGGGACTTCTGGCGGCTGAACAGCTTGTCATAGTTCGTCGCGACCCACTCGCTCGGCCACCATTCGGGGGTGGTGGAGTTGATGGAGACCTGCGTCTTAAAGGAGCCCGTCAGGATCCAGTACAGCGGGAACGCGAACGCGATGGCCAGCAGGATGATGACGATGGTGCTGAACACCATGTAGGGGGAAATCTTCTTTTTTTTCTTTTTGGTATCCATAGTCATTTCCCTCCTTCTTAATCAGACCGCGTGACCTTGAACTGCACAGCGGACAGAACGGCGATCATGATGGCGAGGATAACGCCCATCGCGTTGCCGTAGCCGTAGCGGTACAGCTTGAAGGCTGTGTAGTAGATGTAGTACATGATGGTATCGGTGGAGTGGTTCGGGCCGCCGGACGTCAGCAGCTGGATCAGCGCGAAGCACTGGAAGGAGTTGATCGTCGTGATGACCAGGATGTACAGCGTGGTGGGCATGATCTGCGGCCACTTGATCTTCCAGAAGGCCTGCAGCTTCGTGGCACCGTCCACCTCGGCGGCCTCGACCAGGGACTGGTCCACGTTGCCGAGCGCGGAGACATACAGCACGATAGGCTGGCCGACAGAGGTCGTGAGCAGGATCAGGATGATGCAGGCCAGCGCGTAGCGGGCATCGCCCAGCCAGTTGATGTTCTGGTCAATGAGGCCCATCGACTTGCCCAGATAGTTGAAGATGCCGTAGTAGTTGTTGAACATCCACTTCCACACGACGGTAACAGCGACAGAGCCGGTGACGACGGGCAGATAGAAGATGACGCGGAACAGCGAGGTTGCCCACGGCGGCATGTTGACGATGGCGGACGCCACCCACAGTGAGAAGATGCAGGTGATGGGCACCGACACGACAACAATGATCAGCGTGTTGCGCAGTGCGCCCAGAAAGACGCTGTCGTGGAACAGCTCCACATAGTTCTGCAGGCCGATGAACACATCGGCGCGGTTCATGCTGGAGTCAAAGAAGCTGGTGAAGATGCACATCACCATGGGGTAGATGACAAAGCCGATAAAGAAGATGAGGCTGGGCAGCAGGAACAGGTAACCTGCGATGGTCTCCTGCCGGACAAGCGCGCGGCTCATCTTCGGCTCGCTCTGCTTTTTGGCAGCTGCGGTATGTGCCAAGAGGATCGCTCCCTTCTGTTTTAAAGTCACAGGTTCATTCGATAAAAGCGGCGTCCCACCGCTGCGTTTTATGTCAGAGGTCGGACGCCGTGGGGTTTAGTTACAAACCGGAGGTTTTTTCAGGAGGTTCAGGATGCGCTGGCCGCTGCGTTGGCGGTGTTGCAGAACTCGGTAACGGCGGTGGTCACGTCAGTGCCCTGGCCAACCTGCTGCAGCATATTCCACCAAGCGGTACGAGCCTCGGCCCAGCCGGGAGTGACCTGATAGTAGTCGCCCAGGTAAGGCATGAGCTTCTGGTACTCGTTCATGACCTCGTCGTCCTTGTACAGGTCGGACAGAGAGTTCTTGACGGAGAAGTAAGTAGAGGTCTTGACGGCCTTTGCGGTCTCGTCAGAGTTGGCCATGAAGTTGATGAAGGTCTTGGAGGCAGCGATCTTGTTCTCGTCGCCGTTGTCAAACACGCCGAAGCCCCAGATGCCGCCGCACAGTGCGGGGTCGCCGGACTCAGTCGGGAACGCCATGAACAGGATGTCGTCGCCGCTGTTGGTCGTGCCGGCTGCGCTGTTGTCAGCGTTGGTCTGCTGGGCAATGTTCCAGCAGAAGGCCATCTGCAGGGTGCCGTTGCGGAAGAGGGTGATCTCCTCGCCGCCGTTGATGGAGGCGTCAAAGTTGATGCCGTCCTGGTTGTACAGGGCCTCGATTGCCTTGATGTTTTCGGCAGAATCAGCGGTGTACTTGGTGTGGGCCGCATCGGTGAAGGTGCCGCCGTACATGTTGTTGATGATGGCGCGGGTGCCCTGGTCGCCGCCCTGGCCGCTGCAGTAGATCGCGCCGACGTCGGTCTTGCCGGAGTCGTAGACGGCCTGCACAGCCTTCAGGAAGTTGTCGGTGGTCCAGGTGTGGTTCTCGGCATCGACATACTGCATAGCACCGGCAGCCTCAAACACGGTCTTGTTGATGGCCATGCAGTGCGCGGTCATGCAGAGCGGGAACTCGTAGTAAGCGCCGGAGGAATCCTTGCAGGCGGCCTCAACGCTGGCGCTGATGTCGGCCTTCTGGTCGTCGGTCCACAGGTCGCTCAGATCGGCCATCAGTCCCTTGGCGCCCCAGTTGGCAACCAGACGCTCGGGTCCTTCCATGACGATGTCAGGTGCGCTGCCGCCCTCGATAGCGGTGTTGACCTGGTCGTCGCCGTTGGTATAGTCGAGGTACTCGACGGTGACGTGGATGTCAGGATACTGGGCATTGAAGTCTGCCAGCAGCGCATCAACGGACGCGGAATCGCCCCACTTGCCGATGGGGTAGGTCCACAGCGTAATGTCAGCAGCCTGACCGGCATCGGCGGTGGACTCCGCGGGAGCGGCCTCGCTGGAGGCGGTAGAGGTGCTCTCAGCAGGCGCGGTAGAGGTCGCTGCGCTGGAAGTGGAGCCGCCGCAGGCGACGAGCATGCTGGCTGCCATGCTGGCGGCCAGGATCGCGGAAACTTGCTTCTTCATAGGTTTTTCTCCTTTTTTGCCTTTCGGCCTTTGTGGGGCATCTTCGTTCTGTGTCCCTCGTGATGCCTTTATTTTAGAAAACTTTTTTCATTTTGTCCAGAGGTGAAATAGCCAAGAAAAGCTGTCGTTTTTGTACATGCTGCACAAATCTCATCCACATAGTTGCAAAATACATGCGTTTCTATTGGTTTTTCTTGCTTTTTACGGGAAAACCGCCTCTTTTTTGATTTATTACAAAATGAAAACAACTTTTACCTTTGAAAATTTTCTATCGTGCGCGCTTTGGTGCTGTAAAGCAAAAAGGCGCTCGCCCGCTACATTTACGGGTAAGCGCCTTTGCTTTGGTATTAGGATACTCCTTTTGTCAAAAAACGCAAGATGTCAAAATGAAATATCCTTTTCATGCAGTCCGTCTCAATTTTTGCACATTTGCACAAAAACAGGCCGATTTTTCCGGGAAAAAGCCTCTTGCAAGCGCGGGTGTTTCCCTATATAATGGAAGGAACGAAATAACTTTTCATTTTTAAGAAAGGGAGCCTTTTTTATGAATTATGAAAATATGACCCGCCGCCGGGTGCTCTGCTTCGGCGATTCCAACACCTACGGCTATGACCCTGCCCGCGACGGGCGCTACGGCGACGATGAGCGCTACCCGATGGTGCTGCAGGACCTGCTGGGCGACGGCTGGAGCGTGGTCGAGGAGGGGCTGCCCGGGCGCACCGCCGTGTTTGACGACCCTATTACAGAAGGTATGAACGGGCTGCGGGTCATCACGCCGATCCTGATGAGCCACGCGCCGCTGGACACCGTGACGATCATGCTGGGCACGAACGACAGCAAGGAGCGGTTCGGCTGCAATTCCCATCTGATCTCTCGGGGCATCGTGCGGCTCGTCAAGAAGGCACTGCACACCGAATGCTGGCGCGACAACGCCAGGCCGGACGTGCTCGTCATCGTTCCGCCGTCCATCACGCCGGAGTACGACCACCTGATTTTTAAAGATGCCATGGGCACCGGCTGCCATGAACGCTGCGCCGGCATTGCCGCCCAGCTGGAGCCGATGCTGAAGGACATCGCCAATGTGCGGTTCCTGGACGCCAACACACTGCCCGGCGCGGGCTGCTCGCCCCTTGACGGTATGCACATGACCGTCCAGTCCCACAAAGTCCTGGCCAAAGCCTTGCAAAAGGCGCTGACCGGGGATACATTATAAGTAATAGCAGCGGCCAGCCTCCTTGCCTCCCTCTGCGAGGGGGCTAAGAGGGGGCATCGGCCTGACGGCCATCCCCGCAATACCAATCCATCACAGCAGAAAGGACCCTCCATCATGGCAGAGCAAAGTTTTTGGGATATGCTGCGCACCAAGCGCGACAGCCTGACGAAATCCGGCATCATCGTTGCGGATTACCTTATGCAGCACGCAGAGGACGCACAATACCTGTCGATCTCATCGCTGGCAAAAGCCTGCGGTGTGGCAGAGGCTACGATTTTCCGTTTCTGCCGCGCCCTGGGCTTTGACGGCTATAACGAGATGAAGATCGCGCTGGCAAAGGCCACGGCCACGGCGATGCCGGTCTCGCTCAAGCTGGAGCCGGGCGTTGACACCCAGACGCTCTGCACCCACGCCTACAACACCGCCATCGAGGCACTGAACGGTACCCGCAGCGCACTGGACCCCGAGTCGGTGGACCGCGCGGCCACGCTTTTGCAGCGGGCACGGCAGGTGTTCTTTTTCGGGCAGGGCGGCAGCTATATACTGGCCTGCGACATCTGGGCGCGGTTCTCGATGCTCTCCACCAAGTTCCGCACGGCAGGCGACAGCCACATGCAGGCCATCGCCGCCAGCCTGATGGGTCCCGAGGACGTCGTGGTCTTTGTCTCCTACTCCGGCGCAACGCGGGATATGATGGACACGCTGCATCTGGCCAGGGAGAACGGTGCCAAGGTCATCCTGCTCACCCACTACAGCGACGCCCCCGGCGCAGCACTGGCCGATGTCGTGCTTCTGTGCGGTGCCAAAGAAAGCCCCCTCGACTCCGGCAGCATGCCGGTCAAGCTGGCCGTCCTCTTTGTGGCGAACGTCCTCGTCCTGCGCTACACGCTGGACAATCAGGAGCTTGCCAACCTCTCCCTCTCCCGCACAAGCCGCGCGCTGGGGAGTAAGCTGCTGTAAAATAAGCACAAAGCAGCCCGTGAGCACTGTCGCCCACGGGCTGCTTTTTATTGCTGCACCTGTAATGTCCGATGCAGCAGCATTTTTAAATTCTCCGGCAGGCCGCTCTGTATCCCGCACTCCGCGGTAACACACAGCCCGATCAGACCGCCGACAACGGCGGAAAAGATCGCGGTGCAGCAGTATTCCAGACTTACCGCGGGGTCGATCTCCCCCGCAGCCTGCAGGCGTATGAGCAGCGTGCGCATGATGTCCCGCAGCTCGTCCGCACACGCGGGCACGGACTCGCACTTTCCCGGCGTGCCCAGCGCCTGGGCAATCATCTTATAATCGCCCATCCGGTTGGCAGCAATGTCCTGCAAATAGGCTACCGCCCGCTCCTCCAGCCCGGCCAGCGTGCAGCAGTCGGCAAACAGGACGCGGATGCGTTCGTTTTCCCGGGCAAAGCAGTATTCGGCCAGGCCCTGCAGGATCTCCTCCTTTGAGGAAAAATAGCCGTACACCGTACCTTTTCCAATGCCTGCCGTGTCAGCCAGCTGCTGGATAGTCATAGCGGCGGGGCTGACGCCCCGGGCGACCAGCTGCAGGGCAGCCTCGTAGACGGCAGCCTTGCGGGCTGCATGGTTATCCATTGTCATGGTCGGCCTCCTTTTTCTCCCCGTCGTTTTCCTCCGGCGCACGGGCCGCGCGGCTCAGGTCCGGGCGGCGTGGCGCGGATGCAGCCTCGGCGGCGCGGCGGGCGGCGAACTCTGCCGCAAACTCGGCCGCATCGTCGGGCAGGTCGTCCAGACCGTCATCACCGACGTCAATATTGACCGGTGGCCTGCGGTAGAACAAGTCATACAGCACAGGCACGACGAACAGCGTCATCAGCGTGGCGTAGCTCAGACCGCCGATGATGACAATGGCCATGCCGGTGCTCATCTCGCTGGCCATGTCGGTGCCGAACAGCATCGTGACCATCGCCAGCACCGTCGTCAGCGTCGTCATCAGGATCGGGCGCATACGGGTGCGGCCCGTCGCCACAAGGGCGTCGGTGCGCTCCAGCCCGCCGATGCGCAGCTGGTTGGCGTAGTCCACAAACACAATGCCGTTGTTGACGACGACGCCCATCAGGACCAGGAAGCCCATCAGCGAGATCAGCGACAGCTGCTCACCGGCAGCCATCAGGCCGAGCATACCGCCGGTGAAGGCCAGCGGGATCGTGAACAGAACAATGAACGGCGACAGCAGGCTCTGGAACTGCGCCACCATGACAAAATAGACAAAAGCCAATGCCAGTGCAAGCATTTTTGCCATCTGGCTCAGCATCTCGGTGACCTGGGTCGTCTCACCGGCCAGCTCGGCGGTCACGCCGTCGGGCAGGTCCAGTGCGGCCAGCTGCGGCTCCAGCTCGCGGGAAAGCAGCGTCGTGTTGTAGCCGTTGGCGGTCTCACTCGTCACGGCCAGCTTGCGGGAGCCGTTCTCGCGGGCAATCGTCGTATAGCCCGCCGTCGTGGTGCGGGTCGCGAACTCCCCGAGGGTGTGCGTCTCCTTTACGCTGCTGCCGTTCTCGTCGGTGGTCGTCGTCTCGAACTCCATATTGAAAATATCGTCCAGCGTCGGCGTGTCGGTCTTATCGACGATGACGACGCTGTAGCTGTCGCCGCCCGCCTTCAGCGTCGTGGCGGTGGTGTCCGTCGTCAGCTTGGCGGCGATCTGCTGGTAGACCTGCGCGACGGTCAGACCCATCCGCATAGCCTTGTCCTTGTCAATCGTGATGTTGATCTCGGCGTCGCCGGCGTCCTGGCCGTCGGTGACGTTTTGGATACCGTCGATGCCCTCCATCAGCGTCATGACCTGCTTGCCCGCGGCGGCCAGGTCATTGAGGTCGCTGCCGTAGAGGTCCACCTCGATGCCGGAGCCGGACAGCGCACTCATGTCCATCATGCCATTGGAGTTCACTTCAATTTCGCAGTTTAGATCTGCTGTTTTGCCGTAGATCTCCTGCTCCACGACCTTGGCCTTGGGTGCCTTGTCGCCCAGCAGGACGTAATAGGTAAACGTGGTGTTGTCGGCGGCGGCATTGCTGCCGGCCATGGCGACCATGTTGTTGGAACCGCCCGACATCGCGCCGACGGTGTCGACGCCGTCCACGGTCATGACCGCGTCCATGACGCTGTCCGCCGTGGCGAAGGCGTCCTCCTTAGCCGTATCGTCAGGCACATTGACCGTGATGGTCAGCTGGTTGCTGCTCATGTCGGGGATCATGACGATGCCCATGGTAGCGACGCGCCAGACCGACACCCCCAGCAGCGCAATGGCCAGCGCCAGCGGCACAGCCTTGCGGCGCAGGCAGAAGCGCAGCAGCTTTTCATAGCCGTTCAGCACCTTGTCGAACAGCGGGTGCTTGATGTCCTTCTGCTTTTTCAGCACGGTGGAGCCCGCGCAGGGCACAACAGTCAGCGCCACAACAAGGGACGCCAGCAGACTGAAGGTGATGGTCCAGGCCATGTCGCTGAGAAGCTCGCGCACCATGCCGGTGGTGAACACCAGCGGCAGAAAAACGCAGATCGTCGTCAGGGTGGAGGATACGATGGACCCGGCCACCTGACGCGCGCCCTGCACCGACGCGCGGGCGGCGGGCACGCCGCGGCCCCGCAGACGGTAGATGTTTTCAATGACGACAACCGAGTTGTCGACCAGCATGCCGACGCCCAGCGCCAGGCCGGACAGCGACAGGATATTGAAGGTAATGCCGGTGAAATACATCAGCACAATGGCAAACAGCACGCTCAACGGCATACTGATGGCCACGACGATGGTCGGGCGCAGGTCCTTTAAGAACAGCGCCAGTACGATGATGGCCAGCGCTGCGCCCTCGATCAGGTTGGACAGCACGCTGTTGACGATGAGCTTGATATAGTCGCCCTGGTCCATGATGGACGTCAGGTGCAGGCCCTCGTTTTCGGCCATCAACGTTTCCATCGCCGCGCTGCTGGCGTTGGAGACCGTCGAGGTGGACGACGTCGAGCTCTTGTACAGCGACAGCAGCACGGCGCGGTTCTTGTCCACCTTGGCGTAGGCGTCGTCGGCGTTGTCGGTCATTTCGACCTCGGCCACATCGGACAGGCGCACGTCGCCGATGCCGTCGATATTGCAGAGCACCATGCTTTTCAGCTCGTCCGCGTCGGCAAAGGCATCACCGACCTTGACGATGTAGCGGTTGTCGTCGCCGTCGCCGCCCTCGATATAGCCCGCGGGCATCGAGAAGTTCTGCGCATAAATGAGCTGCTGCAGCGTCGTCATGTTCAGCAGCTGGTTCAGATTCGCGCTTTTCAGCGCCTCCTCGCGGGCGGACTCGTATTCCTCCTGCGCGGCCTCGAGCTGGGTCTTGCCGGCCTCGAGCTGGGTCTTGCCGCTGGAGACCCGGAACTCGCCCAGCTGCAGCTGGGCCTCGGTGCCGCTCAGCAGCAGCTGGACGGCCATATCGGCCATGGCGGGGTCTACCGCCTCGTCGCCAAGGCTTGCCAGCATTTTTTGCAGCTTGTCGCGCTGTTCGTTCAGCTGGGTCAGCATTTCCTGCGCTTTGGTCAGCTGGTCGCGCAGGGCGGCGGCGGTGTCGTTCAGCGTCTGCTGCAGCGGCTGCATACCGTCGTTCAGCGCAGTCTCGGCCTCCTGCCGCGCAGTCAGCAGCGTCGTGGCGTTCTGCAGGGCGACCTTCGTCGTGGAGAGCGTTGACAGATTGCCGCTCAGCTCGCTGACGCGGGCGCGGCGGGCGGCGTTGCCGTCGATGACGGCCTGGTCCTGCGCCTGCTCGGCGCGCTTGGCGTCGATCTGTGCCTGTAAATCGGCCCGTTCGGTCTCGTCCTCGGTGTTGTTGAGGGTGTCCTGCAGCGACGCGATCTCCCCCTCCAGCGCCTGAATGCGGGCGCTCATGGCCGCATACTGGGCATCTAAGTAGGCCGCAGTCTGCTCCACCGTCATGTTCTGCTCCAACAGCCCCTCGTCTGCGGCGCGCTGGCGGATGGCCGCATCCGCGCGGTCGATCGAGTTGATCATCGCGCCCATCTTGTTCAGGTCGCTCTTGGCTTCGGCCAGATTGGCCGGGAGTGCGTCGGCGTTATACTGCGGGTCGTAGGCGGCCAGCACCGTCTTGCAGCTGGCAAACAGTGCATCGTCGATGGGCAGCGTGACCTCGGGCAGGGTCGTGTTTGTATTTTTGGCGTCCTCCAGCTTGCGGTTTGCCTCGTCCAGGTCGGTCTGCAGGCTGGCGATCTTCTTTTCCAGCTCGGGGATCTGCTTGTCCAGCTCGGTGATGGCGTCCCGCAGCTGGGTCGTCACGTCGGCCTTCTGGCTGTTCAGCTGGGCCTTGCCTGCGTCCAGCTGGGCCTGGGCGGCGTCCAGTTCCTTCATGCCATCGTTGATTTTTTTCTTGTTGGCATCCAGCTCTTTTTTGGCATCGGCCAGGCGGTCACTGACCTTGACCAGCAGCTTGTCGTTGACAGCGTCGATCTTTTCCTGGTCGAGCGTAATCTGCACCGACTTTTCCACCAGGCCCGTCGTGGACACGCTGGCCACGCCGTCCACGCGCTCGAGCTGAGGCAGCACGTTTTCGCTGACATAGTCGGACAGCTCGTAAATATCCATGCCGTCGTAGTCCACGGCAATGTACTGCGTCGCCATCATGTCCGGGCTGATCTCCATCAGCGTCGGCGTGGACGCCATGTCGGGCAGCGCGTCGCCGAGCTGGTTCACGGCGGTGCTGGCCTTGACCATGGCGCTGTCCATGTCGGTGTCGTCCTGGTATTCCAGAAAGAGCATGCTGTAGTTTTCATTGCTCTGGCTCGTCACGTTCTTGACGCCGTTCAGCGTCGAAAGTGCATTTTCCAGCGGCTTGGTCACGTCGGCCTCGACCTGCTCGGGGCTGGCGCCGGGGTAGGTCGTGATGACCATCAGGTAGGGCAGGTTCATGGCGGGCAGCAGGTCCGTCTGGATGCCGGTCAGGCTGACAAAGCCCAGCACCAGCACCAGAATGACCGCCACCAGAATGGTAAATGGCTTTTTAACGCTGTATTTCGGCATGGAAGTGTTCCCTTTCTTTTCCGACCGACCGGTCGGTCGGATTTATTATAGCACCCTGACCGCCGGTTGTAAAGGGCTGCGCGTCCAGCGCGCGCCATGGAGCTGCTACGGGCATCGGCATCCGCCCGATGGCCTGCGGCCAGGCGCTGACCCTGATTGCCCTGTGCGAGGCCCTGCACTGAAATTTGCATCCTAAGGCAACAAAAGCTCGTTGAAGCTTATCGTTTCAACGAGCTTTTGTTGAGTTTTGTAGTGTTGTGTACCAAGGCTCAGAACGGATTTTGTCCCATGCGTACACGGGAAGTAAATCACCATCTGCACGCCGCCGTTGATGATGGTGATGCGCACGAACGCCGCCAGAAACAGCGTGATGGCAAGCGCCGCAAAATAGCCCATACCTCCATAGTTCGCCTCACCCTTGCGCAGGCACGGTCAGCTCCGCGCTGTATTCGCCGTCGGAAGCAGCAATCGTCATGGCGTCGCCGTCCCCCATGCGGACTATGGCAAGAGCCTCGCCGTAGTAGGTATCGGTTTCGCTGTCCAGATAGCTGTGCTTGTTGAAGGGGCAGGCGCTGCCCAGCCCCACCAACGTGCCGCCGCGCACCTGTACCTGAATACTGCCGCGCGCCAGCGGCTTGGTGATGCCGTTTTCATCGGTGTAGCGCAGACGGATGTAGCACAGATGCCCAGGTTTTACAGTAGGCTCTTCGGCGTCCAGCGTCAGGCGGGTCGTGCCGCCGGCACTTTGCAGCTTGCAGCGACCAATTTCGTGATCGGCAGCGTCATAGCTGACGGCTTCCAGCGTGCCGCTCTCATAGGGAATGCTGAATTTTGCAAGACAGTCGTTTTTCAGCGTTTTACTGCCCACCGTGTGACCATTCAGCACCAAATCCACACGGGCGGCGCGGGCGTAGACCTCCACGTTGGCCTTGCGCCCCTCGCAGCCGGTCCAGCTCCAGCTGGGCATGGCATTCGTCATCTTCCACGCACTGGGGCTGTGGCGGTCTCCGGTATGGTTGACCGGGCAGACGGCAATATAGGGGCCGTTGTCGGCCTCCAGCGCCACGCGGGTATAGAGGGCTTCGCCCAGCGGCTTGCCGGTCAGGTCGATGCGTCCCGAACCCGCCGACACCCAGCCCGGACCGCCATCGAACGTTTCGGCGTAGTCGGCGTACTCCCACGAGCCGACCATGACTTCGCCAAGGTAGTCCATGCCCGCCCAGACAAAGTCGCCCACCAAGCGTGGCTCCTGTTTGGCCAGCTCACGGAATTTATAAGCATCGTTGCAGAAGGTCTCGCTGCCCAAAATCAACCGCTGCGGGTACTTTTTCAGGTCGTGCTTATAGCGGTAGATGCCGTAGTTGTAGCCTGCAATGTCCATGTTGGCAAAGGCGTCACGGGTCTTGACGTCGCAGCCGTGCAGGGTCGCGCCGCGCTTCATGAACTCATCGCCCAGCAGCCCCGCCAGATTGTTGAAGAACTGACTGCCGACTGCCTTTTTCTTGGCGGCCTTCTCGCCGCGCTGTTTGGCTTTCTCGGCACGCTCGGCTTCTTTTTTTGCCTTTTCGTCGCTGTACACGCCGAAGCCGATGGAGCTTAAAAAGTTGA
>ERZ772954.1551-NODE-1551-length-17281-cov-4.808719_pt1 | contig 17281 bp, 16 predicted proteins | sample MGYA00580684_ERZ772954 | MGnify/ENA primary metagenome ERZ772954 (study PRJEB29015, sample SAMEA2737654) | human gut metagenome | biome: human gut; feature: human-associated habitat; material: faeces | place: China | collected 2012 ...
CTGTCTCTTCTACATCTGCCTCTTCTACATCTGTCACAACTTCTTCTGCTACTGCACGTTCTTCATTGATCTGCTGCGCTTCTGCATAAATATCTTCTGCATTTTCCTGAATTGTTGTGGCTGTTTTCATCACACAAGACTTTGCACGAAGAATCGCTGCTGTACAGTTTGTGTAAAGCTTTTTCGCATCCTTACTTGCAAGTACCTTGATACCTGCTGTTCCGAATAACACACCTGCTGCAAAAATTCCTGTTGATTTACCATTTACTTTCTTTAAACATTTCAAATAATTTGACATGATAAAATTCCTCCTCTGTTTTTTATGGACAAATTATATATCCATTATTTTTCTTGTTTCAAGCCAATTCTGTCTTGTTGAGAAATTTTATCCAATAAGCCGCTTGCAAATGAAATTCGCTTTCATTTATAATGATAAATTCATTTTCCTGTGCTTATACAAGTGCCGCTCCCAACTCCTTGCAAGCTGTAATTGCATCCTCATCTGGTGCATCATTGCATACAACACTGTCGCAGGCAAGTTCTATTCCTGCCTCTTTACAATCATCTTCCCAGTTTCTCATCCATTCTCCATCGCCCCATCCATAAGAACCAAACAGTGCAATCTTCTTGCCCTGGAGTTTGGATTCGCAGGAAGCAAACATCGGCTCAAAAATGGTATCTTCCAGTTCTTCGCATCCCATGGACGGGCATCCGAATGCTACTGCATCAAACTCATCCATTTTATCAGCGGAGAAACCTTCTGCTTCAAATACTTCTACTTCTGCTCCGCCTGCTTTTGCACCTTCTGCTACTTTATTTGCCATGATCTCTGTGTTTCCTGTTCCACTCCAATATACAACTGCTACTTTGCTCATGTTTTATTCCTCTTCTTTCTTCTTTATATTTTTCATGCTGTCGGACTTTTGCCCTCCGACATTTTTTAACAATATCTGCGGAGCATCTGCTGCAAAATCATGTTTGCAGTCTTATGACGCGACAGTAAGTGTACGGATGTCCCGCCCCTGCTTCCACAGTCTTCGATAGACTTCTCTGCATTTTTTGTATTTTGCAAAAAGTTTTCTTGTTTCACATTCATTGCAGTATACTTTCCAGCAGCCGGAGCATTTGTAATTCTGCCCTGCGTTCTCAATAAAACCAACCACATCTTCCAGCGGATAGTCAAGGAACACACCAATCTCATGTGGGAATCCTTCTGCTTTTGCAAGACGCTCTTTCAGTCTCTGCAATGCATAATCGGCATCTTTCTGTACATAGCCGTATTTTCCAAGGAAGTTCTGCACTTCTTGATCATCGAGCCGCTCCTGCAGTCTCTGTTTGCGACATACATACATCAGTGCCTTCTGATTCTGTACTCTCAGGACAACAAGTGAAATCCCCCTCGCCTGTAATTCCTGATTCCAGTACCGTACCTGCTGCTCTGGCATTTCCTCCGGTGCAAAAGACCAGGTAAACAAATTTGCCGTCTTCACCGATGCCAGAGTCGGCGAACAGTGTTCGATCAGATATCGTTCCAGCATGAGAAACCTCCTTTTTACATTGCCACGCAGTGTTCTTCCAGTACTGAGTGCAGTGCACTTGCACTGCTGCTGTGGATCCTTGCAACCGGAATGTTGTTCCGTTTTGCTTCCTGGATCGCAGTGTTTACCATTTTGTGTGATACCGTGTTGGTAAACAGGATCAGAAGATCCGGGCAACCGATTTTTTTTCTTACTGAACCATGCTCTTTTGCAAAGACTTTTGCTTTGCAGCCATGGCATTTGCAGATGTCAGCGTACTGACAGACCATTCTTTCGTTTCCTCCAATAATCACTACACTCATGTTCTTATCCTCTCCATCTTTCTTAAAATTATAAGATGCCAGGGTCAAAAGCCTGAAGCCACGACGTGCTTGCACAGGATTGGTTTTATGACATCCTTGCTCCGATGCTTCTTTCAACTACCTTAAATTAGTTTTAACTAACTTATATTTTTAAAAAAACGGACTGCCAAGACTATCCTGAAACAGTCCGTTTTCCGCCTTTATCTGGCACAACACATGTCAGAATTCCAGGCTATTTTTTTTATTTCCTGATCTTCAATATATCCGCACGCTTTTAGACCTGCCTGAAATACTGCGTCCAGTTTCTCTGCCGAGAGACAGTACGTTGTGCGGTCACTCAGTTCCACGATGCAGCTGTTTGCAGCTTTTTTCTTTTCTGCTTCACAGCTGCCATTTTCGCACAGTTCTTCACATGCCACTTTGTACATGTTCTTTCTGCTGATGGCACCGATTTCTTCCAACATATTCACCATACGGTAAACCGTTGCAAATCCAATCTTTGTATCTTGTCTGGAAGCTTTGTAATAAATTTCCTTGCAGCAGGAGCAGTCCTCCTGCAGGATGATATCCAGGATGATCAGTCTCTGTCTTGTAATCCTGCAGCCACGCTCCTTTAGCTTGCGGATGATATATTCTCTCTGTGGCACAAGCGTCCCTCCCTTAATGGCAGTGACCGCCACAATTCTTACAGTCTCCGCCGCACTGAATGGATTTTCCGTTTTTCTTATCGCGTACCATACTGCGGACAGCAAGTGCTACAACTCCTGCCACAATAATACCAACTACAACTGTTCCCATAAAAAATCCTCCTTTCAGGCTTTCGGCAAAATCTCTATTTTGCCCTGGATGTCTTTACGGATACGTTCAAAGTCTGACTCTCTTTGTAAGGACGAGCCAGCAGGTAAATGAATGCTACAATAACTGCGATCGCCACAATCGTCCAGATACTGAATCCGGCTCCTGTGAACAGTCCGCCGATCTGATTTACAACCAGAGATACCAGATATGCAAAACCGCACTGATATCCGACTGCTGTCCAGAACCATTTTGTATTGTTCATTTCACGTTTGATCGCACCCATAGCTGCGAAGCACGGTGCACACAGCAGGTTGAATGCCAAGAAGGAATATCCGCTTACTGCTGTGAAAGCTGCTCCCATGGTTGCGTAAACGCTTGCGTCTCCGCCTCCGTAAAGGATGCCCAGTGTACCAACAATGTTCTCTTTTGCAACCAGACCTGTAACAGATGCAACGGTTGCCTGCCAGTTGCCCCATCCCTGTGGAATGAAGATCCAGCAGATTGCTTTACCGATCGTAGCCAGAATACTGTAATCAATCTGGTCTTCGGAAAGCATCTGGAATTTGCCGTCCATGACACCAAAGTAAGTTGTGAACCATACAGCGATGGTAGATACCAGGATAATCGTACCAGCTTTTTTGATAAATGACCAGCCACGTTCCCACATACTTCTTAAAACGCTTCCGATCGTCGGCATATGGTATGCCGGAAGTTCCATAACAAATGGTGCCGGATCACCTGCAAACATTTTTGTTTTCTTCAGGATGATACCGGAGCAGATGATCGCTGCGATACCAAGGAAGTATGCAGATGGTGCTACCCAGGATGCTCCACCGAAGATTGCTCCTGCAACCATGGCGATAAACGGAAGTTTTGCACCGCATGGGATAAAGGTTGTTGTCATGATCGTCATACGACGGTCTCTTTCATTTTCAATCGTACGGGAAGCCATGATACCCGGAACGCCACAGCCGGAGCCGATCAGCATTGGGATAAAGGACTTACCGGAAAGACCAAATTTGCGGAACACTCGGTCCATGATGAAGGCAACTCGTGCCATGTATCCGCATCCTTCCAGGAATGCCAGGAAGATGAACAGGATCAGGATCTGCGGAACGAATCCGAGAACCGCACCAAGACCTGCTACGATACCATCCAGGATCAGACCTCTCAGCCATTCTGCACAGCCGACTTTGTCAAGTACATTCTCAACCAGAACTGGAATACCTGGAATCCATACGCCGTAGTCTGCCGGATCCGGAGCTGTGTAATCATATTTATCCATGGTTGCTACTGCTTCCTGGAAATCGGCACCGGTAGAAGTTACTTCTTCGTCTGCCATTGTCTCTTCATCTACTACAGAATAGGTTGCTGTATCTGCATCAGAAATGGTTGTTGCAAACTCTGTCAGAGCTGCTTTTGCTGCTGCCGGATCATAATCATCTGCTTCTGAATCCAGAGCTGTCTGAACGCTTTCTACGTCTACGCCCTGCTCGCTTTCATAATCCAGGAAACCATTTACTATCGTTTCTGCATCTGTGTATTCATCTGCAACTTCTGTGTAGGACGCTGTTCCGATACCGAACAGATGCCATCCATCACCGAATACACCATCGTTTGCCCAGCCTGTTGCGATGTCACCAACGGTTGTTACCGACACAAAGTATACCAGCCACATAACTGCAGCAAAGATTGGCAGTGCCAGCCAGCGGTTTGTTACAATCTTATCAATCTTATCGGAAGTAGTCAGTTTTTCTTTTCTGTCTTTCTTTAAGCATTCTCCGATAATAGAAGATATGTAAGTATATCTCTCGTTTGTGATAATACTTTCGGTATCATCATCAAATTTTTCTTCCATCTCAGCGATCTCTTTGGATACATCCACGCTGGTGTTCATCTGATCCTGGATCTTATCATCTTTTTCCAGAAGTTTGATCGCAAAGAATCTTCTCTGTGCATCCGGTACAACACCGACCAGTTTGTCTTCTACTCTTTCAATGATGTCCTCTGCATCTTTTGTAAATTCATGAACCGGAATGGAAGTTTTGTTTTTCTGTGCCAGAGCGACAGCTTTTTCTGCTGCTTTCTGGATTCCGGTACCTTTCAGTGCGGAAATCTCAACTACCTCACAGCCGATCTTTTTGCTCAGTTTGTCAACATAGATCTTATCGCCGGATTTTTCAACGATATCCATCATGTTAACCGCCATGATCACTGGAATACCGAGTTCCAGAACCTGTGTGGACAGATACAGGTTACGCTCAATGTTGGTTCCGTCTACGATATTAATGATCGCATCCGGTTTTTCGTTGATCAGATAATTTCTGGCAACCACTTCCTCCAGTGTATATGGAGACAGAGAATAAATACCAGGTAAGTCCATAATGGTTACATCTTTATGGCCTTTGAGCTTACCTTCCTTTTTCTCAACGGTTACACCAGGCCAGTTTCCCACGAACTGGTTAGACCCTGTCAGTGCGTTAAACAGTGTAGTCTTACCACAGTTCGGATTTCCTGCCAATGCAATTTTAATTGACATACTTTCCTCCTCTTTCTCAAAAAAACAATCACCCTTCGGGCTCATTTTTCCAGGAGCTGATTTACACAGCTTATTTTTATTTGTGTTTGCTTATTTATATTTCGCATCTCTTATTTATGTTAGCATTATCTAATCCATGAGTAAAAAAAATTATTCTACTTCAATCATTTCCGCATCTGCTTTTCTAAGAGATAATTCATAGCCGCGAACGGTTACTTCGATCGGATCACCAAGTGGTGCAACTTTTCTTACATAAATGCTGACGCCTTTTGTGATTCCCATGTCCATGATCCTTCTTTTGACCGGACCAGCACCGCTCAGTTTTTTCACTGTGACAGTCTGTCCACAGGCAACTTCTCTTAATGTTTTCATCTTTGCCTACCCTTTCTGTTTTCTGATTTTTCCGGAGATAGCATTTTTCATCAGACCATAATCTTGTTGGCCATATCTTTGCCAATGGCAACTCTGGAATCTTTTACGTTCACGATCAGGTTTCCTTCTATTTCAGAAACAACTGTCACAGTTCCGCCTGGCACAAATCCAAGTTTCTCCAGAAATCTTCTGGTTTCTTCTTTGCCACCGACCTTTTTGATCACATTCGGTTCTCCTGTGTTCACCATCGTTAAAGGCATCATTTGCAACCTCCCTTTTTTATAAAAGTAAGCTCAAAACAGGCTCCTTTTCTTTTTCTTCATGGTTAGTATATGCTAATGTCCATTAGCTGTCAACAACTTTTTTTAGTTTTTATTGATATATTTTTTCATTAAACATTTTTTATTAATATTTATTTCTCAAAAATAACGAATACTACGAGATTTTTCGACTAAAAAAAAACAGAACACGGTGGCCGTTATATCTTTTGATATAGAAAATGTAACTGCCATGTATTCTGTTTCTTGTTTTCAGCTGTTGTTTCTTTTATTCCGATTCATCCAGCAGATTCTTCATGCTCTGCAGTCCGATCACCAGCGTAGATGTATTGTGCAGCAGTGCGGATGTCGTAGGCGGAAGTACGCCTGTCACGCCGCATACGATCAGTCCGGTATTAAATCCGACGATAATCCGGTAGTTCCTGCGGATACGCTGCATCAGTGCATCACTCAGTCTCTTGAGTTTGACGATCTCTTTGAGGTCGTCTGCACCGACAGTGATATCTGCCACTTCCCTTGCGATCTCTGCTCCTTCGCTGATCGCAATGCCGACATCTGCCGCAGACAGTGCCGGTGAATCGTTGATGCCATCGCCGATCATAATGACTTTGCGTCCTGCCTGTTTTTCCCTTTCAACAAAGTTTGCTTTGTCTTCCGGAAGTACTTCGGAATAATATTCATCGACACCGACACGTTTTGCGATTGCTTTTGCGGTACGGTCACTATCGCCGGTCATCATAACGATCTTGGAAAGTCCTGCTTCACGCAGCTGTTCAACCACCTGGGCTGCTTCTTTTCGGAGCGGATCTTCAATGCAGATCACGGCTGCAAGCTCGTTCTGGATTGCCAGATACAGGTGGGAATATTCTTCCGGCAGGTTTTCAAACCTGTCTTCCATTCCTTCCGGTATCGTGCACTTTTCATCCTCGAAAATGAAGTGATGGCTTCCGATCACAGCTTTTTTGCCTTCGATCGTAGTAGAAATACCGTGTGCCACGATATACTCTACCTTTGTATGCATCTCTTCGTGATCCAGATGCCGCTCTTTGGCTGCATTTACCACTGCTTTTGCCATAGAATGAGGGAAATGCTCCTCCAGGCAGGCTGCGATGCGAAGCAGTTCATTTTCACTGTATCCGTTAAAGGAGATCACTTTTGCAACGATCGGTTTCGCCTCGGTAAGCGTTCCGGTCTTGTCAAATACGATTGTGTCTGCTTCTGCCACTGCTTCCAGGAATTTACCTCCCTTGACCGTGATCTTGAAGCTTCCGGCTTCGCGGATCGCAGAAAGAACGGATACCGGCATTGCCAGTTTCAGTGCACAGGAGAAATCTACCATCAACACTGAGAGAGCCTTGGTCACATTTCTGGTAAAGAGCCAGGTAAGGGCGGTTCCTGCAAGTGTATACGGAACCAGCTTGTCTGCCAGATGCTCTGCCTTGCTCTCCAGTCCAGATTTCAGTTTTTCAGACTCTTCGATCATGGCTGCGATCTTCTCATACCGGCTTGATCCGCCTGCTTTGCGGACAAGAACCGTGATCTCGCCTTCTTCTACGACGGTTCCTGCAAATACCGTATTCCCGGCTGTTTTGCGTACCGGTGCAGACTCTCCCGTCAAAGAAGCCTGATTAAGCATCGCCTCTCCGTCCGATACAGTTCCGTCAAACGGAACCACATTGCCCATATGTACCACGATCTGATCATTTTCTCTGATCCTGGATGCGGATACGAGTACTTCCTGGCCGGATGCCTCTTTTATCCATACTTTATCTACATTCAGTGACATCGTCCTTGCCAGATCATCAACGGATTTCTTGTGCGTCCACTCTTCTAACAGTTCTCCGATGCCAAGCAGGAACATGATCGAACCTGCGGTCGCCGTGTCACCACGCAGTACAGAAACTCCGATGGCTGTTCCATCCAGTACCGGAACTTCGATTTTGCCTTTTGCAAGTGTCTGAATTCCCTTCCAGATGTATTTGATTGAGCAGAAACCAGTGTAAGCTGCGGCGATCGGTGCCGGCAGAAATACTTTTCTTCCGTAATGGAACAGAACTTTATTAACCAGTTTTTCCTGATACTGGGAATTCAGCTCCCTTCCGGAATGTTCCAGTATGCCATCCGGAACTTTTACATCTTTGCAGCGATAGGCAGCTACCTTCTTTAATAAAGTACTGCGTTCTCCCTGATAACAGATCACTGCATCTGCGGTACGTTCATATACAACTGCTTTTGTTACCTGAGGCATCTCTTCCAGATAATACTGGAAAAGATCTGCCTCTTTATAAGACAGGCGTTTCGCCTCCATATGGATACGGATCCTGCCTCTTATCTCGTGTTTAATTCTGAATTTCAATCTTCCTCAAACCTCTATTCTGCAGTTTCCTCTGTTGTCTCTTCTGCCGCTGTTTCTTCTGTTTCAGCTTCTGCTTCTTCAGCCTCTGCTTCCACTTCATCCTCTACTTCTTTTAAATCTTCATCATCATAAACCGCTTCTTTTGCTGCACGCTCTTCGTTGATCTGTTTTGCTTCTTCGTAGATGTCACCTGCATTTTCCTGAACTTTCGTTACCGTCTGCATAACGCACTCTTTTGCACGAAGTACCGCTGCAGTAACATTTGTGTAAAGTTTCTTTGCATCGTTGCTGGACAGTGCTTTAATACCGGCTGTACCAAAAGCAACACCTGCTGCAAAAATTCCTGTTTTTTTCCAATCTGCATTTTTTAAACATTTTAACATTCTTTTGTACCTCCTGGTTTTGTTTTATTTTTGAATTTCCTTGCATTATATCACTCTGATTTGTGTTTTTCTATTATTTTTTTCTTTTATTATTGATAATTTTTATCAATAGATTTGTCTATGGATAAACTTTATAAGGATTCGATCTTTTTGCAGATTCCCGGATCATAACCGCTGCGTCTGACGATACCCTGGATCTCCTGTGTGCTGATCTGCTCTTTTGCGTAAACTTGTGCTTTTTTCTGTTTCAGATTTACTTTCGCATAAAAGCCTTTCTTTTCGTTAAAAGCATTCTCCACTCTCTTTTTGCACTGACTGCAGGTCATACCCTCCACTTCCACTTCAAAATGATATGGATAATGAGAGACATCGGTATCCTCTGCTTTTACTTTTTTCACATCATCACCGGTTCCGCAGCAGCCGTTTGAAACACGTTTCATGGAACTGCGGATTCCGAAGAAACAGATCACAACTAAAATGGCACAGATAATAATGTTTGACATATAGATTCCTCCTGACGTAACGCTGAAAAAATTGATAATCTTTTTCACTTCTTTTTGCGTCTGTTTTCTTCGCCAAGTGCGATGTCATTTACGATCTCACCTGCCATGATCAGTCCCATGACAGACGGTGTAAAGGCCGTACTTCCCGGGATTGCTCTGCGGTCTGTACACTTTCTCTGTACACCCGGCGGGCAGACGCAGTGTGCCTTGCAGCTGATCGACATATCTTCGATCGGCGTGCGTGCCTTCTCTTTGGAATACACCACTTTCAGACTGTCCACTTTACGTTTCTTTAATTCCCGCCGCATGACTTTTGCCAGCGGGCAGACGGATGTCTCGTAAATATCTGCCACTTCAAACAGTTCCGGATGGATCTTGTTTCCGGCTCCCATTGCGGAGATAACAGGTACTCCTGCTTCTTTTGCCGCCATGACAATATCGATTTTTGCCGTCACGGTGTCAACGGCATCTACCACGTAAGTGCATGACGCAAAATCAATCAGATCACGCTGATCCGGCAGATAAAAGCAGTTATGCAGATGGATCCTGGCATGCGGATTGATCTCCTGAATACGGTCACGCATAACTTCTACTTTTTGTTTTCCGACCGTTTTTCTGGTCGCAATGATCTGACGGTTCAGATTTGTCAGGCAGACTTTATCGTCATCGATCAGATCAAAAGTACCGACTCCGCTTCGTGCCAGTGCTTCTGCTGTATAACCGCCGACACCGCCCAGTCCGAAAATTGCAACTCTCGCATTTGCCAGGCGTTCCATTGCCTCTTTTCCATAAAGAAGCTCTGTTCTCGAAAACTGATTTAACATGATTCATAATCCTCCAAAAATGAATGTCTGACTCCGTTTTTCTTATATGCCACAACGGTGTCCAGATTTACGTTCTCTATACTGCGGAAAATATTGGTCTCTACATAAGGATTGACCTTTTTCATTTCTGCGATCATATGCTTGATCTCCATACGCTTCGATGCACTTTCCCCATTTGGCCTGCAGGTCGTACAAGTGTCTGTAAATCTGCATGCACACTGAATAAAGTGCAGGCTGTTATAGTCTCTCCAGTGTTTGATATCCTCTTCCCGGATCAGATAAAGCGGGCGGATCAGTTCCATGCCCTCAAAATGAATGCTGTGAAGCTTCGGCATCATGGTCTGCACCTGACCGCCGTAGAGCATTCCCATCAGGATCGTCTCAATCACATCGTCAAAATGATGTCCCAGTGCAATCTTGTTGCATCCAAGCTCTTTTGCTTTGCTGTAAAGATGACCGCGCCGCATTCTTGCACAGAGATAGCACGGTGATTTTTCAATATTATAAACTGCTTCAAAAATGTTCGTTTCAAAAATCGTCAGCGGAATGTTTAAGATTTTTGCATTCTGCTCGATGATCTGACGGTTACGTTCATTATAGCCCGGGTCCATCACAAGATAGACCACTTCAAATGGAAATTTGTGATGACGCTGAAGTTCCTGGAACAGTTTTGCCATCAACATGGAATCCTTTCCGCCGGAAATACAGACAGCAATTTTATCTCCTTCCCGGACAAGCTGATATTCATTGATTGCTTTTGTAAATTTGCTGAAAATAGATTTATGGAATTTTTTGCGGATGCTCTTTTCAATATCCGCATTTCTGGCTGTCTCCTGAAAATGGTTCAACAGCCATTTATCATAACCGCCTTCCAGACTGCAGGCATCAAATCCAAACCCGGAAAGCAGTTCTGCCTGATCGGTACTGATCACACCGCTTTGGCAGTATACAATGATCTTTTTTTCTGTCTGAAGTTCGTCTTTTCGCTCAATCAGCTCATTTGCCGGAATATTGAGGGCACCTTTTAAATGTCCATGATCAAAAGCTTCCATGCTTCGGATATCCAGCAGCTGATACGTTTCCTGTTCCATATTTTCAAGCTCCGCAAGGGAGCAGCTTTTTACGTTTTCCAAAATTTTTCTCCTGTCTTTTAAAATTCCCGGTAATCACCGCGGTCTGTGACGATCTCATAGCCGATGCTGCGGATTCTCGCATCAAGACATTTCCGACATTCTGCCGCCTCATCCCCGGTACACAGTTTATTGTCATAGAGCATATAATTTTTCCGCACAGATACCGGTGAAAGATTCGGCATCACGACATTTGCCCCGGAAAGGATTGCCTTTTCACGCCCTCTCGGATCGATCGTGCCAACCGCTGTTGTCGCCGGAATCATAGCGTTTGGATTCATCAGCCGCAACATGGCAACCAGATTCAAAGTCAGATCCAGACTGCCTCCTGTTTCTTTTGCAAATACCGTGTCTTTGTGTGGGATAAACGGTCCGATGCCGATCATATGCGGCCTCAGTTTTTTGATATAACACAGTTCCCGTGCCAGATATTCTAATTGCCAGCCCGGTGAACCCACCATAAATCCACATCCAGTCTGATAACCGGTTTCTTTTAATATTTCAAGGCAGTGCAGTCGGTTTTCCAGGCTCATCTGCTTTGGATGCAGCATCGCATAATGCTCCGGAACGGATGTCTCTTCCCGCAGAAGATAGCGGTCTGCCCCGGCTTTGTGCATCACACGGTAAGATTCTTCTGAACGTTCGCCAAGTGAGAGCGTCACTGCACAGTCCGGATATTCTTTCTTGATCGAGCGAATGATCTCACACATCCGTTCATCATTGAAATAAGCATCCTCGCCGCCCTGCAGCACAAAAGTCCGATAGCCCAGTTCATAGCCCATCTTACAGCACTCCATGATCTGTGAAAGTGTCAGACGGTAACGCACTGCATTCTGATTGCCCCTGCGGATACCGCAGTAGAGACAGTCATTTTTGCAGTAGTTGGTAAACTCGATCAGCCCTCGCAGATAAATCTTTCTGCCAAAGTGCCTGACCGCTTCTTCTGCTGCTGCCGCCCGCAGATACGCACTGGATTCTTCATCCAGATGCTCCAGAAGAAACCGAAGCTCCTCCATCTGTGCATCCTGTTCTTTTCTCAGTTTTTCTATGATCGGTCTGCAATCCATGCCATTCCCCCAACCCTTTTTCTGCCGTTATTTTTATTTTCGCTGTTATTCTACATGGAAAACGCAAAAAAGTAAAGCCGACTTTTTATGTCAGCTTTACCGCTGTTTTGTTCTTTTAAAAATAAGGATGCCTGCAGATTGCTCCGTTTCGTTTCAGGCTTTTAACCCGGGCATCATCATATATAATACATATATTCTTCTTCGTTATGCTTTAAATATTCTTCCTCCATATCTTCGAGTGTGACACCCTGAAGTACTTTCTTCGTCTGCCGGTTCAGCGGATCAATGATCAGCTCCTGGATGACATCGGATATTTCTTCATCTTTACAGGGATCGGCTGTCTTTTCGTCTGTTATATAATAATCACCGTCGATCGCATAGACAATGTCGCTGACGGTGATCTCACCGGCCGGTCTGGCCAGATAATACCCTCCCTGCGGTCCTTTGATGCTTCTGACAATTCCGGCTCTTCGAAGGCTTGCGAAAACCTGCTCCAGAAACTGCGGCGAGATCCCATTTCGCTGTGCAAGGACATTCAGAGGCACATGTGCTGATTTGGAATGGATCGACAGATCTGCCAATGCCCGAAATGCATATCTGCTTTTCATTGATAATTTCATAGCTACTCCTTATCTTTATATTTCACATATGTTTACTAGGTTTTAATTATGGTATCATAAAACAGAAAACTTGTCAATACCTTCAAAACATAGCGATATGGTATGATATCTTTCGTCAAAAAAAAAGACAACTGCCGCTGTGCAATTGTCTTTTTTTCTTTTTTATTTTAGCCTGCCAAATGCAGTATATTGATCAGAAGAATCCAGCTCAGTCCGTAATAAGACACAACTGCGACAAGGTCGTTGATCGTTGTGATCAGCGGGCCGGACGCAACGGCCGGGTCTACATGGATCTTCTTGAAAAACAGCGGGATACAAGTACCAACTGCTCCGGAAACGACCATCGCCAGTACCAGAGAGAGGCCGATGCATCCGGACACCGCATAGGCAAACAGGAATGTCTTGCCTTTAAACAGTGCGATATATAATCCCACCAGAGCAAACGATATCGTTCCCAGGATCATACCATTCGAGAATCCGATCTTCATTTCTTTCAAAACAAGCTGGAACTTCTGTTTGCCGGTCAGAGATTCATCCATCAGGACACGGATCGTTACAGCCAGTGACTGCGTACCGACGTTACCTGCCATATCCAGGATCAGTGACTGGAATGCCATGATGATCGTCAGCTGGCTTACTACCGTCTCAAACATACCTACAACAGAAGAAACAAGCATACCAAGACCTAACAGAACGAGCAGCCATGGCAGACGTTTTTTGATACTCTCACGCAGAGGCTCTTTTAAATCTTCCTCCGCAGTCAGACCGGCGAACATCGCATAATCCTCACCCATCTCGTCATCGACCAGTGATACGATGCTCTGCGATGTGATGACACCGAGCAGTTTATTGTTATTATTTAATACCGGGATAGAATCCTCAGAATAATCTTTCAGTTTTTCAATACAGTCATCGATCAGCTCATGACCATATACATATGGATAAGAAGTTACAACCAGATCCTCAAGCGGAGAATCCTGTCTTGCAATGATCAAATCCTTTAAATCCATGGCTCCGTAAAACGTCTGATCCTCCGTCACCATAAAAATGGTAGAAATATTATCATTCTTTGCTGCCTGTTCTACCAGGCTGCTCATCGCCTGCTTTACCGTAAGATTCTCGCGGATCATGATAAAGTTGGTCGTCATCCTGCTTCCGATCTCTTCATCATCAAAAGAAGCGATCACAGCGATATCTTCTCTTGTATCTGCATCGGTCAGCTCGATCAGCAGTGCTCTTTTCTCCTTCGGTATCATCTTCAGGACATCGATCACCGCATCGGTCTCCATACTGGAGAGGATCTTTGCTGCCTTTCTGACATCCATCTCATCCAGATACTCCGCTGCCGGTTTCTCATCGATATGTTCAAAAATATCGGAAAGCATCTCCGTATCCAGGATACGACAGATCTTTCTTCTTTCTACAATGGTAAGATCCGGGAACACCTCTGCCAGGTCATTCTCATGGTAATCTTCGAGCTGATTCCGCATAACGCCCGGTGAAGCATTGCTTCTGATGATACCCAGGATCTCTGATGTATAATCTTTGTTTTCCAATGTCTCATCCTCCTTATTCTGTTTTCGTAACCGTTCAGCCACACAAAAATACAGAAAAACAAAACTGTAAATGATTTTCTGCACATGACTGAACTTTCATAACGGTCCAGGGGAGTCGGAAAATAGGATAAGAAATCAGAAAACCAGACAGAACGGACTGCTGCTCACTTCCCATCCTATGCTTCTACTTCGCCCATGACTGTCACAACTGTCCATTCTGTTCACCTGCCTTTGTACTGAAATTTAAGAAAAAAGTTGAGGGCTTTACAGACCCTCAACCATTATAATTCCTTTTTCTTTAATTGTAAAGCAAACTTTTATATGGTTTTTGTAAAGTTTGCAGTCGTTCAGCCATGCGGCAAATATTGCAGACAGATGCGTTATGCCTTATTTTACAGACACTACCTGATAGTCTTTATCCTCTACGGTCTTTTTCAGTGTTTCATCTGCGATCTCTGCATTCAGTTTTACAACTGCAGTTCCTTTTTCGTGGCTGACGATCGCTTCCTCTACCTGCGGCAGTGCCTCCAGTGCTTTCTTTACGGTTGCCTCGCAGTGTCCACACATCATTCCTTTGATTTCCATTGTTTTTTCCATAGTATGATTCTCCTTTTCCTTTGATTTATTTTGCATCTGTGATTTTGCATTCACAGTCTGTAACGTAACCTGATTTTTTATTTTTTTATCTTTTTTTGCATCGTACATTCCGAAGAAATTCAGACGCAGTGCATTTGTCACCACGCAGAAGCTTGAAAGGCTCATCGCTGCTGCCCCGAACATCGGGTTTAACTGCCATCCAAAGACCGGGATCCAGATTCCGGCTGCCAGAGGAATGCCGATGATGTTGTAAATAAAAGCCCAGAACAGATTTTCATGGATATTTCTCAGTGTCGCACGGCTCAAACGGATCGCTGCCGGTACATCATCCAGCTTACTCTTCATCAGCACAACATCGGCCGCATCGATTGCGATATCCGTTCCGGCTCCGATTGCAATTCCCATATCTGCCCTTGTCAGGGCCGGTGCATCGTTGATGCCGTCACCTACCATGGCAACCTTTCCTTTTTCTTTCAGAGAGCGGATGACACTTTCCTTTCCTTCCGGAAGGACTCCGGCAATGACCTCATCAACGCCTGCCTGCCGTCCGATCGCCCTTGCTGTCCGCTCATTGTCCCCGGTCAGCATGACTACCCGGATTCCCATGTTCTGCAGTTCTTTTACGGCTCTTGCACTCTCTTCTTTGATCACATCCGCTACTGCGATCACACCAAGCAAACGGTCTTCTTTTGCAAAAAACAGCGGCGTCTTTCCATCTTCTGCCAGTGCTTCCACCTGGCGTTTCTGTTTCTCTGAGATTTTGCAGATTTCGGAGATAAATTTCATATTTCCACCAAAAAGGCGGCTTCCATGAAGACTGGCTTTCAGACCATTTCCCGGAAGTGCCTGAAAATCCGATACTTCCTCTGCTCTGACTTTTTGCCGCTCTGCCTCCAGCAGGATCGCTTTTGCCAGCGGATGCTCACTTTTCTTTTCCAGAGCAAATGCCATCTGAAGCAGCTCCTCTTCGCTTACGCCTTCCGCCGGAATGATATCGGTTACTTTCGGCTCTCCGCTTGTGATCGTACCGGTCTTATCGAGTGCTACGATCTGCATTTTTCCGGTCTCTTCCAGCGAAACAGCTGTTTTAAACATGATTCCATGCTTTGCACCCATACCATTTCCGACCATGATCGCAACCGGGGTCGCAAGTCCAAGGGCACACGGGCAGCTGATAACCAGAACGGAAATGGCTCTTGCCAGTGCATATCCAAAGGTCTGGCCTGCCAGCATCCATACGATGAAGGTAATCACTGCGATCGTAATGACTGCCGGCACAAACACACCGGAAACCTTATCTGCGATCTTGGCGATCGGTGCCTTTGTGGCTGCCGCATCACTGACCATCTGAATGATCTGTGAAAGCGTGGTATCTTCTCCGACTCTGGTCGCACGGCATTTGATAAATCCGGACTGATTGACTGTTGCCGCAGAAACTTTATCTCCTTCTGCTTTGTCAACCGGAATACTCTCACCGGTCAGTGCTGCTTCATTTACTGCACTGTTTCCTTCCAGAACGATACCATCCACCGGTATATTTTCACCCGGACGCACCACAAAAATGTCACCCGTCTGTACTTCTTCGATGGAAACGGTCACTTCCTGACCATCCTGCAACAGAACTGCTGTCTTTGGTGCCAGTTTCATCAGACTCTTCAGTGCATCCGTTGTCTTTCCTTTCGAACGTGCCTCCAGCATTTTGCCGACCGTGATCAGTGTCAGGATCATCGCCGCAGATTCGAAATAAAATTCATGCATATACGCCATGACAGCTGTCATATCACCCTTTACCTGGGCATCCGTCATCGCAAACAGTGCATAGACACTGTAAAGAAACGATGCTCCGGATCCAAGAGCTACCAGCGTATCCATGTTCGGGGATTTATTCAGCAGTCCTTTAAAACCACTGATAAAGAATTTCTGGTTGATGACCATGATCATGACCGTCAAAAGCAGCTGAAGCAGTCCCATCGCCACATGGTTTCCCGCAAAGAAAGATGGCAGAGGCCAGTTCCACATCATATGCCCCATCGAGAAATACATCAGTACCAGTAAAAAACCAACCGAAGCAAACAGCCTTTTTTTCAGTTTTGGTGTTTCCGTATCTTTCAGCAGTGCATCATCCTTTGCTGCACTGCCCTGATTTCCCTTTGTGCCCGTTCCCTTCTTTTCTGCATGATATCCTGCTGCTTCCACCGCCGAGATGATCGCATCGGAAGTTGCCGTCCCTTCCACGCCCATCGAATTTGTCAGCAGACTCACCGAGCAGGAAGTCACACCCGGAACTTTACTGACTGCTTTTTCTACTCTGCTGCTGCAGGCGGCACAGCTCATCCCGGTTACCGAATATTGTTCCATCGCAATTCCGTTACTGAAAACTTATAAAAAGTTATAAACCTTTATGTTTCATTCCTACTT
>ERZ772954.1557-NODE-1557-length-17241-cov-21.743803_pt1 | contig 17241 bp, 15 predicted proteins | sample MGYA00580684_ERZ772954 | MGnify/ENA primary metagenome ERZ772954 (study PRJEB29015, sample SAMEA2737654) | human gut metagenome | biome: human gut; feature: human-associated habitat; material: faeces | place: China | collected 2012 ...
TGTGCTTTGAGTATACTATAATCAGGGCAGACCTTCGGTTGTTATAACCACGAAAGTGAGGTTTTTTTATGAGATCCGTTGCATCCCCGCTGTTTCAGGGCCTGTCGGCAGAGGAGTGGGCTGCACTGGAGCAGTCCGGCTGCCTGCGCACGAAGAGCTACCCCCGGCACGCCGTCATTTTTCATGCCGGAGAGCAAGTGCATGCTCTGGGCGTGGTGCTGCGCGGCACCGTCCACATCGAAAATCTCGACCTGTGGGGCAGTAAGAGCATCCTGAGCAGCATTTCTGCCGGGCAGGCCTTTGCCGAGACCTACGCGCTGTGCGGCGACGTGATGATGGTGGACGCCGTGGCCGCCGAAGAATGTGAAGTGCTGTTCGTGAACATTTCCGCCTTTTCCGGCGGCGCACCCGGCACGGTGCACGAAAAGCTGCTGCGCAACCTGCTCACGGTGTCCATGCGCAAAAACCTGAGCCTTTCGCAGCGCATCTTCTGCACCACCCCCAAGACCGTGCGGGGCCGTCTGCTGACCTACTTTTCCGCACAGGCCGCCCGCAGCGGCAGTCTGCAGTTCGAGATCCCGTTCAACCGGCAGCAGCTGGCCGACTACCTCAATCTGGACCGCAGCGCCCTCTCCAAGGAGCTGTGCAAGATGCGGGACGAGGGCCTGCTGACCTTTGAAAAGAACCGCTTTGCCCTGAACAAACTGCCGGAGTGAACCTCCCGCAAACGCAAGAAGCACCCGCCGGGTCCCACGATCCGACGGGTGCTTCTGGTTTTTACGGGTTCAGCCTTGCTCAATCTGCCTTTTTGGCAGGGGCCTTACGGGTGCGCTTGGGCTTTTCGGCCGGGGCGGCAGCTTCTGCGGCGGCTTCTGCCTTGGGTGCAGCCTTCTTCCGGGCAGTGGTCTTGCGGGGAGCCTTGGCGGGCTTCTCTGCTGCTTCCGCCTTTGCGGCGGGCTCCGTCTTCGGCTCTTCTGCCTTTTCGGCAGCGGACTGGGCGGTCACAGCCGGTTCCGCAGCGGCCTTTTTGGTGGTGCGGGGCTTGCGGGCGGCAGGCTTTTTGACCGGTGCCTTCTTCTCCTCTGCCGGGGCAACAGCCTCAGCGGCGGGTGCGGTTTCCACAGCAGGCTCGGCAGTCTTTTTAGCGGTGCGCTTTGCGCGGTCCTTCACCTCAGCGATGGTCCACAGCTGGTCGGCACCGGGCACTTCCTGCCAGATCTGCAGCACGGCACCTGCTTCGGCACCCATGCCCACGGTGTCCACGCACTTGCCGCCGGCCCAGGACGAGCGCAGGCGCACGGTGCCTTCCGGCGTGGGGCAGAGCTCCCACATCTGGGAGGTGCCGCCCACATCCTCCCACAGGTGCAGCCAGGTGCCGTTGGCGGTGCCGGTCATGGTCAGGTCCAGCAGCTTGCCGGAGGCGCGGTTGCGGATGCGGTACACGCCCTCGCCCACCCGGACAAAGCTCCACTCCTGTTCGGGCTTGTGGTCATACTTGCCCAGACGAACGGTGCCGCCGTCCTTGCTTGCTTCCACGGCCTGGATCACATTGCCGGTGTGGGCGGCAATGGTATAAAAACGATCGGCTTCGATCACGGTCTGTGCTACGGTTTTCATGCTTCAGTTCCTCCATCTGTCACGATGCTGGGCAGGGTCTGCCAACATCTTCCTGCTTAAATGATACCACATATCGTGATTTTCCACAAGCAATTCGACCTTTCTTTAGCAAATCATACAGAATCGCCGGTTCTTTCGGCGTCATTTTCGCCCCTTCGCACCGGTTTGCGAGCCGTTTTTTCACACGGTTCCCCTCTCGACTTTTTGCCGTACTTGCGTTATACTATGATGTTTCTGATTTCCGCCGTCCGCTTTTGGCGGCGGCTTTCCCTACTCCATCCCATTCAAGGAGGCTTTTTATGACAAGCGATGACCGCAGTGCGCTGCAGTTTCGCCGGATGACCGAGACGCCCATCCCGCAACTGGTCCTCAGCCTTGCTGCTCCCACCATTTTAAGTATGCTGATCACCAGCATTTACAATCTGGCCGACACCTTTTTTGTGGGCCAGATCTCCACCAGTGCGTCCGGTGCCGTGGGCGTTGTTTCCAGCCTGATGGCCATCATCCAGGCGCTGGGCTTTATGCTGGGCCACGGGGCCGGCACCATCATCAGCCGCAGCCTGGGCAGCCGCGACACCACCGCCGCCACCCGGTTTGCGTCCACCAGCTTTTTCACGGCTCTGGTGTTTGGCGTGGTGCTGGCCGTGGCGGGCCTTGGCACCCTGCCCCACTTCATGATGCTGCTGGGCAGCACCGAGACCATCCTGCCCCACGCCTGCGCCTACGCGCGGCCCATCCTCATTGCCGCCCCGCTGATGATCTCCAGCCTGGTGATGAACAACATCCTGCGCTATGAGGGCAAAGCCAGCTTTGCCATGATCGGTCTGGTCACCGGCGGCGTGCTGAACATCGCGCTGGATCCGCTGTTCATGTTCGTGTTCGGGCTGGGCACTGCCGGGGCCGGTATCGCCACGGCTCTGAGCCAGAGCATCAGCTTCTGCATCCTGCTGTCCATGTTCCTGCGGGGCAAAACGGTCAGCCAGTTCCGCCTTTCGGCCGTCACCCGCGAAGCCCGCGATTTCGGCCGCATCCTGCTGGGCGGTGCGCCCAGCTTTGGCCGTCAGGGCCTGAACAGCATCGGCGGCATGCTGCTGAACCTTGCCGCCCGCAGCTACGGTGACGCCGCCGTGGCCGGTATGAGCATCGTGTCCCGCATCTTCATGTTCATCATCTCGGTGGCCATCGGCGTGGGACAGGGCCTGCAGCCGGTGGCATCCTTCAACTACGGTGCACGCAAATACCGCCGGGTGCGGCAGGCCGCCATCTTCACCATCGAAGCGGCCTTCTGCATGCTGGTGGTGCTGGTGGGCCTGTGCTGGGTGAACGGCGATGCCCTCATCCGTCTGTTCCGCGATGACCCCGCCGTCACCGCCGTGGCGCTGCCCGCCTTCCACTACCAGTGCCTGACCATGCTGCTGCAGCCCATCATCGTGGTGGCCAACATGACCTTCCAGAGCGTGGGCGCGTCCGGCCGGGCCACCTTCCTGGCCTGCTGCCGACAGGGCGTGTTCTTCATCCCGCTCATCCTCATCCTGCCCCGCACCCACGGGCTGTTCGGCGTGGAGATCTGCCAGCCCATCGCGGATGTGCTCACCTTCCTGGTGTCCCTGCCCTTCCTGATTGCATTTCTGCAGCAGCTGGGCCGGATGGATGACGCCGAACAGAGCAAAACCGCGTCCTGAAATTCTGTCATAAATCTGTAACCATCAGCCGCGCATTTTCTGCAATGGAATGCGCGGCTGTCTCGTATTCCAGATGAACCGGAACTTTCTTCCGGGTGCGTTTTTCCATTCCAGACAGTAGCATCTGCATTTTGCATTGCTTTTTGTATTGTTTTAAGAGGAGTGATCCCATGAAAAAGACCGTTTCCCGTCTGAGCAGTGCTGCCCTGTGCGTGACCCTGAGCCTTGCGCTGGGCTGCGGCTGCGCGGTAATGCCGCCTGCCTCCTCCGAGAAACCCGCTTCCCCGGCAGTGTCCGTTCCCACCGACGCCGAGGGCAAGCCCCTGTACGATGCCACCCGGCTGGACGACGGCCGCCTGCGCATCCTGTACGGCTACGACAACTCCGGCGACTGCCGCACCGTCCTGTGCGGCGGCAAGGTGCTGTACCAGTCGCTCCGCAGCGAGACCGTGAACCTGCTTACCGACACCGTCACCGGCGAGACGAACTACTGGTTCCGCTCCTGGTCGGACTCCACCGGCCGGGGCGGCCGCCGCAGTGCCCTGTATGACAAGGACAGCAGCGAGGTGCTGGCCTTTGACGGCGAGCAGAGCGCCACCATCCAGAACGGTCTGCTGGTGCTGCAGGAGAGCAGGATGGTCGGTGACAGCTACGATGTCGACTATGACAGCTACGGCACCTGCAGTGTCATCGACCTTGCCACCGGCGAGAGCCTGCCGGTGCCGGAGGGTGCCTACAGCTGCATCGTCTGCGGGGACGCACTGGTATTCAACTGCTACGCCCGCCCGGCAGACCTTGCCGCAGACGAATGGGACGACGACCCCAGCCTGCACAGCTGGGTCACTGTCCAGCAGAAGGACGGCACCCAGACCTATGGGTCCTCCACCTCCACGGCCAGCCGCATTTCCTATGAGCCGGATGAACTGGACAACTGGGTGGAACTGGACATCTTCCATGCAGACGGCAGCCCGGTCGACCAGGTCCTGCACAACCCTGCCACCGGGGAGGGCCTGCGCGGCTACCGGCAGACCTGCGGCCACGGTACGGCAGCTTTCCTGACCCCAAGCGGCACCTATCAGCTGCGGGACCTGACCACCGAGGACCGGGGCGTGATCGCCGAATTCGACGCCCTGCCCAGCAACTATTTCCCGGGGTATGTGGTCACCTGGAACGTGGACCGTGACTATCGTTATTCCCTGCACGACCTTTCCACCGGGGAGGTCACACCGCTGTATGCTGTCAGCCTTGCCGGGAACCGCCTCTCCCTGTATGCGCAGGACGGCAGCCTGAAGGTCTGCGACGCCGACACCGGAGCACTGCTCACCGACGTGAACGCCGGGACCATTGGGGACGATCAGCGCGTGACGCTGGACTGTGAAGAGGACGGCTTTGTCTGGATGGAGCTGCGGGATGCCGACAGTTATGAGATCGCTGCCATCCGGGTATACGGCCCCGAAGGCCTCGTCTCCGACCTGAGCAGCCTGAATGAGACCTACAATTATCTGGGCTACCTCACCACCGATGCCAACGGCAGGCCGCTGTACTACGGCACCCGCAGCGTTCCCGGCAGCAGTTACGCCACCGGATGCGATGTGCTGGACGAAACCGGCAACGTGGTGATGCAGGGCCTTGGCAGCTGCTACAGCTACTACGACAACAGCCTGAACGCCCTGCCGGACCATGTATTCGTGGCACGGCGTGGCTTCTATTACGGCTGGATGGACACCGACGGCAACTGGCTTTACTGCCAGAGCATCTTCTCGTCCGTCAATGCCGATGACGAACTCGGTTACTGAACCATGACAGGAGGTTTTTTTCTGATGAAAAACACGAAAATTTCCCGCCGCAGCTTTCTGCTGGGTCTTGCCGCCTGCTCTGCCGCCGGGGTCCTGACGGCCTGCTCCGGCAGCAGCGAGCCTGCTTCGTCTGCTTCCACCGCCCCGGAGCCCCCTGCTTCCTCGGCTGCCAGTGAGGTGACCGCCGCACCGTTCCTGACCGTGGAGGACTTCCCTGCCCTGGACGGCAGCACGGCCTGCATCCCCCTGATGGCGCAAATGCTGGCCGACACCACCGGCATGGACCTGGAAGAAGCCCAGAGCAGCATTTCGGTCAGCACCACCGCTTATGCCTGGGAGAGCTTTGGTCTGTACAACACCGACACCAAAATGCTGGTGGTGTACGAAGCCCCGGATTCCGTCAAGGAAGAGCTGGAGGCCGCCAACGTCCAGCTGGAGCAGAAGCCCATCGGCGTGGACGCACTGGTGTTCATCGTGAACGAGGACAACCCCGTGACCGACCTGACCCAGCAGCAGCTGCGGGACATCTACGCCGGAAAGATCACCAACTGGAAGGACGTGGGCGGCCAGGATCTGGACATCGTGGCCTTCCAGCGCCGGTCTGACTCCGGCAGCCAGACCCTGTTCCAGAAGCTGCTCATTCAGGGCGGCGAACTGATGGACCCGCCCACCGAGCTGGCCCCCACCGCCATGGGCGAACTGGTGGACAGCCTTGCCGCCTACAACAACTCCGCCAACGCCATCGGCTTTTCGGTGTACTACTACATCGACCAGATGTACTCCCAGCCCGGTCTGCGGCTGCTGAGTGTGGACGGCGTGATGCCCTCCAACGACACACTGGCCGACGGCAGCTATCCCCTCTGCAACGACTTCTACGCCGTCATCCGTCCGGATGCCGCCGCCGACAGCCCGGAGCGCCAGCTCTACGACTGGCTGGACACCGAGGCCGGGCAGGCCTGCATCAAAAAGGCCGGCTATGTGCCTGCCGGCAGTGCAGCCGCCAACGGCTGAATCCCTGCCATAACCTGCACCGTTTGAATTGACACGCTTTCATCCTTCTGCTACAATAATGTCAAAGATTTGTCGAATCTTCTACAGCAGAATGCCGAAAGGACGGTCTTGTTATGGAACATCCCGCTTCGCATGTGGAAAGCCACTGGCGCACCCAGCTGCGCAACCACATCATTCAGGCGTCCAGCCTGCTGGAGATCCTGCTCTCCGGGCTGGTGCTCATTGGTCTGCTGTTCAGCGCCGTGCCGCTCATCCGGTGGATGCCCGGCCTGCTGATCGACGGCAACGAGGTGGAGATCCGCACCTTTCTGGAGCGCAGTCTGGACATCGTGATCGGTATCGAGTTCATCAAGATGCTGGCCAAGCACAGCCCCGGCAGCAGTCTGGAAGTACTGCTCTATGCCATTGCCCGCCATCTGGTGGTGGGCCATGACTCGGCGCTGGAAAACCTGCTCAGTGTGGGTGCCATCGCCCTCATCTTCATCGTGCGCAAATACTTCTTTGTGCCCGCCTTTGGTGCCCATCTGCCGGACGGCCACCTCGCTCCGGACCTTTCGCCCGCGCAAAGCGGCATCCACTGGCTGCACCCCGAACCGGAAACAGAACCGGGCGAGGACGACGAATAACCTTACAAAAAGAAAAACAGGCGGTGCCGCACAGCATTGTGTGCAGGCACCGCCTGTTTCATTGTTTGATTTTACTGTTTGCCGTGGCGGCCAAAGCGGTATTCCTTGCCGTCGCGGATGCGCTGGATGTTGGAGCGATGCATATAGATGACCATGGCAGCCATGATGACAGAGCCCACCAGACAGATGAGCAGGTCCTGTACGGCATAGCCACGCAGCAGGCAGTAGCCCAGCGTCAACAACGGATAAGCCGCCGCCATGGTCACACTGCCCAGCGACACCATACCGGTGGGCAGCAGGCAGGCCAGAAAGATCAGGGCCAGGAACGGCAGCAGCACCGGCTGGATGGCCAGAATGGCTCCACCGGCCACCAGCACGCCCTTGCCGCCCTTGAAGCCGAAATACAGGGGCTTAAGGTGGCCCACCACCGCCAGGATGGCGGCCAGATACACGCCCAGCCAGGCCGAGAGGCCGGCATCAGCGGGCAGGAAGTGGAACAGCCAACGGCCGATGCACACGGCAGCTACCCCCTTGAGCACGTCACCGGCGGCCGTGAGGGCCGCGGCTTTCTTGCCAAAGGTGCGCAGCATGTTGGTCATACCGGCAGCGCCGCTGCCGTGGTTGCGCACGTCATCGTGATACACGAATTTGCTGATGAGGATGCCGGTGTCCACACTGCCCAGCAGGTAAGCCTGCGCAGCCGTGAGCACGGCGATGAGGATGGTTTGCATCATAACGGAACCCGGATGCCTCCTTCGGGGCGCTTACACGTCCTTGGCACCCACTTCGCCGGAGCCGCGCTCCCGCACGACCAGACGGATGGGGGTGTGTTCCAGGCCAAAGTTCTCGCGGATCTGGTTGATGAGATACCGCTGATAGCTGAAGTGGAACAGGTGTTTTGCGTTCACAAAGGCCACAAACGTGGGCGGGCGGGTGGAAGCCTGGGTCAGGTAGAAGATCTTCAGGCGGCGGCCCTTGTCGCTGGGCGGCTGCATGCGGGCCGTGGCACGGGCCAGCATCTCGTTCAGCACGCCGGTGGGCACGCGGGCACCGTTCTGTGCGTCCACGTCGCGGATCAGCTGCATCAGCTTGTTCACGTTGTAGCCAGTCTGGGCCGAAATGAAGATGATGGGGGCGTAGCCCATGAAGCTGAAGTCCTCGGCATAGCCGCGGCGCTGCTGCTCCATGGTGTTGGTCTCCTTGCCTTCCACGGCGTCCCACTTGTTCACCACGATGATACAGGCCTTGCCCTGGTCATGGGCATAACCGGCCACCTTGCTGTCCTGCTCGGTAAAGCCGACGGTGGCATCCACCAGGATCAGGGCCACACGGCTGCGCTCCACGGCAGCCAGGGCGCGCACCACCATATACCGCTCCAGACCGTCGGTGATGTTGCTGCGCTTGCGCAGACCAGCGGTGTCGGTAAAGATGAACTTGCCGTAGGCATTGTCCACCGGGGTATCGATGGCATCGCGGGTGGTACCGGCCTCATTGGCCACGATCATGCGGTTCTCGCCCAGGATGCGGTTGGTCAGGCTGGACTTGCCCACGTTGGGGCGGCCGATGATGGCCACCGGGATGCGGTCCTCTTCCACCACCGTCTCGCTGAAGTCCAGGTGTGCGCACACGGCATCCAGTAGGTCGCCGGTGCCGTGACCGTGCACGGACGAGATGGGCATCACCTCGTCAAAGCCCAGGTTGTAGAACTCGTACAGCTCCATGGGGGCCTCGCCCACCTTGTCGCACTTGTTCACGGCCAGGATGATGGGCTTGTGGCTGCGGCGCAGCATGTGGGCCACATCCTCGTCGGCAGCGGTCAGGCCGTCGCGCACATCCACTACCATGATGATGCAGTCGGCAGTGTCAATGGCGATCTGGGCCTGCTCGCGCATATGGGCCAGAATGCCCTCGGTGGCCTTGGGCTCAATGCCGCCGGTGTCCACCAGCAAAAATTCGTGGCCGTTCCACTCGCAGTTGGCAAAGATACGGTCGCGGGTGATGCCCGGGGTATCTTCCACGATGGCCAGACGCTGGCCGCACAGTTTGTTGAACAGGGTAGACTTGCCCACGTTGGGGCGGCCCACCACTGCTACGATCGGTTTGCTCATAGGGGTTCCTCCTTCCTTGTAGCAAGACCCTCTCAGTCACGGCTCACGCCGTGCCAGCTCTCCCGAAAGGGAGAGCTTTTTGATGCGTTGCGGGAAAGCAGCTCAGACCTCGTCCTTCGGGAGAGGCGGCATTGCGCAGCGATGACGGAGAGGGTTCTTTTTTATCGCTTTCTTCTTGCGATGTGCAGTCCGCTGCGCAGCAGGGCGCGGGCCTCGTCGCCGCCGCCCACGGGCAGCACCTCGACCTTCACGCCCAGACGCTCGCCCAGCTGGGTGATCGTCACATCGTCCAAAAAGGTATCTTTCTCTTCGCGCAGCATCACAGCGGGCACGCCCAGCGTACCGCTGGTCAGTTTGCCCTCACACTGGGCGATGATGTCGGTGGCCGTTACAAGGCCCGCCACGCCCACGTTGCCGCCAAAGAACTTGTTCTGGATGGGGTGCACGGTCACCTCGATCATGGGGTACTGGCGGTGCAGCTCTTCCATCATCTCAATGATGAGGGGGGCTGCCATGGTGCCGGTGACCACATCCAGCTTTTTAGTGCCGTAAATGCGGTGGGGCTTGTCCAGTTCGGCCAAAAATTCCTGCCGGAACAGGCTCATCATGCCCACGCCGTTTTCCAGCTGGTCGTAGTCCTCGTAGAATTCCGGGTCCGGGATGGGACGCCCGGCCTTGAGATACCACTCATCGCTGGGGTAGATGATGCGCTTGCCGTGGCGGCGCTTGCACTCGTCGCCGAATTCTTCCAGAATGTCGATGACGGCGGCGCTGGTCTCGGCGTCGTAGGGGATCTGTTTGAACAGATTCTGACGGTAATCCGTCACACCGCAGGGCACCGCCGCCACGCTCTGCACCATGGGGGTCAGCTCCAGCAGATCGGTCAGGGTGCGGCGCAGCTCGTCGCCGTCGTTGATGCCGCGGCACAGCACCAGCTGGCAGTTCACGGCAATGCCGCCCTGCACCAACCGGGGCAGGTACTTGAGCACCTCGCCGCCGCGCTTGTTGGCCAGCATCCGCACGCGGAGCTGGGGGTTGGTGGTGTGCACCGAAATGTTGATGGGTGAGATGTGCATCTTGATGATGCGTTCGATCTCATGGTCCTGCATGTTGGTCATGGTGATGTAGTTGCCGAACAAAAAGCTCAGGCGCTCGTCATCATCCTTGAAATACAGGCTCTCGCGCATGCCGGGGGGCAGCTGGTCGATGAAGCAGAACATGCAGTGGTTGGAGCAGGAGTGCTTCTGGTCGCCCAGATAGGTCTTGAAGTCACAGCCAAAGGGTCCGCGCTCCGTGCGCTGCACATTCCATTCCCGGATGCCGTCGGCCACCTTTGCTTTCAGGTGAAAGCTGGAGCTGTCGGTATAAAAATCGTAATCCAGCGAGTCGTTCAGCTCGTTTTCATCCACGGCCAGCAGCTCGTCACCGGGCGCAAGGCCCAGCGCCTCGGCTTCGCTGCCCGGTTCCACACGCTCGATTTTGATCGCCAACGCATCCACCTCCTTTGTTCAGACAGAACAAGAAGGGGAAGGCATCGCGCCCTCCCCTTCTGTACATAACACCATTATGCCACCAATTACGCGCAAATTAGGCCTTCTTGATGACTTCCTCGCCCTTGTAGTAACCGCAGTTGCCACATGCCTGGTGGGGGAGCTTCAGAGAGCCGCAGTTGCTGCACTTCACCAGTGCGGGGGCCTCCAGCTTCCAAACATTGCTGCGACGCTTGTCGCGGCGGGCCTTGGAAAGATGTCTCTTAGGTACTGCCATATTTTTGCACCTCCTTGATGGGTTTATCTGTTCAGCAGTGATTTAAGGATCGCGAGCCTAGTGTCTACGGGGGCATCGGTCTGCTCTGCCGGTGGGCAGGTGCATTCCGCCTTTTTCTTACCGCACTGCGGGCAAAGCCCGGCGCAGTCGGGGCTGCAAAGCAGCACCGTAGGAATCTGGAACATAAACTCCTGATTGAGCCATTCGTCTACGTCCAAGTGTCCTTTTTCGTCCAGCGGAAGATCGAAATCCGGGTCATCCAGATCCCGCTCCTTGACGATCCACTCCGTATCGACTGTCTCTTCCCGGGTGACCGGGTCCAGACAGCGGGCGCACTCTCCGTGCACCGATGCCTTTGCCCGCAACGTTATCTGAACCTCGTCGCCATCGGTCTGCGCGTCAAAGACGGCTGTGACCGGCTGCGGGATCCTTGCACCGACATAATCGTACGCAGATAAATCACACTGAAACTCTGCATGGTACGGTTTTGCGCCGGCTGTGATAAACTTTCTCAGGTCAAATTGCATAGTACACCTCTGAAAAGGCTGCTTTGTTAGTATAGCGCCAAAGCAACCCTTTGTCAACACCAAAACAGGCAGAAAACCGAAAAAATTTATTTTTCTCCGGTCTTCTGCCTGTTGGAAAAGCCTTTAGCCCTGTTCTTTTATCAGATCACAGGTACTTCTTCACATCGTGGGGCAGTGCGGCCTCGTCTGCGCTGACGGTCACGGTGACCTTCACGCTGTCGCCGGCAATGGCTGCCATCTCGTCCAGCACAACGCCCAGACGGTTGATATCGTGGTCCAGCACCTTCAGGATGCCGTCAATGTACAGGTCGGTGATGTCGTAGTTGCTTGCCATCAGGCCGGCCACAAAGCCGTACAGCATTTCGCCGCCGGAGATCTTGTACTCGTCCAGATCGATCAGACGTGCTGCAGGAGCGATGTCGTAGGTGAGCTTCATGCCCTTTTCCACAACAACAACATTGCCTTTGGAGGTCTTGACCGCGTCGTTGATCTGGTCGATCATAGCCTTGGTCTTGCCGGAGCCCTTGGTACCAACAATCAGTTTAATCATAGTTCAGTCCTCCTGTATTTTCCACGCCTTGCGGCGGGAGATCATTTTTAACGTTCGGCAGCTTACTTCAGTTTTGCTTCCAGCTCTGCGGTCAGGCCCTCATAGCCGGGCTTGCCCAGCAGGGCAAACATATTCTTCTTGTAGCTTTCCACGCCGGGCTGGTTGAAGGGGTTCACGCTCAGCAGATAGCCGCTGCAGGCGCAGGCACGCCAGAAGAAGTAGATCAGGTAGCCCACATTATAAGCAGACAGGTCGTCCACCTCGATTAGCACCTCGGGCACGCCGCCGTCGGTGTGTGCCAGAATGGTGCCCTCCATTGCCTTGCGGTTGACCACGCTCATGTTCTGGTTTGCAAGGAAGTTCAGGCCGTCAAAGTTGCCCTCCAGCGGGTCGATGAACAGATCCTGTGCGGGCTTCTTCACGTCCACGATGGTCTCGAACATGATGCGGGCGCCTTCCTGAATGAACTGACCCATGGAGTGCAGGTCGGTGGAGAAGATGCAGCTTGCGGGGAACAGGCCCTTGTTGTCCTTGCCCTCGCTCTCGCCGAACAGCTGCTTGTACCACTCGTTCATCAGGGTGAAGTCCGGCTCGTAGCACTCCAAAATCTCCACAGCCTTGCCCTTGCGGTACAGGATGTTGCGGATGGCGGCGTACTTATAAGCATCGTTGTCGGGGCTCAGCACGGAGAAACGCTCCATAGCATCGGCAGCGCCCTGCATCAGAGCGTCGATGTCGATACCGGCAGCGGCGATGGGCAGCAGACCCACGGCGCTCAGCACGGAGTAGCGGCCGCCCACGTCATCGGGAACCACAAAGGTGGGCCAACCCTGTGCGTCAGCCAGCTGCTTCAAGGTGCCCTTGGCACGGTCGGTAGTGGCGTAGATGCGCTTGTTGGCTTCCTCCACGCCCATCTCCTTTTCCAGCAGCTCGCGCAGCACGCGGAAGGCCAGAGAGGTCTCGGTGGTGGTGCCGGACTTGGAGATGACGTTGATGGAGAAGCGCTTGCCCTTGCACAGGCTGATGATATTGTTCAGGTAGGTGGGGCTGATGCTGTTGCCGCAGAAGTAGATCTTCAGACCATCCTCCAGCTCGTTGTGGTACATACCCTTAACGGCCTCCACAACAGCGCGTGCGCCCAGATAGCTGCCGCCGATACCGGCCACGACCAGAACGTCGGAGTCCTCGCGGATCTTGGCAGCGGCTGCCTTGATGCGGGCGAACTCTTCCTTGTCATAATCCCGGGGCAGGGTCATCCAGCCCAGAAAATCGCTGCCGGGGCCGTTCTTGGCTTCCAGCTGCTTGTGGGCGGCTTCTACCTGCGGGTAGATAGCTGCATATTCCTCTTCGCTGATGAAGCTGGAGAGGTGTTTCGTGTTCAGTGCGACACTCATTTTATTAAAACCTCCAAACGATCTGCCGGGCCTTTGCCCTGCGAGGAAATATCTTGGTATAAGTGTACCGTTCCCTCCGGGTAAAGTCAAGGTCAAATTCCTTAGATTTCATACAATTTTAATAGTGTTTTTTTGTTTCTTCATCCAGATTTGTTCAGGTATCCAACAGTCCCGCCGGGCGTCCGGCGCACTTTTGTGCGCTGAAGCGCCTTTTTCGGCACAGGGTCAGGCTGCTGTCCCCCGCAGGCTGTCCCACAGCAGCTGCAAGGCGGTGCCAAACTCCATGCGGGGCGCATCGGCGGCGGCGCACACTGGGTACTCCCCCTGTACTGCTTCGCCGCACAGCAGCTGCGCCTTGCCTACCGTCTGTCCCCGGGTCACCGGGGCTTCCAGCGTGTCGGGCAGTTCCAGCTGCACGGTCAGCTGACCGGCGCTTTCGGCGGGCAGCAACGCGGTGGCGGGCAGCGCGGCGTAATCCAGCGGCACGGTCTCCTCGGTGCTGCCCTTTACCTTTAATTGCAGCGGGCGCTCCTGCGGCAGGGGCACCGGTGCGGCGCGGTAGGCCGCAAAGCCGTAGTCCAGCAGGGTGGTGGCGGCTTCGAACCGTTCCTTGCTGGAGGGTGCACCCAGCACCACCGCGATGAGGTTCAGCCCGTCCCGGGTGGCGCTGGCGGTAATGCACACCCCTGCTCCGCCGGTGGTGCCGGTCTTAAGCCCGGTAATGCCGTTGTACCGCCGCAGCAGCTTATTGGTGTTCACCAGCTGGGTCTGCCCGCCCCGCAGGGTGTCCGTCCAGATGCCGGTATAGTGCAGCACCTCCGGGCAGGTGTTCAGGATGGTGCGGCTCATGATGGCTACATCCCGTGCGGTGGAAAGATGTCCCTCCGTGTCCAGCCCGCAGGCATTGCAGAAGGTGGTGTGCTCCATGCCCAATTCTGCGGCGCGGGCGTTCATCTGCTGCACAAAGGCAGGCTCGCTGCCGCCCACAAGTTCCGCCACCGCCACTGCTGCATCGTTGGCAGAGGACACACAGATGGCCTTGAGCATCTCGTCCAGCGTGAACTGCTCCCCGGGCTCCAGCCAGATTTGGCTGCCGCCCATGTGGTAGGCGTGTTCACTGACCGGCACGGCGGTATCCATGGTCAGCCGCCCGGCGTGCACCGCCTCAAAGGTGAGCAGCAGGGTCATCACCTTGGTAATGGAGGCGATGGGCATGGTCTGGTCGGCGTTCATCTCGTAAAGCACCGTACCACTGGTCTGGTCGATGAGCATCGCCGCGCGGCAGGGCAGGGTAAGCTGCGGCGGGGTGACCGTCAGGGTCTGCACTGCCGGTTCCGCTTGCGTTTGCACCGCCGGCTGGATGCGCAGTCCCTTGCCCTGTGCCGTGCCAAAGGCCAGTGCAAACAGCCAGAAGCAGACCACCCCCGCGCACAGCAGTGCCAGATTTCTCCGTTCCATTCCTCATACCTCCCCGCGCAAACTCTCTTTTTGCAGTGTATGCTGCCGCCCGCGCCGGTATGCCGCTGGGCAGTTTGCTCAGTTTTGGCGCGTAAATTCAGCATTTATATACAAACTGTGAACGTATCCATTGCAAAATGCTTTATTTTGCAGTATTTTATATGTAGCGGAAATTTTCTGCATTTTGGATGTATTGATTAAATTTTGGAGGGATTTTTATGAGCACGATTTCTCGCCGTTCTTTCCTGAAGCTGGCCGGTGTTACTGCGGTTGCCACCGCCGGTGCTTCTATGCTGACTGGCTGCTCTATCGTTAGGAATGTCACCATTATCCCTGTTCTCAATGGTGAAGTCGTTCAGGGGGAGACTCCTTCGATTCCACTGCCCGGTTTCATTAACGATTACAAGGCGGTATTTAATCAGGCGTTATCTCTGGTGGCTCCTATTGTAATGAAGAAGTACACCAACATCCCCGGTGCCGACAAGCTCCATCTCGATCCGGATAACGATTTCCGCGATGCGAACAACATCCCCTCTTGCCGCGTTTTCACGGATCCCGAGACTGGCAAGGATATGATGTATCTGGCCGTAAAGTGCAATGTAATCAATGGCACGATCGCCATCCGCAGTACCGATGGCCTCCACAATCATTTTATCACCGATGTTTCCCTGCCGGATACCCTGAGCGAGCTTCCCAAGGAATATGTTCAGAAGCTGCTGGATAAAGAGGCCGCAAATTGGCCTGATTGCACCATTACTCTTGCTGACCGCGCCGACAACTGCAAGGTCGTTAAGAGCGTTGATGGCAAGTCCTTCAACGTTGACATTTATGTTGACCTAAAGGCAAAGTAAGTATTTTCTCCACCGTTTCCCGGGGATGGACGTTTGTCCATCCCCTTTTTGCTGCCGTTTTTCCACCCTTTGCCGCCGGGCGGTGTAATTCCGGTCTTGCGTGCTGCCGTTGTTTTGTTATATAATAAAGAATAAGCCCTATTTTAACCCCGTTTTTGGAAAGGAATCCCCCTCATGCGAGTTTGTTTTTATACCTTGGGCTGCAAGGTCAACCTGAACGAGACCGGCGCGCTGGAACAGCTGTTCCGCGCCAACGGCTTTACCATTGCGCAGGAAGGCGAAGCAGCGGATGTGTTCATTGTGAACAGCTGTACCGTGACCAACTTCGGCGACCAGAAGAGCCGCAAGTGGTTGCGCCGCAAAAAGCGCGAAAACCCCGGTGCGGTGACGGTGCTGACCGGCTGCTACCCGCAGGCCTTCCCGGAGGAGGCCGCACAGTTCATGGAGGCCGACCTTGTGTGCGGCAACGGCGACCGCAAGGCCATTCTGGAGAACGTACAAAAGCTGCTGGACGGCCACGAGCGCATCGTAGCCATTGCCCCGCACCAGCGCGGCGAGCAGTTCGAGGAGCTGCCGGTGGAACGGTTCGAGACCCACACCCGCGCCTTTATCAAGGTAGAGGACGGCTGCAACCGGCAGTGCGCCTACTGCGTCATCCCCCGCGCCCGCGGGCCGGTGCGCAGCCGCGCCGAGGAGAGCATTCTGGCCGAGCTGCACCAGCTGGCCGCTGCGGGCTACCGCGAGGTGGTGCTCAGCGCCATCTCCCTGCCCAGCTACGGGCTGGACACCGGCACGAACCTTGTGGAGCTGGTGGAAAAATGCGCACAGGTGCCGGGCATCGAGCGCATTCGTCTGGGCAGCCTTGACCCCGATATGCTCACCCCGGAATTCATCTCCCGCTTGGCAGCGGTGGACAAGCTTTGCCCCCAGTTCCACCTGAGCCTGCAGAGCGGCTGCACCGCCACCCTGCGCCGGATGCGCCGGGTGTACACCGCGCAGGAGTACGCACAGGTGGTGGAGCAGATCCGCGCCGCCTACGGCAGCCGCCCGGTCAGCTTTACCACCGACTGCATCTGCGGCTTCCCCGGCGAGACGGCAGAGGATTTTGAGGAGAGCTGCGCATTTTTGAAAAAGATCGGTTTCCTTAAAGTGCATGTGTTCCCCTACTCCCGCCGCAGCGGCACCCCGGCTTATGATTTCCCGGATCAGATCCACGAGCGGGAAAAGCAGGAGCGCAGCCGCCGCATGAACGCCGTAGCCGAGCAGGTGCGCTGCGAGGCACTGGCCGCCTTTGAGGGCACCGAGGATGAGGTGCTGCTGGAAACGCCCCTGTCCGGTACGCTGTTCACCGGCTACACCCGGCTGTACATTCCGGTGGTGGTCTCTGCCCCCGGCTGCGAGAGCGGGCAGATCGTGCGGGTAAAGCTTGGCCGCTACGATGGCGAGCGGGTGCGCGCAGCACTTTGCTGAAATTTTTTCATTTTACTTGTACATTCTGTGCATCCGCATGAATACAATAAATTTTTAACAAATTTTGTGTTTTGCTCTTTCCATACGCACGTCTTTATGTTAAAATGAAGATGGATTTATCGGGTCCGGCGTGCTGTAAGCAACCAGCACGGTACCATCCGTGCCCGTATAGTGCCGTTTTTATGCTCTGCACACAGGGCAGACGGCTCCGTTTTTTGGCTGTTTCTGAGCAAGGAGAGATTGGAATGAGTTTCAGAGGAATCAATACTACGGTCATCCAGATCCGCCGTCAGGTGTTTACCGAGGTCGCCCGCATGGCTTACGCCAATGTCAAGGGCGAGCAGGCCAACCACCTGATGCGCAAGATCCCCTACACCATCATCC
>ERZ772954.1570-NODE-1570-length-17183-cov-3.433734_pt1 | contig 17183 bp, 15 predicted proteins | sample MGYA00580684_ERZ772954 | MGnify/ENA primary metagenome ERZ772954 (study PRJEB29015, sample SAMEA2737654) | human gut metagenome | biome: human gut; feature: human-associated habitat; material: faeces | place: China | collected 2012 ...
TTGCGCTTCGTTACGAAAATCGATTTCTTTCGTCAAGCTGTCCTTGAGCTGCTGCAAAACCTCTGATAAATTAACCATGGGCAACATTGCCTTAGGAATGCGCCGCGACAAGCCAATCAACAATTCTAAATCTTCTTCGATAATTTCTGGTAAATGCGGTCGCTGAATCTTGATAACAACTTCTTTGCCATTAAGCAAAGTAGCTCGATGTGTCTGAGCAACCGAGCCACTTGCCAAAGGCTCTGAAGAAATGTCCGCAAAAACTTCCGAAATAGGTACTGACAACTCTGCGGCAATTGCCTCCATGACAACATCTTGAGGTAATGGAAGAACATCACTTTGCAGCTTGCTTAATTCTCTAATATAAGCCTCAGGAAATAAATCACTTCTCGTTGAAAGAATTTGTCCAATTTTGACAAAGCTAGGACCTAATTTTTCAAAAGCTAAACGTAATTTACGTGGTGTTGACTTATCTTCTATAGGTTTTCTTTTTTCTTTTAGCGTTATTAAACCAACTGAGCTAAAAACTCTAATGATTTCCCTTAAGCGCTTATGTGACATAAAACATCCTACTCTTTATCGTCTGATGCTGATTGCTTCAAAAGAGCATCCAATTTATCTTCCAGACGGGAAACATCTGCCTTTGTAGCATATTGAACAGATTTTGTTTTGACATCCAGTTGGTCAAATAACTCTTTTGCTTCACTTTCACCTTTTCGTTTTAGTTCAGACTGTAGTTCTTTTCCTTCTTCAACAGTTAAACGACCTTTTTCAACCAACTCTTTAACAAAGGTATCAGCCTTTTCTAAAGTCATTGAAGTCAAACCAATACCAGCTAACAAAACTTTTTTCAATTCATCCATAATTATTCCTCCTTGAACAATTATTATTTATAACTATTTACTATCTCATTCTACTACTTTTCACTCAAAATAGCTAAAAGAAATTAAGCATTTCATGTAATTTTCTGATAACATAGTAATATTTTTCTCAAAAAAATAAAACTCCGCTTAAACCAAAGGAGATTACGATGTCTTGCGGAGTTTGTAAGGGTATAAGAGGTCGTGTTTATCAACACACTAAACCATGCCTAGCCCTGCTATCAATCGCTGAAAGTTGAGAGGCCTTAGCTATGATTCCATTAAATTATAATGCTTTATTTAATATACTGCTAACATTATCCTTTCAAATTATGATACTTTACAACGATGTTAAAAAGAAAGTTTTCGGAAAATTTTAAAGTATCCGTTTCCATTTTTGAACTATTTTTGATATAATGACATTATATAATGATACTATAATATTATTGGGATGATTGATATATGAAAAACAATACTGATTTACTAGAAATAAAAATAGATGAAAACAAACATCTCTTGCCATATGACTACTATAGTACTGTCGTTGAGCATGGACGCCCTGATGTCCTTTTTCATTGGCATCCAGAAATAGAAATCAATTATATTTATGAAGGTTCTGCTCGTTTTCACATTGATTATGATTATTTCAATAGTCAAGCAGGTGATATTATCCTCATTCGACCTAATGGAATGCACTCAATTCACCCACTTGCAAACCAAAAACATGTTACCGATACTTTTCGATTTCATCTAGATATGATTGGACATTCTACTATTGACCAAGTTAGTCTGAGATATTTGCAGCCCTTACAAACCAGTCTCTATAAATTTGTTCCACGAATTCAGCCAGATATGGAAGGGTATGAAGATATAAAAGAATGTCTCTTTACTATTTTTGAACTCTCTAAAAATGAGGGACGCCATTTTGAACTACTCCTAAAATCAAAATTAAACGAATTTTTATATCTTCTTTTTTATCATCGTTATGTTTTACGTAAGAATACTGATGATACTTATCGTAAAAATGAGCAGATTCGTGAATTGATTGATTATATTAACAATAACTATCAAAAAAATCTCTCAATTGACTTTCTATCACAATTTATGGGCTACAGCAAAACACATTTTATGGCAGTTTTTAAGCAACACGCTGGTACATCTTGTACAGAATTCATCATCCAGGTTCGCCTGAATAAAGCCTGTGATTTGTTAATGAATACTTCTGACCCAATTTTAGAAATTGCTACTGCTGTTGGATTCAATAACTTATCTAATTTCAATCGACAATTCAAGCGCTATTACGAACTGACACCCAGCCAATACCGTAAACAATTAAAAAAAGCGCATTATATTGGACCTCATCTATAAAAAGAGTCTGTTCTGTCAATCCTCAGATAAAATGGACAGTTAAAAAAGTTAGTTTTTTAGAAGGTATGCTTCCCTAAATTCTAAGGGAGTCATACCTTCTAATTTTTCTTGTCCAAGTTAGAACCTAGTTGTCTGATTTTAACCCATATTTTTTGACAATAGAAGGCATCCCTCCGCTCTTTGCGCTTAGGTAGTCCACTACCTGTAATTTGAACTCGGGTGGATATTTGGTGAACTTGCTTCCTTTTTTGGCCATGAGAAAAGAACCTCCTTATAAGAACAGTATATAACTTTTTTATACTGTCCATTATAAGTGGTTCTTTTTCATTCTAGACTCTTTTTATAACCTATTTCACAGTAACAACAACACGCTGATAAGCTTTAAGTGTATGCGAACCATCATCTTGAACTTCTAGGATGATATGGAAAGTGTCACCAGATTTTGTATCCTTTGGAATAGTAAAACTCACTGTTGTAGTATCCGCATTCTCCAATTCTACTGGATCAACAACTTCACCCTTCTCTAGAGTACGTACCCAACCTAAAGATAAACCTGATTCTTCATCAATCATCTCTGTCGCTTGACTATCTCCTGTATATTCTTTATATGTATCTGCCTCAAAGTAACGCCACCACTTGTAAGTTAAGTTATCACCATCTGGATCAGTAGCTTTAGCGGTCAAAGTGACTTTCTCGCCTACTTTTGCGGTTAACTTAGTGCCTTCAGCAACACTTACTTCAGGTGTATGATTAGCATCCTCATAATTTTCAGTAACACCCCAATCAGCACGCGCTGCAAAATCATTATTAATATCTGTAATCCAACGCGTCAAAGTATATTGCGATTCAAACTGATCTGTATAAGGATTATAATCTAACTGAATATTCTGAGAGAGGTTATTGCTAACGATATCGAAACGCCCTCCCCAACCACCATAGTTAGGATGCTCCACGTTATTAAGACCATTTTGAAAAAGGTAGAAATAAGAAGGTGAGTCTCCTTCGGAAATAAAATCATATTGATGGTAAGTCGGATTAGCTTTCAAGTAATCACTCGAACCACGCTGCTCATCTTCCAACTCTCCATCAATTAGATTCCCATCCCCCATAGAAGCATATAGTTCAAGTAAAGGACCCTTATTATCAAGTATATTTTCTTTTTGCCAATCTGCCTGTAGAGTTTTTGTTAAAGCTTCATTATTTGCTTGCCAGAGATAAGCAAAATACCAGAAATTAGATTGATCATTAAGAACTTGAAGATTTGGCCAAGATTTAGCAATATAATCACTATAGCTATCATCTTGGTCAAGAATAATATAGAGAACTAATTTATCATAAATTTTCTTTTGGATATCTTCCCAGTCATTCGTATCTTTATACGCTTCCTCAATTGACTTAAGGGCACGAGCAGTTGTATTAGTACCTCCCCAAGTTTGAACATAAAGTGGGCGCTCATCTTTATCTAAAAAGAGTTCTTTTAAAAATTCTGACCCTTCTGTTATTTGATTCATCTCCCCCACGTTACTTATATTTCCTATTTTAGTAATATTACGGAGTGTGTTAGCTGTCGGATAACCACTAGCATGTTTTGACAAATTAGGCTGAATCTCTTCATAAGCATCCAACATATCATAAATCCAGTCTGTCCCTGTCCAACGATAAGGTTCAATACCTTTTTCCTCATCCCCAGCATAATGGTAAGTTGAACTTGTCAGTATAATACCTGCAAGGTCCATTTCATTAGAATAATAAAGATAACGAATCATAGAATTCATATCATCGACCTCACCATCAGTAGTGATAACTGTTCTATATTTTTCTAAACTAGTCTGATTATTTGTAACATTTTTCTTTGCGCTTGATGTTGTAGAGGGACTTGTCGAACAAGCTGTCAGACCTAAGCTAAATAAGCCTACTATTCCAAAGACAAGCATTTTCTTCCAATTCATGGCTTACTACTCCTTCACAGCATATTTATTATCAATTATTGAACTAAACCAACGTCCATTAAGGACTGTTGTATTCAATTCCTCTTTTGTTTCTTCTGTCAAGCTTGTATCAGATTCCATTTTAGATAAAATTTCTTCTGCCGTTGCTGTATTAGTCTTTGATTCAATAATTGCTTTATCCTGCGTGGCATCAATCGATAGAATCTGATTAGTACTAGTCCAAGGCTGCCATTTAGCTAAATCATTACCATTTGGATCATCAGAGTTCAGAAAATTTTTCAAATAAGCTTTGAAATCTTTCGACATGGCTGCTGCACCATCAGTTTCAAAAGCATCTCCAATAAGACTGGCATAATTCGATGGAGTCTGTAACATTGGCTCAAAAATACCATGGAAAGCGCCAAATGTTTTTGCTAAATCTGGTGTTACATTGCTATTATCACCATAAGAAATTTCAGCGATATAAATAGCTGAGTCATAATTATCTGACATCGTCTTAGCACTTTCGACACCATTTGCTAGGCTATAAAGTTGTCCTCCATATTTTTTACTGTAGGTAAACTCAGCAAGTTTTTCTTTATCTGTAAATAGTTGACCACTTGTAAAATCTTTAGAAAAGCGCTCATCTGAAGCTGCAAAGAGTGAAAATTCATCTGTTCCAGTGACAAGCATTAAAGGGACATCATTATAACTTTTGGTTTTAAAGCCAGATTTAGGGATAACAGTACCGTCAATATAGAGATGTGGAAAAGCCTTCATACGAATAGCAGCGTTCCCCATCAGTCCAGCTAAACGTTCTGCTGAAATACCTCTAAGATAATTTTCTACATCATTATTGGCTGTTAAAAGCCAAGTGTTAGCTTCTTCTTCAGTTGCTTTAATACCATCTTCAACCACAAGCGGTGAAATAGCAGCAGCAAAAATTTCCTGGCTCTCCGTTTCCTCAGACAGAGTCATCCCTCCACTAAAAGAAATAGCCTTATCATATTTTCCAGCAAAAAGTGGTGAAATTAAAGTTGCCATAACATCACGCCCCCCTGCAGAAAAACCAGCTAAAGTAATATTATCCTTATCACCACCAAAGGTTTCAATATTTTCTTTTACCCAATCTAAAGCAGCCGCAATATCAAGTAAACTGTAATTACCAGAATTTTCTTCATCATTTCCAGTTTTCAAAGCTGCTAACGGGTTAAATCCCAAAACACCTAAACGATAATTAACCGATACATAAATAGCATTAATATCATTGACAAGAGTATTTCCCCTAATTTCCTGTGCATTACCTGTTTGATTATTTCCTCCATGAATATAGACAATAACAGGAAGATTATCTTCATCTGAATCAGGTCTAACCACATCAAGATTAAGAGCACTTTCACTACCAACAATTTTACCGTTAGATACTTGAATATCCTGCTCACCAGGTTTTGTCGCATCAAAAGTATCCGACCACGCTTCAACTTCCTCTGGCGCTTGCCATCGATTTGCTGTAGCATAAGGGATTCCTAACCATTCCAGAACATCATTGTCTTTATCTTGGTGTCCCTTGATATCTCCACCTGAAATAGTTTGCTTAACAGAAGCATTAAAGCCTGAATTACTCAAATTACTGTTGGTTACATTGCTACATGCTCCCAAAGACAGACTAGTTATTCCAATAATTACTATTTTCTTCCATTTCATATTCAAATCTCCTTTATCCGTTGAATACACATTCAATAAAACTCTATTTTCTACCAATAGTTGTTATATACAATTATCATTTTAGAATTAATTGATAATTCCAACTAATATTCTTATTCTATCAATATGAAATTAATCATACTCAATCTCCTTTCCTAATAAAATCAAAAGAAAAACCTAGCAATATCAAAAAAAGCGATACTCAAGCCCACCTATTTTGATAATCACTAGGTTTTGCCTAATTTAATAGTAACAACCCCACCACGACATTATCATACCATCTAATAAAACACAATGCAAGCGCTTACTAACATGACATATAATAATATCATTTTTTAATAGTTTAATACAATAACAAGATTTATTTCTTTTCAATCAAGTAAAGTATCACTTAACTGTGCATATCCTTTAACAGCGAATGGACACCAATAGAAATTATTAAAAATTAACTTTAGTATCATTAGGTTTAATTTCTCTACCCTCTACTTCCTAAATACTATTCTCTATCATATATACAGTGTCCCTCAGCATACAAAAAATCACCTAGCTTTCGCTAGGCGATTCTAACTTTTATTTCATTGTTGTAAGAAGATAATCTCCTGTATTAACATGTGATTCTTGTGTCGTTAAAACGTCATCAAAATCAGCTGAATTTGTCACAATGATCGGAGAAATGACAGGTAAGTTTGCTTCGCGAATGGTTGTCAAGTCAAATTCTAACAATTTTTGTCCTGCTTCGACTTTATCACCAACTTCAACATATGTTTTGAAACCTTTTCCTTCCAAAGATACAGTATCCATACCAACGTGAATCAAGAGTTCAGCGCCATTTTCAGTACGCATACCAATGGCATGACCAGTTGGGAAAACAAGTGTCACTTCACCATTTGCTGGTGCAAAAACAGTACCTTCTGCTGGGTTGATAGCAATACCTTTACCCATAGCACCTGAGGCAAAAACTTCATCAGGAACATCTTTGAGTTTAACAACATCACCCATCATTGGGCTAGCAATAATTTCTTGTTTTAATTCTTTTAAATCATTAACAGGTTCTACTACTTTTTCTTCAGTTGTAGCAGAGGCATCTTTTGGACCACCGTAAAGGTAAGGGACTGGAGCAAACATTTGAACCGCAAATGAGAGGACAACAGCAAGAACAGATAGAGCAATCATTACCCACATACCAGACATATCACCATTTGCTGGATTTACGTATGAAGGATATTGGAAAATTCCCATTGCACCAACGCTATATCCATAAACATTAAAGAACATAGTTAGCGCACCAATAATACCAGATACTCCACATGAAATGTAAAATGGAATACGCATTGGAAGTGTAACCCCATAAATAGCAGGTTCAGTTACACCAAAGATTGAAGAAATGAATGCTGGTGTAGAAATTGTACGAACTTTTTGTTCTTTTGTTTTAAGCATGATTGCACCAAGAACACCAGTTTGTGTAAAGTTAGGAAGGCAAGCGGCAACCAAGATAGCTGACATACCATTAGTAGCAACGTCCATAATTGCAAGTGGCACAAGTGCCCAGTGAAGACCAAACATAACCAATACTTGCCACAAAGCACCAAGTAAGAATCCATAAAGAATTGGACTGAAGCTAAGAACAGCTTGGAAACCTGCTGATAGCCAGTCAGTTAGGAGATTAGCAACTGGACCAACAACCAAGAATGTTAACGGAACAGTAACAAGAATTGTTACAAACGGAACAACGAAAAGTTTAACAACATCAGGTGTGATTTTCTTGATATTCTTTTCGATAAGAGAAGCCACCCACATTGCAAGGATACTTGGCATTACTGTTGAGAGATATGAGCCTGATGATGGTAATTCAAGTGAAATTCCAAATATTTTATCAAGTCCAGCATCTGCTAATACAGGAATAGTAGTTGTTAATGTTGGATAAACAAGTGCACCACCGATAGCTAACGCTGTAAACTCATTCATCTTGAATTTACGAGCGGCTGTAACCGCAATTAAAAGTGGTAAATATTGGAAGAAACCATCACCAGCAGCTTCAAAGATAACATACCAAGCACTATTTGCTTCTGATAATCCAAAAGCTCCCATAATTGCTACAATACCTTTAATAATACCGGCAGCAGCCAAAGGTCCAAGGAAGGGTTGGAAAATACCAGAAATCAAATCAATAAATCGATTGAATAAGTTACCTTTTTCAACATCATCACCTTCATCGACATCAAGTGAACCAACACCAGAAACACCAGTTTCAAGAACAGATGCATAAACATCAGGAACGTGATTTCCGATAACAACTTGATATTGTCCTCCTGCCTTAACAACAGTCACAACACCGTCACGTTGTTTTAAATAATCGTCATCTGCTTTTGATTCATCTTTTAAGACAAAACGTAAACGCGTAACACAATGACGAACATTAACGACATTATCTTTACCACCAACGTGAGCGACAATATCTTTTGCCAACTCTGTATAGTCTTTTTTAGCCATATCTGACTCCTTTCTCTTTTCTGGTTTTAAACAACGGAAAAAACCTAAACAAATACCAAACAATTTCTTGCGCCCATGCGGTAACGTCAAAATTATCTTGTATTCATTTAGGTTTTGCCTGCTAACCAGTAACAATCCTTTTAACAATTCATAGTATAGCATGCGCTTTCATATTTTGCAAGCGCTTTTTTAAAACTTTTTTACAGCAAAACAATATTTTCATAATTTATGAAAACGTTTTTTTCACCTTTTATTGTCACAAAGCGAATTTACAACATTTTTCACAACGTTTTCATTTTAAAAATTTTTACAAAAAAATTTCTCCTCAAATCACTTAGAAGAGAAATCTAATGCTTTTTATCAGTTATGACTGGTTTCCAAACGTTGAATGTGAATAGTGATATAAACTTGTTCATCACGACTCATTGAAAAATCATAACTACTTTCGATATAATTTTTTATTTTTTCAGAACATGAAAAGGCAACGGGGTAGTTTAATTTGACTTGTTCATATAAAAAACTATCATTTTTTCCTTGAACAACGCCATTAACAACACGCTGAGCAAAATACTGAATATGAGTAATAAAACGATTATAACTTACCGAATCTTCATCAACGACCTTGCCATAAAACAAACGAACAATACCTAAAATATCCGTGACAATCTTTGAAATTTGACAATTCTGCTCTACCATTCCCGAATCTTTTTGTGCATTGATAAAGTGCAAAGCAATTGAGGAAATTTCATCATCAGGCAGAATAACACCTAGCTTTTCAAAGATAATCTTTAACGCATCCCTTCCAAGCTGATATTCCTTTGGAAAAAATTTACGAATTTCCCATGATAACGGATTTTGAATGGTTATGTTTTCACGAGTTCGTTGAAGCGTATAATGCAAATGGTCTGCCAAAGCGATATAAAAGGCAGTATCAAAAGTGGTTCCAAGAACTTCTTGACCATGCTTGATAATGTCGAGGACGACCTCAGTTTCTGCTGGTGATAAATCAAGATAGACACGTGTCAATTCATTGGTTGTATCTTTGTCCTGCATAACAAACGTCTTTTCAACTAAAGCGGTATCGATTTCATCATCTGGCTTTTTTTGAAAACCAAGCCCTCTTCCCATGACAATGATTTCCTCTCCGTCATCCCCTTTAGCCAAAACAACATTGTTATTATAGACTTTATCAATTTTCATCTTCTACTACTCCTCAAAAAATTCGGAAAGAAAAGGCAAAACTAGCGTACACAAAAATTTAACACAATCTCTAAATGTACACTAGGTTTTGCCTGCTTAACCAGTAACAATCCTCTTACCTTCTCCCATTGTACCAAAACTTTTTACAAAATGAAAGGGAATTCATAAATTCTTTTATCGTTCAAATTACATTAATAATTCTCTGACTTTTCCAATTTCTGGCTCATTGACCACCAAAAAGATTGTATCGCCTGCATTTAAGCGTGTATTGCCTGATACCACTTCTGATTTTTTGGCATGAATTTGAGTCGTAATAAGAACATTTTTAGGAAGTGTCAAGTCTCTGACGTATTTTCCAGCAATTTTATCGGAAACCGTTAATTCAATCAACGTTGGTTCGATGACCTCTCTATCTTGTGGCACAGAAAGTTTAGCAAGTAAAGCTTCATAGATTGGCTCACCTTTTAACAAATCCATTGCGATATATGCAACCAAAGTCACCACGGCAATCGTCATCAATTGACGGAAATCACCAACCATTTCAGTTACTAAAAACATTGCGGTCAGTGGCGCTTTTGAAATAGCCCCAAAATAGCCCGCCATTCCCAAAACGACAAATAAAGACAAGTAATGACTAGAATACAAACCAAATTGTTCAAAAAATATTCCAAAACCAAAGCCTAAAAGTGCTCCCAAAGTCAAAATAGGAAGAAAAATCCCACCAGGAAGTCCACTTGAGTAACTCAACATACTCCACACAAAGCGGATGATAAAGTATAGGCAAACAATCATAAGAGTCAGGTGACTTGTCGATAACGAAGTAATCAATCCATTTCCGCCACCTAGCAATTGCGGATAGAAATAGCCGATTGGCAAGATTAAAATAGTAGCAAAGATACCGTAAAAATGACTTGGAATGTGACACACTTTTCCTAGAAAGTCGTAGATGATAGTTGACTTCAAAGTCGTTTTTTCATAAACATATCCCATAACGCCTAAAAAAGCACCCAGTAACAGCAAAATCCAATAGTGCTCCAATGGCAATACCGCCAAATCTCCTGGCATATCAAGAACTGGAGTTAAACCAAAAATATTAAGTGAAATAAAATTAGCAACTAAACTGGCGACTAAAGTGGTAATCCAAACCAAACGTGAAAATTGATGATAGATTTCTTCAATAACAAAAAGCAAACCTGCAATCGGGGCGTTAAAGGCTGCCGATAAGCCTGCTGCCGCACCACTCGCAATCAAAACACGTTTCTCCATGCGTTCTGCTTTTAAAGATTTGGCAACACCTTTTCCTGCCATGGCACCCAACTGAATACTTGGTCCTTCACGCCCAAGCATAAATCCCATTGAAATCGCCAAGACACCACCAACAAATTTCTTCCAGAGAACAGACCACCAATCTGGATGAAGCAATCCTTTCAATTCCCCTTCGACATGAGGAATCCCAGAACCTTTGATGTCAGAATCGGATTTAATCAAAAAGCCAATGGCAACAACAATGAACAAAGTCATTCCCAAAATGAGAATTAAAAGACTTGGCTGTTCGTGTGATAATTCATAATAATTGATAACTTTGGCAGAAATGAAACCAATCAAAAGGCGAAAAAGACTAACCACGATACCTGACACGCAGCCAACCACAATCCCTCGCCAAACAAAACTGAGAATAGAGGAAAGCGAAAATTCATATTCTCGATGATAACTATCCATATAAAACTCCTTAATTTCTTGGATGCAACAAACTTTTTACGATGTTTGCGATTTTCCTGAAATATTAGTCACTATTATTTTATCAAAACTAAGATGACTTTTCGAGGTAAAATCAAAAGAAGATGAGCACTTCGTCTCAACTTCCTAAAATTATTTATTTGCGATACATTTTAAATTGTAGATAGAGATCATTATAAATTCCTAGCCATTTTTGTCCGAGATTATCATAAACTTCAAGGTTTTCAATGGTATCTTCAGAAGGGTAAAAGGCTTGGTCATTTTTAACGTCATCTGGTAATAATTCTTTGGCAGCATCATTTGGTGTCGAATAACCAATGTATTCCGCATTTTGCGCAGCATTTTCAGGCCTCAACATGAAATTGATAAAAGCGTAAGCTTCGTCGACATGTTTGGCTGTTTTTGGAATAACCAAATTATCAAACCAAAGATTTGACCCCTCACTAGGCACGACATAATGCAGGTGTTCGTTAGAATCAAGCATTTCACTAGCTTCACCAGAGAAAGTCACTCCAATGGCAGCATCACCATTAATCATGTACCCTTTCATTTCATCGCCGACAATAGCTTTGATATTTGGAGTTAAATCGTCTAATTTCTGGGAAGCCGCATTTAATTCTGACAATGACTTGGTATTGAGACTATACCCTAACGTTCCAAGCCCAATTCCCATAACTTCACGCGCTCCGTCCACAAGCATGATGTCGTTGGCGTATTCCGAATTCCAGAGATCTGACCAATGCTCTGGCGCATTTTCTACCATGGTGTCATTATACACAATACCCAATGTTCCCCAGAAATATGGGATAGAATAATCGTTGTTTTCATCAAAGCTTAACCCAAGAAATTCGTCACCGATATTTTCCAAGCCTGTGATTTTTGACTTATCTAACTTGATAAGAAGATTTTCTTTTCTCATCTTATCAATCATATAATCTGATGGCACAGCGATATCATAAGTCGTTCCACCTTGTTTTATCTTGGTGTACATCGATTCGTTGGAATCAAACGTTTCGTACTGAACTTCAATCCCTGTCTCATCCGTAAATTTTGTAATCAAATCAGGGTCAATATAATCTCCCCAATTGTAAATAACCAGTTTATCCGATTGACTTGTAGAACTTGTCGTATTTTGCATGTAAACAGAAACGCCAAACAAAACAAGTGTGACCGCAATCACGCCCAATACAAAAGAATATAATCTACGCATCACGATCCCCCTTATCTTGCGAAATAAAGTAATAACCGATTACAAGCAAAATACTAAAAAGAAAGACAATCGTTGAAAGAGCGTTAATTTCTAGAGAAATACCGCGGCGTGCTCGTGAATAGATTTCGACAGATAGGGTTGAAAAACCATTACCCGTTACAAAAAAGGTTACTGCAAAATCATCCAATGAATAAGTAAATGCCATGAAGAAACCTGAAATAATTCCTGGCGTCAAATATGGCAACATGACTTCTTTTAACATTTGCCAAGGCGTTGCTCCTAAATCATAAGCAGCGTTAATCATGTCGTCATTCATTTCTTTCAAACGTGGTAAAACCATTAACACCACAATTGGAATAGAAAAGGCAATATGACTAAGCAAAACCGTCATAAAACCAAGATTGAAATGAAATAGCTCTGCTAAACGGGTAAAGAGAATCAGGAAACTTGCCCCAATCATCACATCAGGTGCCACCATAAGAATATTATTCAGTGAAAGAATGGCATGCTGATGTTTTCGGCGTGCTTGATAGATGAAAATCGCACCAAATGTCCCAATAGCTGTTGCTAAAATGGAACTCAAAAATGCCAAAAAGAAAGTTTGAATGAGAATCAACATCAAACGACCATCCGCAAACATTGCCGAATAATGCTCTAAGGTAAAACCAGTAAAGCCACTCATATCTCCGCCTTGATTAAAAGAGTAAAAAATCAGATAACCAATTGGGATATAGAGGATGATAAAGACCAGTGTCAAATAAAGATTGGCAAATTTTTTCATTTTTTTCTCTCCTTAGTCACCCACATCGTAGCCAACATTGCCATGATTAAAATCACACCAATGGTTGAGCCCATACCCCAATTCTGTGTTGTCAAGAAATGTTGCTCAATGGCTGTACCAAGAGTAATCACACGATTACCACCAATCAAGCGTGTCAGCATGAACAAGCTTAAACTTGGGATAAATACTGACTGAACACCACTTCTCACGCCGTTAAGTGATAAAGGAAAGACAACTTTGACAAAGGTCTGTAATTCATTTGCCCCCAAATCTCGACTAGCATTAATAAGATTGTTATCAATATCATCAAGCGCATTGAAAATTGGCAAAATCATAAATGGAATTTCAATATATGAGGCGACAAAAATAAAGGAAAAATCTGTGAACAGAATTTGCTTAGGTCCAATACCAACAAAGCTCAAAAACGCATTGACACCACCTTGTTGCCCGAAAATTCCCATAAAAGCATAAGCTTTCAGCAAAAGGTTAATCCATGTCGGCAATACAAGCAACATCAACAAAAGTTGCTTATGTTTCAAACGTGTCAAAAAATAAGCTGTTGGGTAAGAGATAAGCAAGGTCACCAATGTGATAATGGCAGCATATAAAATCGAATTGAAGCTCATGCGAATATAAGTCCATGAACTAAAAAAAGTTTTATAATTATCAAGGGTAAAATGACCTTGAATATCGAAAAAGGACTGCCAAAGAATCATAATCACAGGGGCAATGACAAAAAGAAGCAACCATAGCACATAAGGAATTGAGAAGAAACTAGAGTTTTTCTTCATTTCGCTCCTCCTCAATCGCATGAATCAAGCCATCTTCATGTTCTTCCATTTCGACATATTCTTCCAGACGGGCATCAAATTCTTCTTCTGTCTCGTTAAGGCGCATGATATGGATATCTTCAGACGTAAAATCAAGCCCAATAACTTCGCCCTCAATCGCCTTACGAGTTGAATGAATCATCCATTCGTTTCCTAATTCGTCATGAGCGATAATCTCATAGTGAACACCACGGAAAAGCTGTGTATCAACTTTAACACGTAATTTTCCTTCTTCTGGCAAAGTGATTTGCAAATCTTCTGGACGAATAACCACTTCAACAGCTTCATTTGGACGCATTCCGCCATCAACGGCTTCAAAACGTTTGCCGTTGAACTCGACCAAATAATCTTCAATCATTATTCCTGGTAAAATATTTGATTCCCCAATGAAAGTCGCCACAAAATGGTTAATTGGTTCATCGTAAATATCAACAGGTGTCCCAGATTGCACGATTTCACCGTCATTCATGACAAAAATCCAATCTGACATAGCCAAGGCTTCTTCTTGGTCATGAGTGACAAAAACAAAGGTAATTCCTAAACGTTGTTGCAGCTCGCGTAGCTCATATTGCATTTCTGTCCGCAACTTTAAATCTAAGGCTGATAAAGGTTCGTCAAGTAAAACGACACGCGGTTCATTGATAATCGCACGCGCAATCGCCACACGTTGGCGTTGACCACCAGACAATTTCTGAATCGGACGTTTTTCAAAACCAGCCAAACGCACCATTTTAAGAGCTTCTTCCACACGACGTTCGATTTCCTTTTTATCAACTTTTTTTAATTTAAGAGGAAAAGCGACGTTTTCAAAAACATTCATATGTGGGAAAAGCGCATAATTTTGAAAAACGGTATGGACATCACGTTTACTAATAGGAATATCATTGATACGTTGACCGTCAAGGTAAACATCTCCTGTCGTCGCATCTAAAAGCCCAGCAATGATATTCAGAATCGTTGATTTTCCTGACCCTGAAGCACCAAGTAGGGTATAAAACTTCCCTTCTTCAAGTTCAAAATTAATGTCCTTTAAAACAACAGTACCGTTATCTTCAAATACTTTTGATACGTTTTTAAACGCAATAATTGGATTAGTCAATTCTCATAAAACCTCCTTGGAGCTTCTTTAACATTTCTTTTCGCCGATAATTCGGACTTCACGTTCTAAACGAACGCCGGAATTCTTTTCAACTGTGTCAATGACATGGGCAATCAACTCTTCGTAGTCTTGTGCATTACCATCAGCCACATTTACCATAAAGCCAGCGTGTTTTTTGCTAACTTCAACACCGCCAATACGGTGACCTTTTAAATTTGCTTCGCTTATTAATTGTCCAGCAAAATGTCCAACGGGACGTTTGAAAACAGAACCACATGACGGGTATTCTAGAGGTTGTTTTAACTCACGCAAATGGGTTAAACGTGCCATTTCTTGTTCAATTAAAACGTAATCACCTGGTTTCAAGGCGAATTTTGCTGAAATGACCACATCACCACTATCTTGAACAGCTGAATGACGATAACCAAACTTCATATCACGAGCTTCAATTGTCTTGATTTCACCCTCTTTGGTAATCACTTGCGCTGATACCAAGATATGTGAAATTTCACCGCCATAAGCACCAGCATTCATAAACACAGCGCCACCAACGCTACCAGGAATACCACAAGCAAATTCAAAGCCTGTCAAGCTATGGAATTTAGCAATACGAGTCGTTTCAATTAAATTAGCTCCTGCTTCTGCTTCAATCACATAACCATTGACTGTAACGGTGTTAAGTTTATCAAACATGATAACAAAGCCACGAATACCACCATCACGCACAATGATGTTACTAGCATTTCCTAGCACCATCCATGGAATATTATTTTTATTAGCAAATGTAACAATTCGTGCTAACTCGTAACGATTTCGCGGAAAAGCCAAATAATCCGCTGGACCACCAACTTTCGTATAGGTGTATTTTTTTAATGGTTCGTCAACACGAATATCGATTTCTTTTAATTCTTCATTTAAAAATTCTAACATTTCTTACAACTCTACAATTCTTTAATAAAATAGTGGGCGCATGTTGTTAAAATCACTTGAACTCACTACTAAAAAATCGGCATAAAGCCGACCTTAATTATATCAAAAAAATCAGCTTTTGACGATAGTTAAACCAGAAGTTTTCGGACCTCTTGGACATTTAAATGCACCAGATAAGATGAAATTGATTGTCCATTAAGTTGAAGTTGGGGAGCGATTTCCTCTAACGGTACCAAAACAAAAGCCCGTTCTGTCATGTAAGGGTGCGGAATGCTCAAATTTTCAGTAGCAATCGTCTCATTACCATACAACAGAATGTCGATATCAATGGTACGAGGTCCCCAATGCTCATGCCTAACACGCTTCAGCTCTTTTTCGATGTTTTGACAAGCAAGTAATAATTCTTGTGGCGCCAAATCTGTCTCGAGCTCACAACAACTATTCAAAAAATCATCCTGGTCTGTCTTTCCCCATGCTGCTGTCTCATAAAATGAAGAGACCGACGTCACAGAAGTCTGTGCTAATTGTTCTAAGCGTTCAAGCGCAGCCCGTAAATAAGCTTTTTTATCGCCGATATTGCTTCCTAAGCTCAAATAAACCTTTGTCATGCGCGCTCCCGTTTTAACTCAATACCAACCACATCATAATGCCCATTGATTGGCGGATTTTCTTTAAAAATCTTAATGTTAATGGCTTGAACTGGAGGAAATTGTTCAAAAATATCTTGACAAATTGCTCCTGCCAAACGTTCAATTAAAGCGTAGCGTTCTTCTTCAACTTGTCTTTTTATCGTTTCAAAAACCAGTCCATAATGAACAGTATCTTCTAGCACATCAGACTGTGATGCTCTTTGTAAATCAACAGACAAGGTGCAATCAACGACAAAAATCTGACCAAGCGTTTGTTCTTCAGCGAACGCCCCATGGTAGCCATAAAAACGGCAACCTTTTAAATGTATTTTATCCATATTAGTAATCAATCAGAAAAGAAAAATCCCTACCCAGTGGCAAAGATAATTTCTCTCCTCCCCCTTTCAACTCAGTTGA
>ERZ772954.1573-NODE-1573-length-17155-cov-3.844035_pt1 | contig 17155 bp, 13 predicted proteins | sample MGYA00580684_ERZ772954 | MGnify/ENA primary metagenome ERZ772954 (study PRJEB29015, sample SAMEA2737654) | human gut metagenome | biome: human gut; feature: human-associated habitat; material: faeces | place: China | collected 2012 ...
CTGTGAAGGTGGTTGCGAATCTGCCGTATTACATTACGACTCCGATCATCATGGGGCTTTTTGAGAAGAATGTTCCTGTGGATTCGATCACTGTCATGGTGCAGAAGGAGGTTGCAGACCGTATGCAGGTTGGTCCCGGTACCAAGGATTACGGTGCGCTTTCCCTGGCTGTGCAGTATTATGCGAAGCCGGAGATCGTTGCGAATGTACCGCCGAACTGTTTTATGCCGCGGCCGAAGGTTGGAAGTGCGGTGATCAAGCTGACGCGTTATGAGAAGCCGCCGGTGGATGTGAAGGATGAGGGGCTTATGTTCCGTCTGATCCGTGCATCTTTTAACCAGAGGAGAAAGACGCTTGTGAACGGGATCAGAAATTCCGGAGATTTTTCCCTGAGTAAGGAGGAGATCGAGGATGTGTTCAACAGGTGTGATCTTCCGCTGAATATCAGGGGTGAGGCGCTGACACTGGAGCAGTTTGCGATGCTTGCCAACTGTATTTATGATGAGAAAAATTAATATATGATAAACGCAAAAAGAGCCCGGGCAGCTGTTCCGGGTTCTTTTTGCGTTTCCGGACGGGAATGTTGGAGAGGTTTCCTGTCCGGATCTATATATTTGTTATAGAAAGGAGGTTATGTCTGAGGTGTCAGACATAAGTAAGTAATGAAAAATTTACATCTTTTATTTTACTGATGAGATGTTAGGAAAGTTTGTTTAAAATATGAAAATATTGTGAATATATTTTTGGTGATATACATAAAGTCTGAATGGTGTGGGTGGGAATGGGGAAAATTGAGGTTTACAGAGGGGTGGGGGTGTGTGGTATACTGAGGGGCGTTGAAAAGGTAATGATGAGGTAATAAAAAGGCAGTAAAAGATAGTTAAAAATAGTAAAAGGCAATTTTTGATAAGGGCTGGTGCCCGTATGGAGGTTGAATATTATGAGAAGATTGAACAAGGTTACAGCTTTGGTTATTGCGGGTGTTATTTCATGTACATCTCCGATGATGGTTATGGCGTCTGATTCTGGTTCTGTTATGAGTCAGGCGGAGGAGATCCTGAAGGATAATGAGGTTGGGTCTCTTGCTTCTGATCCGGATAAGGTTGGGGATATCATTGTTTATGTGAAGGGGCTTTTTGATTCTAACCAGATCACGGATGATGAGATTTCTCAGGGGATCGATGAGGCTGCGGATCATTTTGGGGTGAGTCTTAATGAGGATGATAAGAGTTCGCTGGTTAATATTATCAGTAAGTTCCGTGGGATCGAGATGAGTGATGATCAGATCAAGGGGTATGTGAGTGATGCTTATAGTACTTTGAAGGATATGGGTGTTACGAAGTCTGATGTGAAGAATATTTTTGAGAAGGCGATTGAGTTTATTAAGGGGATGCTTTCACGGCGGTGATGGTTTGTGATGGCTGGTGTTTTAGATGGAGTTTGAGTTAGAGGGTGAGGGTTGTGGCTCTTTTGTTGGGGTTGTTGTTGGTTTGTTTGGTTGAGATGTACAATATGTACAATGTTTAGGGGTTTGGTTTGGTTTGTGAATGTGGTGTTTTTATAAATTGGGGGAGGGCGTTTTGGAAAAAATTGTGCAAATGCGCTAATTGTTTACGAGATGTTCATTGTTTGTTCATATTTGTCTGGTAGTATAGGGATAGTTCGAAAGAACGTTACGAAAGACGCTGTAATGGTGTGTATCTGTATCATTACACATACAATTTTTTTCATAATAATCGCCCCGGTAAGCCACTACCGGGGCACTCCTCGTTTTTGGGCCTTTTTGGGGCTCTTTTTTTTGTGGGTGGGGATGGAGGGAGGGACGGACTGCCGGAGGGGCGGCTGCATGGTCGTGCCTGGTGCGGTCGTTTCGCCGGGTCATACTAAGCGTCTGAGTCTTCTGCCGTGCAGGGCGCCCCATAACTCGCCATGTACGCTGATGCGTACCTGGCTCAGACAGATGGGGCTTACTCTGCGGCTTGTGGCCGCAGAGTACCTTCCCGTCAGAAGCCTCAGGCGCCAAGTATGACCAGCGGCTTACTCCGACGCACCGGGTCCCGACCATGCAGCCGTCCCGCTGGCAGTCTGTCCGTTCTGGTTTTTGGGAGTGTGAGGTGTGGTGGTCTGACGGGAGGGTGTGGGCTATCAGCGCTGCGTTGGATGGTTGCAGGGGCTGAGTTTCCTTGTGGTGTGCCGGGAGGGGATGGGCATCGGCGCTGTGGTGGATGCGTTGTGGGGGGAGTGTGGCATCGGCGCTGTGGTGGATGCAGTGGAATGAGGTTTTGGCGGTTTTTGTCGAAGGGTTTTTGTTGACTTTTGATGGTGGGGTGGTTATACTGAAGGTACATATCTGGGAACATTCTGGGCCGTTCGGCTATCTGATCCCCATATGGTTGGTTGTATAAATATGGCGGGGAGGAGCCGGTTGGTTGTGTGAGGTTTTTTCTTTTGCCATCATAGTGAAAGGAGGAGTCTTATGCAGAGGAAGCGGCTTGAGGATATGAATCTTCTGGATGATTTTTTGTTTAACGCGGTGATGACGTTTCCTGGTATTGGTGAGAGGTTTTGCAGGTTGCTGCTGCAGGTGGTGCTGGGGCGTGAGATCGGGAGGCTGCGGGTTGTTGCGCAGAGGGCTTTTGGTGGCCGGGATGAGGGTTTTCGCGGGGCGCGGCTTGATGTTCTGGCTGAGGAGGAGCTGATGAATGTTTTGGCGGATCCTTCTGTTTTTGATATTGAGCCGGATAATAATGGTGATGTTGTGAGTCTGAAGGATCTGCCGAAGCGGGTGAGGTTTTACCATGCGATCATTGATAGCCGATGTTTGAAGAAGGGTGAGGGTTTCGGGAAGCTTAAGAGGGTTTTTGTTATTTTTGTCTGTTCGTATGATCCGTTTGATCGGGGTAGGATGGTGTATACGATCCGGAATATGTGTGAGGAGATTCCGGAGATGGAGTATGATGATGGGTTGAGGACGGTTTTTCTGAATACGAAGGGAGATGGTGCGGGTGTGCCTGAGGAGCTGGTGGCGCTGCTTCGGTTTATGGAAGATACCAGGGAGGTGAATGCGGTAAATGATGTTTTGAGGGAGTTGCTGGAGATGGTCAGGGTTGTTAAAGATGATGGAAAGGTTACGGTGGCATATATGAAGAGTTTTGAAATTGAGCAGATGTGGATTAATAAGGGGATTGAACAGGGGATCAGTCAAGGAATCGCCCAAGGGATTGAACAGGGAATTAGCCAAGGAATTAGCCAAGGAATTAGCCAAGGAATCAGCCAGGGAATTAGCCAGGGAATCACTCAAGGGATTGAACAGGGGCGGAGTGAAGAGAGGGTGAATACGTTGAGGGAGAAGGCGCGTGCGGATCGGTTGGAGAGGGAACTGAGAAAGCTGCGGAGGGGGAGATGATGTTGTTTGGTTTTGGGAGAGTTTCTGGGTGTTTGGGCCTGGGGGCTCTTTTTTTGTGGGATGAATGGAGGGAGGGACGAACGGACAGTCTGCCAGCGGGGTGGGGCATCGGCGCTGCGTTGGATGTGGGTGGGGTGAGTTTTTTGCGGTTTGTCGTGAGGGGATTGGGGAATAGAGGTTGGTTTGGATATATTGTAGTGTTTTTGTGTAATATTTAAATTTATTTTTGGAGGATTTTGGATTATAATTATGGAAAAAGATGGTTGGCCTGATTGGTTGACTGGTTGAATGGTTGATTGATATCCGGAGTTTTGGTGACTGTTTTGTGGGACTTGAGAGATGAGCTTCGGATGTGTGCTGATGTGGCTTGAGAGAAGAGCTTCGGATGTACGCTGATGTGGCTTGAGAGAAGAGCTTCGGATGTATGCTGATGAGGGTTGAGAGATGAGCTTCGGATGTGTGCTGATGAGGGTTGAGAGATGAGCTTCGGATGTATGTTGATGTGACTTGAGAGGTGAGCTTCGGATGTGTGTTGATGAGGGTTGTGTGATGGGCTTCGGATGTGTGTTGATGTGGCTTGGGTGAAGGGCTTCGGAGGTTTGTGTTGGTCTGGTTTTGAGGGTGGTCTTTTTTGGGGCTGCCTGGGTTTTGGAAGGGGAGTGGGTTGTTTGTGTGATTATATGGTTTTGCCGCTTTTGAATTCGTCTTTTGAGCCTGGGAGGGCTCGGGAGGTTGTTGAGGGGTTTGTGGATGTGGATTTGAGGAATATTGCGCGGGCTGAGCTTTTTTATTTTACGGGGCGGGCTGAGGAGTGTTGTGAGATCACGAGGGGGTATCTGTCCAGCAGGGTTATTGAGCTGCGGCTTTCGGCGTGTATTTTGTATGGGTATTCTAATCTGACGCTGGGGAATGTGGCGGCGGCTAAGCGGGGGATGGAGGGAATCCAGTCCTGTTTGAAGCTGGCTATGAAGAAAAAGGTTCCTGCGGATGTTTATGCGTCCTGTCTTCTGGCGGGGTATGTGGGGGCGGTTTTGCTTCATCTGCCTACGGATGAGATGCCTGCTTTTGGGGAGTACAGCAGGATGCTTCCTGAGGGGCTGAGGCTTTTTGCCACGTATGTGATGGCTCACCATACTTATCTTAACGGGGAGATATGGAGTGCTTATGGGATGGGTAAGGCTGCTTTGTTTATGGCGGAGAGGCCGTATCCGATCAGTATGACGTATATCCATTGTATGATGGCGGTGTGTGCGATAAACCGAAAGCATAAGCAGGAGGCGCAGGAGGAGATGCTCCGGAGCTGGGAGCTGGCGAAGATGGATGGGTTTCTGGAGCCTTTTATTGAGCATCATGGGCTTTTGCGGGGGCTGGTCGAGGCTTGTATCCGGAATCGGGATCCGGAGGCGTATCAGCGTATCACGAAAGGGGTGATTTCTTTCAGCAGGGGCTGGATGGCGCTTCATAATCCGGAAAACCGGAGAAAGGTTACGGGGGAGCTGTCGACGATGGAGTTTTCTATTGCCATGCTGGCAAGTGGGGGATGGAGCAATAAGGAGATAGGAGAGCATCTGGGGATTTCCGTTAATACTGTCAAGCATTATCTTACGGATATCTTTTGCAAGCTGAATGTCAAGAAGCGGGATGAGCTGAAGAAATTTATGTTAAAAAAGTGCCTTACAAAACAACTATTAGTGTTGTATAATAAATACCACGAATAGTCAGATTTTATTGAAAAATCAGGCGAAAAGAACCAGTGAACGAGTAAGTTAAGAAGGAGGAGTTGAAGACTGATTTTCGATAGCATCTGATAATGTCAGTATCCTTACCAAAAATGCCTGGTATATTGACACTACAATCACATAAGGGTAAAATATTGTAAAGGTGTAACCTGTTTACTCACCGGCTAAAAACATGAAGCTTTTTTAAGAGAAAGGAATATAAACAGAAGTAAAGTAATAAGAAATACAGTACACGTTAATGCACACACAGGAAAGCGGGAAAGGTATGAAGAAATTAAGGAATAATAAGATCAGAAAACTCCTGGCATTTATGGTGGCTTTGGCGTTGATGGTATCCTGTATGCCGAGTGCATATACGATCTCCGCGAGTGAAGCGTTCGGAGATGGAACGGAGGATATATTTACAGATGGCGAAATTACATCTGAACCAGCGGCCGAAGAATCGACACCGGATGTAAGCAGCGCTGACCAGGAGGAAACGGAACAGGCGCAGCAATCGACGCTTACATATGAGAATGATTCTGTTAAAGTAACAGCAGAGGCACTGGAGGACGGAGCTCTTCCGCAGAATACAGCATTGAAGGCTGACAGCGTAAACGAGAATTCATCCGTATCTTATGATACAGTTTCTCAGAAGCTTTCAGCAGCAGCTACAGACAAGGGCAGCAGCCTGAGAGGTTTTTTTGCGTATGATGTGTATTTTGCTGATGGCGACGGAAACAGAGTCGAGCCGAACGGCAGAGTCAGAGTAACTTTTGAGTACAAGACACCGGCAGCACCGGAGCTTACCGATGCAGCCAGCACGAGTGTAACCGTTGAGAAGCTTCATTATAACAGCAGTACCGGTGATACTGATGTTAACACCTTACAGGCCAACGAGGATCTGAAGGTTCTGAATGTCAACGAGGGCAAACAGATCCAGACACTTCAGGTTGAGACTGGCAACGCAGCTGTTTTTGCCGTTATGTGGGATTCTCCTGAGACAGCAGATGTCGAGGCAGAAGCTGTTTCCGGTAATGGGGACGAGGTGTCTATCGCATCAGAGGAGCTTACGGACGGAATGGATATTTCGGACGAGCCTGAGCAGGATGCAGCTGAGACACCGGCAGCAGAGAATCCGGAGGTAACTCCTGAGGCAGAGCCTTCTGAGGCTCCGGCGGAGAATCCGGATGTTGAACCTACCGAAGCGCCGGCAGAGGATCCGGATGTGGTGGAAGAACCGGCAGAGGATATTGAGAGCCCGGAGGATGCTCCGGCAGCAGATGAGAATGGTGAGACAAGCCTGATCGAGGTTCTGGGAGACGATACGAATCTTCGTGTCAGTCCATCTGTCGAGGCAGAGGTTCTGGCAACTGTAAACGCAGGAACACAGCTCACACTTCTGGATACCGTAACAGCAGAGGACGGAGCAACCTGGTACAAGGTTTCCTGGGAAGGAACCGAGGCTTACATAAGAAGTGATATGGCACAGGTTGTTGACAGCAGCGATGAGGCAGAAGAGCCTGAGGATGTGCAGGAAAGCGAAGAAGTTTCTTATTCTCAGGAAGTTGGTAATGTAGTTGTAACTGCAACAGCAGTGAAGGGCGTTATTCCGGAAGGTGCACAGTTTGTTGTGACTCCGATCGAGAAAGGTTCTGACCAGTATGCAGATATAGAGAAACAGCTTCACGAGGGTGCAGAAAATGAGAGTTATACAGTAGCAGGATTTCTTGCATACGATATCAGTTTTCTGAATGACGATGGAACTAAGATCGAACCGCAGAACGGAAGTGTCAGAGTATCTATAGCCTACAAAGAAGCAGAAATCCCGGAAGGTGTAGCAGAAACAGATACAGCACAGGAAAACATGAATGTATCTCTGGTACATTTTGTGGAGGATGCAAATGGTAATGTCACAGAAGTTGTTAATATGAGCAACGATGGACAGGCTGAAGTAAGTACAACCGACAATGGAGAGATTGAAAGTGCAAACTTTGAAACAGAGAGTTTTTCTACTTTCTCAGTTGTATGGTTGGCAGATGATTTCACTTCTGTACAGACAACTAGTAGTTATGGTGAGGAGAGTACTGTTGATAGTGCTAAAAGTGGTATTACTATCAATATGTTTAATTACAATAATGAAATAAATGAAAATCATTCTTTGAAGTTTAGTAATGGAAGGGATGGAGTAAGCGATTATAATAAGTGGACAGGGTCAGCTAATCCCTATCCTAACATTATGAAAAAGACATTGGGATCAGATTCATATCCGGCATTAAAAATAGCAAAGTGGGGGGAGAATAATAGTAGTTCGTATTTATTCTCAACAGATGAAGGTAAGGGCAAGACGGTTTATTCTGATGCAAATTACTTATTTAAAAAAGATACAGATGGTTACTATGAATATGATAGTGCTACAAATTTTGCACAGTTTAATGAAACGACAAAAAATTTTACTGTATATAAGGTACCAGGAAGTTCTACAAATGCAATAGACCTACAAAAATATTCGGGTAATAAGCCGCATGGAAGTTTCTTTCCATTCAATACATTAGGTGAGTCTATTTACGAGGGGATTCATGAAATTTCAGGAAATTCACCAGATTTCCATTTTGGTATGACAATGTCAGCTAAATTCATTCAGCCAAAAGACGGAAAAATTAAAGATAATGATATGGTATTTGAGTTTTCTGGAGATGATGATGTATGGGTTTACATCGATGGCGTTTTGGTGTTGGATATTGGTGGTATTCACAATGCAGCGTCTGGTTCTATTAATTTTGCTAATGGCAACGTTAGAGTTGGTAACAATAATAATCTAAATTTAAGACAATTATTTGCTGATGCAAATACAACAGGAGATTTTGTTAGCGGAGAGAATCGTTTCGCAGATTATACAATGCATACAATTAATTTCTATTATCTCGAAAGAGGTGAGGGTGATTCCAACTGTAAGCTTAAGTTCAATCTTCCAACAGTTCCGAAGAAGTCGGTTACGGTTGAAAAACAGTTGAGTAATACGGATAAAGAGAAGTATGCAGATGTAGAGTTTAAATTTCAGTTACTTGTTAAGGATGCCAGAGGGAAGTATGTTCCATTAAATACTAAAGGTATTTTAAGCGATGGTAAAGATGTTGAGTTCAAGACTGAAACGATAAATAACGTTTCCTACGTCAATGTGTTTACGTTGACACCTGATCAGTATGCAACTTTTTCTGGACTTGAGGAAAATAAGAAGTATAAGGTTCAAGAACTTGATGTATCAGATGACAAATATGATCAGGTTTTAATCAATGGGGAAAATGCAACAAATCAGCATGGAAATGTTATTTCTAGTGAAGCTACAGTTAGCAGTAGACCATGGGTAACGGTTACCAATGTACTTGCCAGTGTTGCAGAACTTGATTTCAAAAAAGTCAATACAAAAGGCGAGGCTTTATCCGGAGCAGAATTTACTCTTACTTCTCAGGATGACAATTCTAAAACTTATACAGCAGAGTCAGGTAACGATGGAATCATAAAATTTGAGAATCTTCCTTTAGGAACTTATACTTTAACAGAAACGAAGGTTCCGAAGAATTATGAGAATCGAAATACCTGGATCGTAAAAGTTGAAAAGGATGAAGCAGGTACTGTTGTTGCCACACTTTATGAGGCTGATGGTGAAACAGTAGTTAAGAAAGATTCGAAGGATAGCTATTATCACATTGTAAACTATACGCATCAGGAACTGATCGAATCTGATGTGGAATACTCAAAGAAAGCACATGTTAAAAAATGGGAGAACAGAACGTATCAGATTGATATCTCTGCAGCGTCCAAGAGTAGAAGCTCATCAACTGTAGTTACTGGAGCAGCAGATATAATGCTTGTATTGGATGTATCTGCTTCAATGAATGATTCTATATCTGTTGATTACAAAAAAGTAGCAGATAATACAGAAGAAGGAAGAAGTAGCTTAAAATCTGGTAATACATATTATTTAAAATATAATAACAAGTATTATCAGATATGGAAAAATAATTATAATAATAGATATTATATTTACGTAGGTTTAAGTAGGGATTATATATCAGAGGATCAGTATAAAAATTGTGAAATTTTTATAAAACTGGCGACAAGACTTGATGCATTAAAAGAATCCGTTAAACAGTTTATAAATTCGACTGCTGAAAAATCATCAAATAGTAAGATTGGAATTGCCACATTTAGTTATGATGAGAAGGGAATAACAACTGATTTATTGGAACTTAACAACAATAATAATAAGGGGACATTAATTACCAAAGTAGATGGATTAAATGCAGGTGGAGGAACTGATCCTAATTTTGGCCTTAACAATGCATATAATAAATTAACTGCGGCAACTGAAAATGGTGATACACTTCCTAAATATGTTATTTTATTTACAGATGGAGAGCCAACGGGAAATACTAGCGATAAGACACAAGGAACTTCTTGGAGCACTGCTGCACAAAAGAGAGCAGAAGCTACAGCAAAGAAGTTAAAAGATAATGGAGTTAGCATATATACCATAGGCTTTGATCTTTCAGAGAAGGCTCAGAAATTCCTAGCGGGCTATAAAGATGGATCAGATGATTATCCGGGAATCGCATCCAGTGCGGAATGTGCTAAGACAGCGAAGGATGCAGCCGATCTGAGTGAACTGTTCAGAACATTTGAGCAGACGATCTTTAATGACGTTGATATTACAAATGCGACCATTACCGATACGATTGATCCAAGATTTGATCTTCTTGATGATGCCGGAAATATCATTACTGAAAAATCGCTTACAAATGGAACTCTTACACTTGAAAATGGCGGAGTGGTAAGTCTGGTTCATGGAAACTGGCAGGTACAGTGGACGAATGTTACAATCCCAAACAAGAAGAAAAAGAAGCCATGGACTAAATCTCTTAATATTAAAGCGAAAGATACTTATATTGGTGGAAATGATGTTACAACCAATGTGAGGGATGGATCCAATATTACGTTTGGTAATGAGAAGATTTATTTGCCACAGCCGAAGGTCAATGTAAATGCCAAGATTTTTATCAATGATAAAGAGATTACCATTTACAAGGGTGATCCGATTCCGACAAATGGAAAAATTCTGGATGAGTTATTTAAAGCGAGTGACGTAACATCGTATGAAAAAGGTGAGGTTGGAAAAGCAGACATTGGTAAGATTCAGTTGAAGTGGTATAAGGATCCGGAGTGTACGCAGCCGGTTGCAACAGATACAAAGGGAAATCCTGTATATGATTTGAGTCAATTAAGTGATTCAGATAAACAGCCAACAGCGGACACAAACTACTACCTTAAAGTAACGTATGATGCCGGAGCTCCATCGGAGCAAAGTAAGAAAAATACAGATAATAATGTTGCTGGTGGAGAGGATAATATTCAGGAAGCAATAAATAATAACAATCCTTATGGAATCTACAAAATCCATGTGATTTCCGGTCGGATTGATATTATCAAGAAGGTAAATGAAAAATCCTCTGAATCTCGAACATTCAAGTTTGAGGTAACAAAAACTGAGAAGGGTAAAGCTGAAGCAATTGAGGGCAGTCCATTTACTGTTACTGTTCCAGCAAACTCCGATACAGGAACGGTTTCCGCTACAGATAAAGAAAAACTGAGCAACCTTTCAAGAGGAACCTATGTTGTATCAGAGGTTGTTCCGACTGGATACAGGATTACAGCTACAGATTTTAAGGGAACAGATTGTCAGAAGTCAGTAGAAAATAATAGAACAACATTTATTCTTGGAAATGGTATTAACACTGAGAGTGATGTTATTTCAACAGAGTACACATATGATCCAGCTGACGGAGGTGTATTGGGAAAGGTTTCCTACACCAACGAGTATTCCGTAAATCTTGACCTGAAGAAAGTTGATTCTAGTGGTAATAATGAATTGAGTGGAGCAGAGTTTACACTGGAAGTAAAAGATGGTACTACAGGGCAATTTGACGGTAATGCTTATAAGCCATTCGAGATTGAGAAAGATACTGTTGAGTTGAAGGATCTGAAACCTGGATTGTATAAACTGACAGAAATTAAAGCGCCAAAAGGTTATTCGTTATTAGGAACTAGTATCTATTTCCAGGTAAGACTTGGAAAAGTTACGCTTGTTAAAGAAGATGGAACCCCAATCGAAGTTCAATCTCAGTCAATGTGGACTTTGGATGAAGATAGGAATGTTTTGACAATTAAAAACACGAAACTTTATTCCTTACCAGAATCCGGTGGTCCGGGAACCTATGGATTTACAATCAGTGGTGTAGCGATTCTTGCAACTGCACTCCTGTTGTTTATAAATAATAAACGAAGGGAGGAAGAAGCAAAGAGATCGTAACACATTAATTGTAAATGGCCGATGAAGGGCGAAAAAGAAAAATGCAGAGAAAGAAAGGAGCAAACCTTATGAAAAATTTATTTAAAAAGATTGGTGCATTATTAGTGGCAGCAGTTATGGTACTGTCTATGTGCACAGCGGTATTTGCAACGGAACAGGAAACACCAGTAGCGAATGATAAAGCTTCTCTTACAGTAAAGGGATTAGTTCCGGGAGAGAATACTACGGTAGCAGTTTATAAAGTAGTTGGATGGAGTGCTGAACACAGCAGCTGGGAAGTTGAAAACGAGGCAATAAAAAACGATGTGAATCTTGATAAGAATCCAGTAACTATTGATTGGGAGAGCATTGCTAATAAGAGAGAAAATCTTACACCAGTAATTTCAGATACTAAGGAAGTTCCTGAAAATGGTGAAGTTAAATTTGATAATCTTGCTATTGGTGCTTACTATGTTTATGCAGCTTCTAAAAAACAACTTACAACCCAATGGGCGAAGCTGTTTATGGCTATGATGACAATGGATTAATGATAGCACAAGATAAAACAATTGATGCAAAGGGCTCAACATATACACTTACAAAAGCTTTTACAGGCGATGATGGACAAACAACATACCAGGTTGTAAACCGTGGACAGGAAGTTCCATTTACTATTACAGCTACTTTCCCAAGTTATGATAAAGATGCAAAGGATAGAGCATTCCAGATTACTGACGAACCTACAGGTATGAAAGTAACTGAAGTAACTGTAAAAGTTGGAGGGACTAAATTAACTGAGGGCACTGATTATACATTAGTAAGCGTGGGTACTGACGGGAAAGATGGTAGTGTAATAACAAAATTACCGGCAGAAGAAAATCAGAAAGTAAGAGTAAGATTTTCTTCTGAATATATTGGATTAGAGAACAAACATGCTGGTCAGACTGTAACAGTAGAAGTAAAGGCACAGATTACAGATGCTGATGCTTTTGTAAACACAGCGTCAAGTGACAAAGGAAGCAATACACCAAATGTAAATGGTAAATTAGGTTCTATTACAATCAACAAATACGATGAAAATTATGGTAAGGAAAACGTTACTAGTAAACTTTTAGCAGGTGCAGAGTTCAGTATTGCGCAGGATAAGAAAAAAATTCAGTTTGTACATGTTGTGGACGAGGAAGGAAAATCTATTTATAAAAAAGCAACTGCAGAAGAAATTGCAGATAACAATATTACTAAAGTAGAAAATATTGTAGCAAAAAATGGTGTAGTAGTAGCAAAAGGACTTGATGATGGAACATATCAGATTGTCGAGGAAAAAGCTCCAGCTGGATACTCTGTAGTGAAAGTAGACGACGTAACAATTGCTAACGGAGAAAATCCAACGGCTACAGTAGATGTTTCGGATACAAAATTACATTCTCTTCCACATACAGGTGGCATGGGAACATACCTCTTCACTATCATCGGTGTTGTAGTTATGGCTGGCGCTGCTGGTGCTTTCTTCATCAGCCGCAGAAAAGGATCTGAGGAGTAATCGTTTGATTGCCGGATCGATTCAATTCAAAAATTATTTATAAGCAACGACAAAGCAAGTATTAAGACAGAATAGTTTCTGATTATTCTGTTGAAGAAATCATTACCGCCCGGCCCCTTCGGGGGCCGGATGGTAATACAACAGTATGGAGAAACCTATGAGAAAGAATAAGAAGAAAAATTATATTGGACTTGGTTTGCTGTTTCTGATAGGGTTGTCCATACTGCTGTATCCAATGGTCAGTGATGCCTGGAACCGGTACAGGGACAGCCTGCTGATCAGTAATTATAGCAGCAGTGTTTCTTCGGATGATAATTCGGAGAAGATTGACAGTATGTGGAAGGCAGCTCAGGAGTATAACGAACAGATCAAGCAGGAAAGTGTGCCGGATGCTTTTTCCGTGAGGGATGGCCAGACGGACAGTACATATGAGTCTCTTCTGAACCTGAATGGTGATGGAATGATGGGGTATGTGGAGATTCCTGTGATCGATGTGAGCATTCCAATCTATCATTACACGACAGATGAGTCTCTGGAGAAGGGCGCCGGTCATTTGTTCGGCAGCAGTCTTCCGGTTGGCGGCAAGAGTACCCATTGTATTTTGTCGGCACACAGAGGACTTCCGAGTGCGAAACTTTTTACAGATCTGAATCTTGTGGAAAAGGGAGATGTTTTTTACCTGCATGTGCTGGGTAAGACGCTTGCCTACGAGGTGGATCAGATTCTTACCGTTCTTCCGGAGCAGACAGAGTCTCTGGGTATCACGGATGGGGATGATTATGTAACGCTGGTTACGTGTACGCCTTATGCGGTGAATACGCACAGGCTTCTGGTGAGGGGACACAGAGTTCCGATGAAGGCTGCGAAGGCGGTTCAGAAAACAGAGAAGAAGGTTACCGGAATCACCAATCCGACGCTTCCGATGCTTGCTCTCTGTGTTGTGATCGGAATTGTGATCGCGGTGATCCTGGTTGCCGGTATCAATTCTGCTCAGAACAAAAAACGACGCAGGAAATGATTTATGGCTAAAAAGAAAAAAAAGAAAAAGAGTAATGTTGTCCTGAACATTTTTATCGCCCTGGTGTTTCTGGCGGGGGCGGGGGTGTTCCTTTATCCTACGATCAGTGATATGTGGAACCAGTACCGTAACGCCCAGCTGGTCAGTAAGTACGAGGAAGCGGTAACGGAGCTTTCGGACAATGACTATGACAGGCTGTGGAAAGAGGCGAAGGAGTATAATGCCGAGCATCCGGTGAATGCCATTGTGGATGCTTTTGAGGAAGAGGATACTTATGAACTGAGTCATCCCTATGACGGAGTCCTGGATCCTAACGGTGACGGACTGATGGGCAGTATCGAGATTCCAAAGATCAAAGCGAAGCTGGCTATCTATCACGGACTGAGCAAGACCGTGCTGGAAAAGGGTGTGGGCCACGTGGAGGGCACCAGTCTTCCTATCGGAGGCAAGAGCACCCATGCGGTTCTGGCGGCGCATCGAGGTCTTCCGAATGCGAAGCTTTTTACAGATCTGGATCAGATGGAAAAGGGAGATATTTTTATCCTGCACATTCTTGGCAAGAATCTGGCCTACAAGGTGGATCAGATCAAGACGGTGCTTCCGGATGAGACCAGTGAGCTGGATATTATCGAGGGTGAAGATCATGTGACTCTGATCACGTGTACCCCTTATGGAGTTAACACCCACAGGCTTCTTGTCCGGGGAGTGCGGACGAAATATGTGGTGGAAGATACAAAGAATGACGAAACGATACCGCAGAAGCTTGCTGTTGTGGATCCGAAGAGGGTTCTGGCCGGCGGCGCTGCAGTGCTTGTTGTTCTGATCCTGCTGATTTATCTGATCGTCCGTCATAGGGACAAAAAACGGAAAAAGAAGCAGCTTTCAGAAAGGAAAGAGGAGGCAGAGAGCGATGAAAAATAGAAGAAAGCAAGGGAAAATATTCCGGAGCCTTCTGGCTGTTCTGATGCTGACGGCTATGCTGGTCACGAGTGTTTTGCAGCCGGTTTTCGCCGGGGATTATGAAGCTGGAAAAACAGGTAATCTGACGTTGACGGTTCAGCAGGCGGATGAGGAGGGAAACCAGACTCCGCTGCCGGATGTAGGGCTGACGATCTACAAGGTTGGCAGTGTGAATTTTGATGGCAATGTGCATTTCGTGTTGGATGAGGCACTGGCTGCCGCAGCAATCGATTTTGATTCCATCACGACGGCTGACGGCTGGTATGAAGCGGCAGAGAAGCTGGCGGCTATGATCGTCAGCGGAAGCGTGGATGTGTGGGGTATGTCCAAGTCCTCTGATGCAGAGGGGAATATGACCTTCGCTGATCTGGCTGAGGGTATGTACTTGGTGGTGCAGACAGATGGAAACAGCAGTGTTACGGTTTCACCGATGCTGATCTCCGTTCCTTTTGCAGATCAGGAGCAGGGATGGATGTACGATGTACAGGCTTATCCGAAGTCTGTAAGTAATCCGCCGAAGCATACACAGATCCAGGTTACGAAGAGGATCTATAATGTTGATGATAACGGGAATGTGATTCCTCTGGAAACGAAGGAGGATGTAACTTATAAGGTTGGCGTTTTTTCGGATCAGGAAGGTACGATCCCGTTCCGTGATGATTATTTACAGGATATCCATATCAATGGTGCTTCCAGTGGTACAGCTACATGGACGGATGTTCCGGATGGCACCTATTATGTATTTGAGCTGGATGAGGATGGAAAGCTTCTTCAGCAGAATACGGAGATCAAGGTGGATGATGAGAATCTTTACTACTACAATGTAACGAAGCCGAATGGTGAGAGTGAAGAGAAGTCCAATCAGGTTGTGATCGGTGGAGATAGTGGTGCTACTGAGGCAGTGGCTTATGTAAATAACTATTATACAAAGCTTCCCGATATATTCAGCCGTAACGGATATATCAACATTAAGAAGAATGTGATGATCGATGGTGTTGCTTCTACTGTGGATGATACGTTCTATGCTGGTTTGTTCTCCTCTGAGAGTAACGGTGAGCTGACGCTTGAGAAGGTAGTGACTCTGAAACAGAATGATAGTGTTCAGGTAATAGTGGATCTTCCAATGGATCAGGAGATCAACAGTGTTACTTATACTGTTCTGGAGACGGATAAGGATGGAAATCCGGTTGATGATGATACCTTTAAGTATACAGTTACCGGTCAGGGTGAGGTTACACTGAATAATGATAACCGATATACTGTAACAAAGGAGATCACCAACAGTCTTTCTTCCGAGCCGACACCGATTCCGACTGTTACACCTGGTGGAAATCATGGTGGAAATGATCGGATCACTCCGATCCCGAATAACGGCACAGCGGGCGGAACTGCTCCGAACGATACCAGCGGTACAGCAAGACGTTCTGTAAAGACCGGCGATGATACACCGATCGGCGTATGGGTTGGAATCCTTGCAGCAGCGATCATTGTTGGCGGCGGTGCAGCTTATGGAGTTAAGAGAAAGAAGAAAAAATAAATAACGGATCATTCTGAAGGATGATCGATGGAAGAACCGGGCGATGTGGATGCCCGGTTCTTTTTTTGGAATATTTACGTTCTGTTGGGACTGTAAAATGTTATAATGGTTAATAATTTTTTTTATGCAAATCGCAGAACTGATAGTGAGTGATAATGTAAGAGAGGTGGATGATATGAAAAGGGACCCGTTTGAAGAGTATCTGAAAGAATCGGAACCGGATAAGGCAAATAAGGGGTATGCGTGGAGTACTGCAATCGGTCTTCAGGCTGTTGATGGTCTTAAAACATCGGAATATCTGATCGATACTGCTATTCAGAATATCGAAGGTAAGATTACAATGAGAGAAGCGCAGGAGCTTATCAATAGTTACTATGAAGAACGTCCGGCACATTTTTCTGATGAGGAACGGACTGAGGAAGCAGATAAGGTATCTTCGCGGATCGCAGGACTGCTTTCCGAAACAGCATTTTCATTTTCACCTAATGAATATATTTCAATCCACAGAAAGCTTTTTATGGGGATTTACAGTCATGCAGGGAAGATCAGAGATTATAATATTACGAAAAAGGAATGGGTGCACCCCGCAGCTTTGCCATGCGGATGGCATCCAGCGCGCCCCGGGTGGAC
>ERZ772954.1576-NODE-1576-length-17121-cov-21.808039_pt1 | contig 17121 bp, 9 predicted proteins | sample MGYA00580684_ERZ772954 | MGnify/ENA primary metagenome ERZ772954 (study PRJEB29015, sample SAMEA2737654) | human gut metagenome | biome: human gut; feature: human-associated habitat; material: faeces | place: China | collected 2012 ...
TCATCCATAGCGATTTTTGTCGTGCCGAGCCAGTCTTTTACTTCCTCAAGCTGCCTTATGGCATTATAGGTTAAGGATACTTTTCTTCCATCCGCATAACAGATTTCCTCCACCTGACCATTTGTGCCATAATGGAAGGCAGTCTCATAACCATCTTTGTCTACTTTTGCCCTCATTTTTCCTGCCGGGTCATAAGTATAGCGTTCTATATCCCCTAAAGGGTCTGTCACGGTGGTAACATGACCTTCTTTATCCCAGGTATAGACTGTATTCTGTGGTTCTTCCCCATTGGCTCCTGTACAGCTTGTCTGTACCAGCTGTCCCATTGCATCATACTGATAAAATGTTTCATTTCCCAACGCATCTGTCACTTTTGCAAGATTGCCATTTGGAGTGTATTCATAACAGGTAATATTTCCCTTTTCATCTTCTGCCTTCGTTACACGTCCAAGTGCATCATAGGTAAAATATGCCACACCTCCTGCCGGATTTTCAATGGATGTGATACGGGCAAGACAGTCATAACTATAATGGTAACATTCTCCCGCCGTAGTGGTACGCTCTGTGAGGTTTCCCCTGGCATCATATCCGTAGTGTTCTCCTGCACCATCCGGGTAACGAACACTCTTTAATCTTCCACCTTTTTCGTATTCATAAACAGTACTGCTTCCATTCGGATAGCAGATACGCTCTGCTTTTCCAAGTTCATTGTAGAATACACTTGTCGTTGCACCAGCCGCATTTGTAACACTTGTTCTTCTTCCTAAATCATCATAAGTGTAACTGGTCGTCTGTCCGGATGCATTCGTCTCTCTGACAAGATTTCCCTCTCTGTCATATTCATACACAGTCCTGGCTCCATCCGGTTCCAGTACTTCTGTCAGGCGGTTTACGGCATCATAAAAGTAACGGGTTGTATTTCCTTCCGGATCCGTCATTTCTGTGCGGTTTCCAGCCGCATCGTAGGCATATTTCACTACTCCTCCCATCTGGAGTATCTGTTTTACAAGATGATTGTCACTGTCATAAAAATATTCCTGCTTTCCATGATCCGGCGCTGTGACCGAACAGATGTTCCACATTTTGTCATAAGTGAAATGTACCTGCTGTCCCTCTTTGTCTGTGTATGTTTCCACTTTTCCAAGTGGATTATAGATAAACTCTGCCGTATTACCATCAAAATCCCGGATTGCCGTGATTTTTCCACCTGCGTTATAAGTGTATGCTCTCTGATTACCCATAGCATCGGTTACTGTTGTGACACGGTCTGCTGCATCATAGGTATAACGTGTCACGTTCCTATTTGCATCTACTGTCTCAATCACACGATTTAAGGCATCATAGCCATAAGTTGTCACATTTCCGGTTACATCCTTTAACTGTACGATGTTTCCGCTTTCATCATATCCAATCTCCCAAACGCTTCCATCTGCATAAGTGATTGTTTCCGGTCTTCCTGCCCCATTATTTATCACGGTAATTCTGTTTCCGTACAGATTTTCCGTGCCGATCAGATTACCTTTCCCATCATAATGGTTTTTCAGACGTTCTTTTCCGTTAATACTTACACTGATAAGATGACAATCTGCATCATAGGTATAGTTGACCCTGCGTTTTAGGGCATCCACGGTCTGTGTGAGGTTCCCACGGTTATCATACGCCATTCTCGTCGTTCTGCCAAGCCTGTCTGTCATGCTGATACACTGGTTTTTTTCATTATAGAGATAATGCTCTTTTGTCCCATCCTCATAAATAGTCTCTGTGTTACGGTATCGTTCATCATGCACATGAATGATTTTACTTCCATTGCGCTCCGTGAGTGTGACACGTCGGTTTTTATCATCATAAGCAAACTCCATCATTCCACCATCTGGAAATTGCTGATGAATAATACGAAATCTTCTGTCATAGGTATTCTTAACAGATGTGACATGACGGGCATTTTCCACTTCCGTGATTCTTCCATTTTCCCCATAGGCATAGCGGTATTCTGCACCGGATGCCGTTGTCACCTTTTCGAGTTTTCCTTCCCTGTATGCAAGCTGCACGATCCGTCCGGTATGGTCGGTCACTTTTTCAAGCTGTCCTTCTTTATTATAAGAGTAGGTCAGGCTGCTCCCATTGTCTGCCTCCGCTTTTTCAAGTTTTCCATCTTCGAGATAGGAAAAAGATATGCCCCTTCCGTTCCGGTCTTCTTTCCGGAGCATCTTTCCGTCCCGGTCAAACGATATGATCTCCGTGCCCGGATGTTCGAGCACGTATCCTGTTTCCGTTTCTTTTAAGGATTCGAGTGCTGTATTTCTTCCTGTCAGTTCCTCCCTGCCGTTTTCTGAAACTGTCCTGTCATAATGGTTGACCTGTCCGTCTGCCTGGCGCACCCTGACGGCTCCGTTCTCTTCTTTTTCGATGGCTGTCTGGTAATTATGCAAAAAGCAGTCTCCAAGCACACCGCTGCGGCGGTCCTTGGAATTATAATAACGGTGGAACGATAACGGTATCTCCCCTCCCACTTTTAAGTCTTCATGCTCATAGATGAAGTTTCCGGTGCTCAGGTTGACCGGGTCTTCGCTGTTCATGCAGCCCTCTGCCTCAGTTCCGAGCATTTTTTCCTCGACTGCCCTCTCAGCCGTCGCCCTGGCATTGCGTATGTTCTCGACATCTGCATCCAGAACACCCTTCATCCTTCCCATGTCCATGTTCCCTCCATTCGGGTCAATGGCACTGGCAAGGTCTCTGATCAGTTTTATGATGTCATCCCCACAGGCTGCCTCACTTCCTGCGATGCTGAGGTATCTGGTATCCACTGCCTGCACGTTCGAAAAGATCTCCCCGATCTGCTTTGCTGTGGTGTTATTTTTATCGAGTACTTTTTTATGGTAGGTGTCTACGTCATTGACATAGTTCTGGATGCTGAGCTGTCCGAGCCAGCTTTGTATGGTCAGTCCGGCATCTCCAAACCAGTCTTTTACCCTGTCCCAGGTACCGTCTGCCGTCACTTCGTCAACATACTTTAAAAGTTTTTGTTTTGCTTCGTCCGAAAAATCTCTAAACATCTCTTTCCTCCCCATATTGCTTTATCTAAATAAACATGTATGACACTTTTTCTATCCCATTTAACTGTGCAAGTTGTCTTGCAGTTAACAATGGGGTACTCACTTCATCAATATATTCCCTGATGGAAAACTCTGACTGTAATCCCGACTGAACATATTGGTTGTCTCTTGTTTCACTGTATTTGTTACAAATGACCATGTATTTTTCATGATCTCCGAAATCAAGGCACTCTGTGATATAGCGCATTTTGTTCGTTGAGACATCATCCTGTAACGTAATAAGCATCACTTTATCAGAATCCTGCAGTAACTGTATTCTCCATCTGCTATATCCTGCTTCCACATCCACAATAATAAAGTCATAATCTCCACTGTCTTTCGCTGACTGTATTAATTTTCGATAGATTGTAAAATCAAGATTTCTTGCATCGAGCGTTGATTTAAATGGAGGCAGATATGTAAATCCTTCTTTTCTTAATGTAAAACGAACATTCTGATACATATGTTCCTGTTCATTTTTCATGACACGATATCCTTCATTCGGCATACCGGTTTTGTTTTCAAGATAATAAGAAAAATCCTGCACAGATTCTGTATTTACGTAGAAAACTCTCTTATGTTTTTCTGACAGACACCGTGCAAGTCCGACAGATAATGCTGTCTTTCCTGTTCCCCCGATTGCAGAATAAAAAGAAATGATCTGTGTCTTATGTTCCTGTGTCTGTGATTCCGTCAGCCGATCCCTGCTCTGATAAGTCAGTTCATTGAAAAGTTCCCTGATTCCCAGATATTTATACACTCTGTTTACAGACAAATCCTCCGTACTCCCACTCTCATGTTCTTCTGCCAGCACACACAGATTGGAAATGTTATGTCTTTGAAGTCCTGCTGAATATAACGCCTCTGAGACAGCCAGAATTTCTACTGAGACAGGTGTCTCAAAACGTTGTTCAAAATAGACCGGATCAGATATAATTTCTAACTCTATCTGGTCATCAAATTCTTCCAAAAATTTTCTTTCCAGATTCTGCAGATACAGCTCATCTGTATCTGCAATAATGATTAATGGCTTACTCATTTTTTTATCCTCGTACTATAAATTCTGCATTTGCAATTCTCAGCTGACTTCTGTCTGAAATAGGCTCTGGCACATTTGGCTGTATTCTTTTTCCATTAACATAAGTACCATTGGAGCTTCCCATATCCACTACAAAATAGCTGCCATTCTGCCTTACGATTTTGCAATGAACTCTGCTGACCGCATTATTTCCTGTTATCACACCCTGAACTCTTTCTCTGCTTTTTCCTATCAGGAATTCATTTTCACAAACAACAAAGTGAAACTGCCCATCTATGGATTGTATTGATATCTGATTCATGTCCGGCATATCCACTATCTTTTTCTGCCCAATATTGGGATCTGCAGAAGTATTTTTTGTATTTCTATGCATTACAGGTTTTTCCGCCTGTATACGTGTACTAATGTCATGAAGTTTTAATGTTCCATCCTCCAACGCATCTATCACCTGACGCATTTTCGGATGATTCATCATTCCTATCCGTTCTATTTTCTGCACCAGCTGAGCCTTTATTTCATTGTCAAATTCATTTTTATTTTTATGAACACCCGTTATATTTACAGGCAAATAAATGATCTTCACATTATTCGTGCCAGACTCTACATATATATGGCTAAGGCGATTATCAATACATGCCATATTTAAAAATCCAAGATTTTCAATCTGAATTAAAGCTTCGAGCAAACTGTGAATCGCATTTAAGATCGTATCCATATCCGAAGATGCAATGTAATCCTCCAGTGATGTATATTCTCTTGTGAAATAAATTAGTTTTATTTTTCCATTATATTTGATTCTATGACACCTTAACAGGTTGGCATTTTCCTGATTCTGCATCACTTTATAGCCAACATCATAAAAGATCTCATTATTTTCCAATAAGTAGGCAGTGTCTTCCGTGTCTTGAATTTCTGTCAATTTATCTGCAAAGTACTCGTCCATTTTTTCACTTCCTAATCAAAATAAAATGTAAATTCTTCATCTGCAATCTGAATACTGTCATGATCCGAAAGCACATAAGAATTTTCAGCATCCAGCATTTCTCCATTCAGATATGTATGGTTCGTTGAACTTTTATCCATAAGATAATAAGTTCCATTTATCCGCTCAATTACCGCATGTCTGCGGCTGACCGCCTTATTATTTATTATTGTAAAATCATTTTCTTTTTCCTTACCGATATTAAAAATATTTTTTCTGACAGTCACGCTCTCCCCTGTGCTGATTCTCTCTAAAATTGGATATCTTTCCTCCTGCTGCAAAAGAGTTGTGTCTCCCTCGTCATCCTCCTGCTGTGTCAAAAGGGTTGTACCACTTTCATCCTCCTCCATCAGTAATGTCGTTCCACCTTCATCGTTACTGTCACTGTGATAATGTCTTTCATAGGATGAACGGTCATTTGTGATGTAACCGCTTTTTCCCGTCTCTGCTTTTACGATTTTCCGGAATGCCTGTGGACATTTTTCGCGGATATATCTCTCAATGTCCTCTATTTTATAATTCTTTGTATCATTGAGGAATACCTGGAATTCCTTCAGAAACTGCTCTGGCTCTTTGCCATATCTGCCTGCATACTGTACGGTATCTGCAAGAAACGCATAAACATTTCCACTCGTAATTCTGCTATTGATCGGCTGATATACAAAGAACACTTCCCTGGTTCTTTCACATACAAACACCATTTCCGGCTGTAACATGAGATTATGCAGATACAACCCATTCATTTCAATTTTTTTAGTCATCTCAATTGTCTGCGCCGCAAGCAGAAAAAACGTTTCTTCATCCACACCCTTTTTCAGATATGATATAAGAGGTACCACATCTGGTGCTGTGTAGATAATCGTCTTTTTTCCTTCCTGTCTCGGTCTGAAACAGCCGCGGAAAATCTGTTGTTCAAAAATATTGATTTCCCGCTCATTAATCTGTTCCCCAAATGATAACTTACTTTTAATCGTAACTATATTTCCCTTTGAAACTATGCGATACTTTGCCATATCTCTCAGTCCTTTTTTTATTTTCTCTTACGTCTTATTTTGATACGTCCGCTTCGCAGTGCGATCGCTGCACCGACGCCACCGCCTGTTACTACTGCTGCACCCGCAATAGAACCTGCAAACAATGGCTTATTGTTATACCAACGGATGAATGTGTTGGTTGTTACAAGAATTCCATTTAAGACATAGTTTGTTTTATTGCCAGCTGCATCCACAGCCATAATCGTGACATCCTGTTTTTTCGTATTGTTTGGGATATTGAACTGATAGTTTTCACCATCCACTGTATAATCACATTTTTTATCACCAATATAAATCTCAACACTATCTAATACCAGGTTGTCGTTGACTGTCACATTTGCTGCTTTCTTATCCACTGGATACTGGGCATTGCTCTCAACATCAATTGGAATAACGACAGGAGCTGTTTTATCCACACCAAATGAGATTTCTGCTTCTTTGGATTCATCAATGTTCTCATTGACATTTCCTGCAATATCCTCTGAATACAGTGTTACAATGTAACGTCCATCCCCGGCAAAAAGAGACTTGTCGATGGTGTAATCATACTGATACCATTGTCCGTTTCCACCAGATTCCTGTACCTGATAATCGATACCTTCTTCTAATGTCCTCGGTGTTCCATTTGTATCTACTACTACTTTGATTTTGTCATGTTCCAGACTGTCTACGTTGACTTCTTGTAACTTGACATCAATCTCGTTCTGAATATAAGTTCCTTCAATATCCTTTAAGGTCTGATCAAACACGTAAACTGATCCAAAGCGATTTACGGAGAACGTAACTGTTGCATTGCTCTCATTTCCAGCCATATCGGTCAATGTGGCATTTATCGTATAGATGTCGTCATAGCTTTGCTCTTTCGGGAAGTTCTGGAATGTAAATGTCTCTCCATTTCCCTGATTCGTATAAGAGCCTTCCGGTGCCACACTTCCCTGATTTGCACCAACCAGTTCAATGTTCACACCATTGGTATCAAAGTTTGTATCTGACATTACGATCTGTGGAATAACATCTCCATTATTTGCCGAATAATCTTCGACACCAACAATTTCAATTTCCGGTTCAGTGAGATCCACATAGTATTCTTCCCCTGTATAGGTTTCAGCTATGTTTCCTGCCATGTCCGTGTATTCCACATTAAAATTGTATAAACCATCTGTACCACATGTAATGGTTGCGGTATGAACATCTCCATTTCCGGTAAATCCGCCAGACTGTGGGAATGAGATTCCTGCTCCGTTATCAGTTGCTGTTCCTGTTATCCTTACTCTGTTTTCAGAGAAATTATGTTCTTCAATCTGAATCGTCGCTGTACGCGCTGCTGCATAATAATTGCCATTTACTGCATTATTGTTGTCATAAGTAACCGTAATCACCGGACGGGTTTTATCGATAGTAAAATCATCTGCTTTTACTGTCTCTGCCTGATTTGCTGCCTTATCCTTTCCACTGACAGAAAGCGTATAATCACCATCTTCTGCAAATGTAATGGTTGCAGTACTTACACTCTGATCCGGGTTTTCCGTATTTTCGGTTGTCTGCCATGCTGTCAACTCAGGAATCACACCATCTGTATTGGTAATATCTGCCTTAAAATCTGCCGCCTCAAAGTTGCGTTCTGTAACTGTAATGGTAGCAACTCTGTTCTCTTTGAACATGGTTGTATTTTCAGCATCCGGTGTCTCATTATCAAATGCAATTTTGATTTCCGGTTTTGTCTTATCAATACTGAATATCTGTTCGTCTTCTGATGTATTTCCTGCACGGTCTGTCATTTTGATATGCATTTTTATCTCATTGCTGTTATTTTTTACAGTGAATGACTTTTTCAGTTCTGTAACAAGGTTTTTGTCTTTCTTTGTCTGACTCCAGCCATCCGCATTTCCACTGGAAAATGCACCCTGATTACTGATCTCCACATTTCCTGACTGATTGTTTTCCTTATCATAAGGCGATTCCACTGTCCATTCCACAGAACGGATTCCCGAAAATGTATCTGTCACTGTAACATCTACCGTTACATCTTTTTCATACAGTTCATTTCCCTTTGCATCCTTGCTTGCAGCTGCCGCCTTGTTAAAATCAATATGTTTCTCACGGGCATGCTGCTCGGCTGTTTCAATGATCAGACTGCTCGGTGTCACATATCTTTCTTCGTGATTATTCAACATATCGTAAGCGCAGGCATAAATCTGTCCTTTAAATCCTGCCTGAACCACAAATGTCACTTTTCCTTCTGCATCTGCCTGTACAATCTGCTCACTGCTTTTTGTTCCATTGGCATCTACCGTATAATAGTGGATCTCCTTTACACCGGAATCCCCTTCTTTGGAGCCGCCCGTAGCCGTTACAGTCACCTTTGTATTTTCCACAAAATAATAACCATAATCCGTCTCTGTATAAGAAACACTTCCATCTGCTTCTTTATTTCCTGCTGCTTCCATATCAATGCTTAAAATTTCCGGAGCTGTAATATCCTTGTAGACACGCTGTGTTTTGGAATATTCATTTCCAGCATTGTCAATGGCTGTAATTACCATATCATAGCTGTTGGTATCTGCATTAATGACAGCATCCTTCGTGTTGATCTCATAGCTTTCCGTAACTGTTTTCTGATCTGGATAAGAAACGTTCACTAACTCCTTATTATTAACGGAGGCTTTCACACTATAAATTCCAGAATCTTTATCTTCTACTTTAATTCTGACTCCAGTATCACTGTTGTTATAGATGATTCCATTTTTTCCAACATATCCTTCTGCAGATAAAACAGATGTAATGGTCGGTTTAACTGTTTCAATCATTAAATTGCTGTTTTTCACATTCGAATTTGCTGTCGTCACAAGTGTCTTTTCAGACTGGTTGCCAACGTTATCCGTAACTGTTGCACTAATTTTTTTATCTAAATATACTTTCTGTTCATTTAAAACAGTCTCTGCCGGGAGTTCAAATACCGCTGTATCATCGCTTCCGACTGCCTTTGTCTGATAAGCTTCTTCACCTACATATAATGTAATTTCGTTCAGTCCTGCTGACGGTACTTCTGAACCATCGTCACTGTGTAAATCATCTGCTGTTACAGTAACTTTGATCACACCATTTCCATAGTTACCAAAGGTAAAAATATTTAAAATTTTTGATGCATCTTTCTTTTCAATATTAAATCTTGTTACATCTGGCTGATGTGTATCAAGACAGATTGTTTTTGTGTCAATTGTTTTATTTCCTGCGATGTCTGTATAGGTGGTGACAACTGTATTTTCGCCTTCCTGCACCTTCTGCAAATCGTTTGCTGAAAGTGTAAGAGAATCCTCCTGTACAATCTGATCACTACCTGCAATACTTTCCATAAAGTTCTTTGCCTTCGAAGTAAGTTTATCTCCGTTTACGGTCACAGTTCTCGCTGCAAGACCACTTCCGTTAGTCTGATCTTTTTGTTCTGTAATCTCGTATGCAATTGTTGGAATCTCTTTGTACCAATACTCTGTCTTTCCATCTTTTGCATTTTCATATTTGCCATCTGCCTGTGGCGTCACCTTTACTACAGGTGCATCTTTTTCCAGCATTAAAACATCCGATACAATACCATTATGATTCTTAATTTCTGTTAATTTATATGCCTTACTCTCATTGCCCAATGCATCCACTGCTTTGATATGAACCTCTTTCAGGCTTGCAAATATACCAGCTTCTTCCAATGGAACCGTAACTTCTATCGTTGCATCACTTGTTCCACTTACTTGTGTACTTACAGTTCCCGTATACACTTTTGTATCATCATCACTGTACACGCGGACTTCTTTCACACCAACTGCCGGATAATCCGATTTGCCGTCTTTTTCATTCACATCTTTCGCAGTAACTTTTACTGTAATATTTGCATTGCAATAATTTCCAAAATCGTATTTTTTTATTGTATCAGCAGGAATCAGAGACACTTCCGTAATTTCAGGTGCTGCACTGTCCCGATATACAGTAATAACTCCGGCTTCTGAACACTGTTTTGCTTTGTCAATGGCATAAATATAGATTTTATCAATGTTCTGATTTTCTGCTAATTGAATGCCGCTTATTTCAAACTTTCCATTTTCATTTAATGCTGCTTCCTGTGCCCCATTCAACACATCATCCGGTGTAAGTTCTGTTTCTGACCAGACAACCTTTTTCAAATTTTCATCCACGGCTGTACCTGTGATATCCACTGTTGTGTCTGCTTCAGTTTTCCAAATTGTTTTCTCATCGTCACTCAGTTCAATTTTGGGTTTTGTTGTATCAATCACAATTTTCACAGACGGATTGAGACTTATTTGTTTTCTGCCAATAATTCCACCTTTATACACTGATGAAATGATAGTTGTTTCTGTTAAGTTGAGTTGCGTTTTGCCCACTCCCCATTGCGAAAGACTGATTTTAGTTTTACCATCAAATTTTAAAATGGCTGATGATGAATAATAGTTTCCATCCTCATCCGCTGTTATTTGATTATTTCCACTATCTAACAGATTCAGACCTGCAAGAGCCAACGAATCTTTATTTTCATTTTGAATATCTTCAAATTCAGCAGTTACATTCTGGTCACCATTTACGTTTTCAATCTTATAGACTGCTGTTCCATCTTCATCCTCTGTTAAATTATTTTCCTGTATCGGCGTACCATTGACCGAAAATATTTTTACTGTTTTACCTTCATTTGGTTTTACAATGATTGCAACTTCTGCTCCAGAATCTACAATAATATTTTTTTCACTGGAACCATTAACCTCAACAATTCCTCCATCATCAGTTGTAACAGAAACTGTGTACGTATCAATTTCTGCTGTCACTTCTATACTATGTGCCTGTTTTATTCCTTCTGAAAATATATATTCTTTCTCTTTTAAGCTGTTATTTATTTCGTTTTCATTAAGCTTTTCATCATTGTCCACTCTAAAACTTGTAAGATGATACTTGTTGTCTGTAACAGCTGCTTTTATTTTGTACTCAGAATCTGTATATGGAACATTCCGGCTACCGTCTTCTCCACTCTCGGTTGTGATTTCAACTTTATCATTTTGTGCATCACTATTTAAAATTAGCTTTCCATTCTGACTAATTTTATAGGTGATTGTGAACTGTTTCTTTGCGAATGTGATTGTAAACGTATAATTTGCATCTAATGTTTTATCCTTAAATTCTTCATATACAAATGCACCGCTCGCATTTATCTTCTTGTTCCACCAATTATCGTTGGTTTCTCCATCCGGTTTCCAATCTGCAGTTTCTTTTTTTACTGTTACAGCAGTGATTTCATAACCTTCCTTTGGTATTGCTGTTACAACATTATTTTCTACCTTTACTTCTCCAGCATCATCTTTTTCTGAATGATCAGAAGTTTCTGCATTTGCAGTAACTGAATATGAAACAGACTTTTCTTTAAGTGTAATTGCACCTAACTCAATCTTTTTTGTTTTTACCTGATCTTCTGTGACAGTTTTCTCTTCACTGGAATAACTGTCATATGTACCTTTATCCACATCTGCTGGCTCAACTTTAACCGTATACTTATTATCCGTATTTAATGTCCAATCACCAATAGAAATATTAAATTTTCCATCGTCTGTTGTAGTCGCTTCATTCGTTACAGGAGTCGAACCGCTTTGTGGGTATGTTACCGTCACCTTTGCACCTGCATATGCTCTTCCATTACTTGTACCCGTGTTTTCATTAGTATCATCCGGAACCATCACCTGTCCTGTGATTGTGACTGTACCACTTTCACCTGTTGCAGTGTTATCTGCTGATGCTCTGATACTTCCAAATGGTATCGTTGTTGCCATAATTAATGCGATCATTAACCATGCTGCAATTCTTTTTCCTTTTGTTCTCCAAAACATTTCCATTTTCTAAATTATCTCCTGCGTATGTATGATGATTTCATTCAAAACCAGTTCATACCTTTTATCTGTGTTTTTTACATTTTCAGCCAGCACAACTGTTTCTTCTTCCTGTAATACAGTTGTAGTTTCCTCTAAAACAGTTGTTTCCTCCTCAACCATCTGAAGCGGTATAGTGGCTTCTTCCTGCAATAATGTAGTCTTATCTTCATCTATCTTCGGAAGAACCTCCGTTTTTTCATCATTTTTCAATTTCACTGTTGTGCGTTCTGTCAGACTGCTTTTCCTTGTTTCAGATGATTTGGTGCTTCTTTTAGACAATGGATTTTTCTGTCTGTTATTCTCCTCCCGCATTGCCATAATCTGACGTTCTGCCGATTTACCACTAAGATCATCTATGATTCCCCGTACATCCATTTTTAAAAAAAGATAAATGGATATCAGTGTTAAAACTCCTGCTAATGAAAATGCAATGATGGATATGAGTTGTAAAGTACCTGCATTCATGATGCTTTCACCTCCGTATCTTTTGCATATGCATTTTCCACTGCTGCCTCTGCATCCTGTAAACGCTTTAGAATATCATTTTTCATTTCTTCTGTTTTGTCTGTTGTCGTATCAACCTGCTCCGTACCAGCTTTTACCTGTTCCAGCAACGCTTTCATATCTTCCTGTGCTACGTCATCTGCCTTAAATTTTCTTGCATAAGTTTCCACAGCATTCATTGCCAGTTTGTATACTTCCAGATTTACAATTTCATTCTCATCCTGACTCTCAGATACGGTTGCTACGAGTTTTGTTATATTCTCCCAATATGGAAGATAGGTTCCTTTATCAGATGCTTCCTGCACATTCAGTGTGATATCGCGGTTAAACTGTCCTATATCACGGTACATTTCAGCCATCGTATAATAACTGCTGTCCTCACCGCCATAAGTACATGCCGCCTCAAACCACTGAATCGCACTTTTCATTCTGGTTATCTGATTGTCTGAATTTTCTGTTTTTCCATAATCGTAGTAATACCAGTATAATTTTCCTATCTCAAAAGCAAGATCCCCATAATCGCTATTCTGCTGTAAAACAGTCAAATTACTGTTTATTTTCTTTTTGAATAATTCCTCTTCTTCCAATGAAAAGACCGCGTCATCCTTAAATGCCTCGATTATTCCAAAATACGCTTCCGAATTGCCCGGCAGAATATCTATTGCTTTGGCATAATAATCGATTTTTTCCTCATCTGTCGCAGATAATTCTGCCTGCTTGATGTTATTATCATAATCGCTGTTGTTCACATGGACTCTCATTCCAGTACACAGACATCCTATAATAAGGAAAAGAACCGCTGCCCCGGATGTTGCAAAGAAAACATTCAGCTTTCTTTTCTGCTTTCTTCGGTAGCCCTCGTCCATCTCATCATAATGATCCAACGCATATAACATTTCTGCACATGACTGATAACGATCTTCCGGGTTTAACTGGGTACATTTTTGAATGATCGCTTCTAATCCACTGGACAACTGCGGATTCCAATATCGGATTGGATATATCTCATAAGGAGGTTCACATGGATTCTGTCCTGTGAGTAAATGGTATAGCGTCACGCCAAGACAATATACGTCTGTTCTGGCATCCGTCTGACCTTTTCCTCCAAACTGCTCAGGCGCAGCATATCCTTTTGTTCCAAGACTGACTGTATCTGCCAGATTCTGTTCTTTGTATTCCCTCGCAATACCAAAATCAATTAACTTGATATTTCCATTCGGCTGCAGCATAATGTTTGCCGGTTTCATATCCCGGTAGATAATTGGCGGATTCTGCGTATGCAGATAATCCAATACCCTGCATAGTTCCTTTGCCCACTCAATTACAACTTCCTGTGGCTGTGCACCTTCTTTACTCAATACACTGCTTAAGGTTTCTCCCTCAATGTAATCCATGACAACATAGATTACATTTTCTTTTTCGATAATGTCTACAATTCTTGGCAGTGACGGATAATCCAGTTTTTTCATCATGTTTGCTTCCGCCATTGCACTTGCAACTACAACTTCATTGTTCTTATCATAAGCTTTTCTCTCGATTTCTTTGATTGCCCACTGCTTATTCAGGTTTTTGTCCATCGCCAGGTAAACTTTTGACATTCCACCTTTTCCGATCAGCTTTAAAACCTCGTATTTTCCCTCAATAATTGTTCCTCTCTCAGCCAACTTTCATTTCCTCTTTTGCCTTATTTGAGTTTGATATAAATTGCAGAAATGTTATCCGTTTCCATCCGTTGTTTATTCCATTCGATCATTTCTCTCAATTTTTCTTTTATCTGCGCTTCATCAAGATTTTTATGCGGATTCAGTGACTCAGAAATTTCGTCTTCTGATAACATATGACGGAATCCATCTGAGCATAACAAAAGGGCTGTGCCATGCGCCAGCCTTCCATTCTCATATTGTGGTTCAAAAAATTCATTCACACCGATACACTGAAGAAGCACGTTTCTGCGATTATCCTTTTTAGCTTCCTCTATTGTCATATTCCCACGTTTTATTTCTCGCGCAATAAATGTATGATCCTCGGTCAGCTGCTGCAACGTATCCGATAATGTATAAATTCTGGTGTCTCCAACATGACAAAGCATATATTGTCCATCACTGTTTAATAAAACCGCACTTATTGTTGTTCCAAGCTGAATCTGGTTTTCTTTTCCATACCTGATCAGTCTGCCATTTATTTCTTCCAAAAGACTCTGCCACTGTTGTCTTATTCCTTCATCTCCAACATGCATTTCGTTCTTTATGTAAACCTGTTCAAACCAGTCTGAAAAAGCCCTGACGACCGTTGCACTGGCAAGCTCCCCTTTTTCCATGCCACCCATGCCATCACAAATTGCGATCAGAAGTGTCTCTCCATGTTCCTCAGAACATCCTTTTAATAACAGACTGTCCTGATTGGTCTTCTTTTTTATCCCAACGTCTGTATCATATGCAATATAAAATTTCTTCAACTTTTTCCCCCTGTTTTTCTTTACAATTATTCTTTTTATTATATTATTCACCTACAATTCACACCATATAATCTGATGTAATTTGGGTAAAATATTTACATTTTTTCTACACGCAAAAAAGACACCATTCTCTAAATGGTGTCCTTTCTAAAATAACAACTCTCTTATCTCTTATATTCTTCTATCACACATTCATGTGCTTTACTTTTCTTATCATAATTAATGCCTACTAAAAGTATATTTCCAGTGTACTGCAACAATGATTCAGGATACTTTTTGTCCTTTATCTGTTGTAACGCTGTATGTGCACTTTTATTCCATTTTAATTCGACTACGAGTGCAGGATAATCTACTCTGTATTCCTCTTTCGGTATAAATACAAAATCTGAAAACCCTCTCCCTGTCGGTAATTCCCGAATTGGTTTAAAATAATATTTCATGGCGCTTAAGTACGCAATTGTCAAAACACTGCTCAATGAATTTTCATTATGATATTGAATTGCTGACGCATACTCCATATGAATCTGTTCGATATAATCTGCAACCAGCGTTTCCTCTCTATCAAGAGTAGCCTCTAACAACTGCTCGGATTGATATTCAAACTCCTGCAGTTCATTCCATTTCGTTTTCTTTGCTGCCGCTAAAAGTTCCTGCCGTATCTCCTCATTTGGAATAAATGCGCACTGTTTTCTCTGGTCATATGCCAGATATCCAAGGTGGATCAGGTAAGTTATCACATCATCCCTGCTAGAAAAGCTTACCGTATCGTTTTGAAATGTTCCGGTATCTACTTCTACTGTCGAACCTGAAACCATCTCTATGATCGCCTGTTTTAACCCATCAAAATCCATGTTGATCAGTGGAACCACAACCTCATATGTTCCGGTCTGCGACCAGTAGCTTTGGAAATTTCCGCGCAGCATGACACTGACAACTGCCTTCGGATTATAAACCTGCTGATTTTCCAGCACGTATCCATCATACCACCTTTTTACCTCTGCAAAATCTTTATGATATTTATCACAGAGTTTTTCAACTTCCAGCTCCGTAAACCCAATATAAGAAACCAGTGCCCCGGCATCTAACATTGTAAATTCATCAAAATTGTTGAGTGCAGATTGCGTTTTCATTTTCTTGATTGGCAAAATTCCTGTCAGATACGCCAGACTGATAAATCTGGTAGGTTCTGTTCCCTTGAACATTCCACGCAGAAAATTAATGTAATTTTCCTGCTCGTCCCTGTTATTTGCCTCGTCACGAATCAAAATATCCCATTCATCAATGATTACAATGAATTTATTTCCGGTCACAGTATAGATTTCTGACATTGCTTCCGGCAAAGATACCGTTTCTTCCGAAATAATATCCGGATATTTTTCTTTTAATTCTGCTATGACACTTTTTTCAATATAAGAAACAACTCCTGCTGCTCCCTTCGCTGGAGCAAGGCACCACTGAATATCAAGATGTATGACATCATGTTTGTTCAGATGCTGTCTAAAATCCCCTGCATGGCTAATTTCATAATCTGCAAATATATCTGCTGAATCGCAGCCTTTGCTGTAATAAGCTGTAAGCATATCCGCTGTGACAGACTTTCCAAAACGACGCGGTCTGCTGTTGCAGATAAACGCCTGCTTTGTATTGATCACTTTATTGGTATACGCAAGCAAACCTGTTTTATCAATATAAATTTCTGAATTTAACGCTGTCTCAAATGCACTGTAATCAGGATTAAGAAATCGTCCCATGTGTCATGCTCCCTCTGTATTGTCTATTTCCGTGTCTTTCAAATGTTTATTCTGCAATTATACAATTTGCTGTTTTTCTTTTCAAGGTGAACTATGATATTGTCATTTCCTTTTCACGATTTTCATTGTACATTATAGACGTTCTATTTCGAGTTAACTCTGTCCCAAAATGTCCCTTTATCTCTATCATATTAACATTGGGTAATCCTGATCTTTTCCCCGACTTCAGCATTTTCATATTTTTCTTTTCCTATATAAAAAATACTTGCATATCCCGATGTACTGTCTCTTCCTTCCACCGGATAATGATATATCATGCATGAATCATCCGATGCTCCTGCATCCC
>ERZ772954.1581-NODE-1581-length-17091-cov-3.055823_pt1 | contig 17091 bp, 4 predicted proteins | sample MGYA00580684_ERZ772954 | MGnify/ENA primary metagenome ERZ772954 (study PRJEB29015, sample SAMEA2737654) | human gut metagenome | biome: human gut; feature: human-associated habitat; material: faeces | place: China | collected 2012 ...
CCTATTTTGATAACTTTTATCAATTCGCTTTTCTTTATTTTTAATTTATTAAGCCTTAATCTGATTGTTTCTTCTTCATTCATCAGAAAATATATTATAAGAACCGCACTCACTCCGTCAGCTATTACTGTTGCAATCGCCACTCCCGCTACGCTTAATTTAAATACTATTACAAACAGCAAATTAAGACAGGCATTTATTACTCCAGATATAATCAGACAATACAAAGGTCTTTTTGTATCACCTTTACTTCTTAAAACAGCTGCTCCAAAATTATATATCATCAAAAACGGCATTCCCAAAAAGTAAATGTGCAAATACAGTACCGCTAAATCTATTACATTTTCGGGTGTTCCCATAATTTCAAGAATAGGTCTTGCAATCATCAATCCTAACACAAGCAGAAATACACCGCTTATAAGCGAAACTATCATTACAGTATGAACTGCATCTTGAATTTTTTCTGTTTTTCCCTGCCCTATATAATTTGCTATGACAACATTCGCACCGACTGAAATTCCCACAAACAGATTTATCAGCAAGCTTATAACCGAACTGTTGCTTCCGACCGCCGCCAGAGCCTCACTGCTCGCAAACCTTCCGACAACCGCCACATCAACCGAATTAAACAGTTGCTGCAATATACTGCTTATCGCCAACGGAAGTGCAAATAATAAAATTTTATCAAAAATACTTCCATTCAGCATATCCATCTGATTTGATATGCCTTTACTCTTTTTCATTACATACATTCCTCCAAATATTTTAACTACTACTATTATAGCACATATGTATAAAATTAGAAAGTTAGTCTTGCACAAAAATAGCAGAAGAATTTAATCTTCTGCTATTTATATTAACGTAAATATTATTGTGCGTTGTATGTAGTCATAATATATCCGGCACTTGAAACAAGTTTTTTCAAAAATAATTCAGATAAATTATTTTTCATATGTACCGTTGCTAAATTTTGACTTAAATCAACTTCTGCCCATACGCCGTCCTCACTGTTAAGTGTATTTTCGACTCTCGCTTTGCAGTGATTGCAAGTCATTCCGTCTATGCCTATCTGAACGCAGTACGGATAATGTGACACATCTTTATCCTCAACCTTAATTTTCTTAACGTGTTCGGTTTCACCGCCGCAACACCCCGAAGTCAGTTTTTTAGCATAACTTCTAATAGCTATAACCGCTATAACTATCAATACTGCTACTATAATCGCTGTACTCATAATATATCTCTCCTTTGCTTTAAATCACAATTAAGGTTAGTATCCTCTAACCTTAATTAGTTTAGCACAACTAACCGATTTTGTCAATATTTCTTGATTTTTTTCAAAAAAAAGAAATCAAGCTTAGTTTTTAAGCTTGATTTCCGAATTGCATTTCTATTCTATATTTTTAACCAATCTCACATTGTCCATCTGTACCCATTCATTTGCGTGAGCGTCCGAATATAGTCCTACTGTACATTTTCCGTCAGTCACTTTTATATCTGTTGCAACAACAATTTCTTTCCAATCATCAATATTTGTTTTAACGGAATATGTTTTCTTTTCGTCACCGCTTTGTGCGTATACATTACATACATTTTGTCCGCCACTGCTTTTTACCCACGCAGTCATTGTATACGTTCCGTTAGGTAAATCAGTTATTTCTTGATACAAATCCGAAATATAATCTTCCGGTGCAGTTTCCTGTATTACAAAATTACCGCTGTCAACCTTTCCGCGTGCATTGGATACAGAATAATTACCGACATTGTCACGCACTTTCCAACCTGTTGGTGTTACTGTTATTTTTCTGTCCGCCTCAAATTCAGGGTTGGAAATATAGTTATTGCCCTCTCCGATTTCCCAAGTACCTTTTTCAGCATCCAACTTCCATTGATGAAGATTGTTAAAATACGGTTTGCCGTCTTTATCAAATGATAGCGGTACCCATTGATTATATCCGATTCCGTTACCCGCAAAATCGCCCCATCTGTCACCGCAATAAATAATCAAATCGTTTTCACTTCCGTGAATCGTTGTATAGAAGCCTGCTTGCGAATTGTGAGCAAAACTATCTCGTGTGTTATTCATTATATATGGAAGTCCCATATCTTTATTATAATCGCCCAAAATGCTGTCAGACTGCATTACATACACTCTTGACGAATTCCAGCCGTATAAATCAGAGCCTGTATAATAGTAATTGCCGTTATATTTAAACATACAATTACCTTCTATACCTGTTTTGTCTTTCTTATCCACTTCGCCGTTTTCATCTATGTAACTGCCGTCTTCATCATAGAAAAGCATTTTGATATTTTCTTCGTCTATATCCAAAAAGTCTGATTCTCTAAGCGGAATTACATATTGATAAGCACGTCCGTTTGCACTTGAGCATATTATATATGCTTTGCCGTCATCATCTTGGAACAAAGTTTGGTCACCTGTAACATCATTTTGAATTGGCAACGTTTTTTGAATATGATCAATCTTAAACGGTCCTTCAGGCTTATCACTTACCGCATAAACCATACCCGGTGCATATTGAGAAATTAATACATATTTTTTCGTGTTTTCATTATAAACAACACCCATTCTGCCAACCCAACCGTTCGGTTCACCGGTAAGAGGATAACCCTCAAACTTCCAATTCACCAAATCGTCCGACGAATAACAAGTAAATGTTTCGTAAGCGGCATTTCCAGCTTTGCCATTTTCGGGATTTTTAGCATATATATCCGCTTCCTTATATTTTACACCATACCAATAATATTTGTCACCAAACTTTTGAATACAACCGCCCTGTGAATATATATAATTGCCGTCAGTGTCTTTAAAAAATGTATCGTTTGTGATAGTGTTGTCAGATGTATTGACATTTACCGCACATTTTACGGTTTGCTTACCGTCAGAAGTTGAAACCGTAATTGTAGTTTTACCCTTGCCTTTCGCCGTAACAACTCCGTCTGTCACGCTTGCAATATTTTCGTTGTCAGATTTCCAAACCAAGTCGGAATTTTCAATATTTGTCGATAACGGATAAACCGAATCTATCTCGGTTAACTCTATACTTGTTTTATTCAATGACAGTCGCTCGGATTTTTTGTCGGTCACTGTGACTTTACATTCGTCCGTAAGTATTCCGTCCTCTGATGATACAGTAATTGTAGCATTGCCGTTTGACACAGCTGTTAAAATACCGTTTTCGCTTACTTTTACTATTGATTCGTCAGAACTTTTCCATGATACCTTATTGTCATACGCAAATTCCGGCATAATAACGGCGTCCAATATTTTATTTTCATCACCGACATTTATTGTCACATTATGCTCCGATAATGTCAGACTTTTTGCTTTACCGATTGACGTATCTTCATTTTTACTGCTGTCCTCATTATATTCAATTTCTTGTGTCTTTGAACACAAATTATCGTCTTCGAGCAAATATGACTTCACTGTATATTTGCCGTAACCGCTCACATTTTCAAAAGTTCCCGATATTGAATTGTTTTTAAAACCGATAAGTTTATTATTCTCGTCATACAGTGCCACGCCAAACAGCTTACCGCCTTTATAATCGGCTGAATAACTTATTGCACCGTCACCGTCAATGCCTGTCATAAGACGTGATATGTACCCATCGGCTTCTTTCAATACAACATCATCAACATAAACATCCGCTTTGTCCCACAAATTAAAATATGCTAAATAATCTTGAGTATTGTTACATTCAAATTCGATTGTATGCTTTGTCCAATCAGTATTTACCGATATTTCTTTCGTTTTTACTGGATAACTTCCCGGCCAATCCTGTGAACCGTCAAAGAAACCTACATTTACAATACAATCCTCTTTGGCTTTTATATAAAATTCAAGTGTGTATGTCACATTTCTTTTCAGTTCAACTCTCTGTGCAACAACGGCACTGTTGAAATGAAGTGCCTTTTCACCGCTGTGCACTTCATCTGTTGTACAATCGGCAGAGTTTTTATTTTCATAAACCCAACCGTCCCTACCTGAAAAACGCCAACCGTTTGTTCCGAGTAATTCAGTTTCAAAGCTATCATTTTTTATAAGATTTTCCGCCGCATATGCCGAAGTCGTGCATAAAGCGGTTATCAGCAATGCAGTAATGATTTTTACTTTATTTTTCATTTAACAATCTCCTTTTGTATTCATTGTTAAAATTTTATCACATTTCTTTGAAATTTTAAAGAGTTTTTTTCAAAAAAACGGATATAATTAAATATCCGTTCTTTAAATATTCATATTCAGTGTTTATCTTCTGTACTCCGTCAGTCAATTCACCGATAGCAATCTTATTTTCTTTAATAAGTTTTTATTTTCACCAAATACTTTCACAACAGCAATATAGTCGTTTGTACTGTCAAAAACAGTAAGTGTACCGTCACTTGACATTGACACTCCTTCTGTATTATTGAATATCTCCCATTTTGTATCACAAGCAGTAATAACCACACCGTCTGCGATTGTAATTGCCATATATTTTGATGTTCCTCTATATACGACTTCATCACTGTAAAATTCAACTTTATTCGCATTGCCAAGTGATTTAAGCACTAAATTTATAGATTTCTTTATTCCGTCACATTCTGCCGAACCTGTTATTTTTCCGGCAGTTGCAGACGAAGTAAGTGAGAGAATTCCGGAAAACATTCAAATAGACCCATCATTTTTGATGGGTCTATTATTTTAATCATTAAAATTTTCTACAAATCGCATAAATACCGCTGCCGCCTCTGCTCTTGTGGCATTGTCTTTCGGATTAAGTGTTGTGTCTGTTTTTCCGACCATTAATCCGCTGCCTGCCGCCCATTGCATTGACGGAATTGCATATTCAGAAATATCGTTATAATCATCATATGAAAGTATATTTGTGTTATCTCCAACTTGTGTATCTATCTTCTTGTAATTTGCGTATCTGTACAAAATCGCTGCCATTTGTTCTCTTGTAATATCTGCGTTAGGATCAAATTCTGTTGCCGATATTCCTGCCACTATGCCGTTAGTGCTTGCCCAAGCAACTGCTTTTTCATAATATGCACCGCTTGGAACATCTTCGAATTTACATTCGCCTTCCTCTTTTTCACCGTCTATTCTGTGTAGAATAGCAACAAACATTGCTCTTGAAAGTTTTGTGTTCGGCTCAAATGTTATATCCGTTATACCGACCATAAATTTATGCTCATAAACATATTTAACATTATCATAGAACCAATCTGTCTTTTCAACATCAATAAACGGTAAATCGGTTTTCTCGCCGAATATTACTTGAATTTCCATATTTTCAGATACCGATTTAACGGTATACACTTCCGCATTACTGCCAACGCTGACGCCGTTTATAAGAATATCCTTTACCATATAGCCGTCATTCGGAACTGATGTTACAGTTACGCTTGTGCCGGCTTTAACTTCCGTACTTGACAATGTAACTTTTCCGTTTTCCGACGGTAGTAATGTTATCTTATATTTTGCCGAAGATGAGCCTCCACCCGAATGTTTGCCTGTGCTTTTAAAGGATTCCATAGCCTTATTTAATGCCGCAACACCTTGTGTATAATCGTCCTCTGTTGCGTTACTGTCATTAACAAGCTCCTGTGCTTTATTAATAGCCTCCTGCAAAGCATTCTTTTTACTGTCCGACGCATTAGGTGTATTGTCAAGAAGTTCTTGTGCCTCTTTAATCTTTTCTATCAAATCTTCTTTTGAATTGCCTGTTATCTCAATTACTGCATAATCAGAAAATCCGTCTTTTATATTCTTGTCTTCCGCAGTTTGAATATTTGCGGTATTCATTTTAACTTTTACCGCTGTTTCGCCCTTTGACAATGCGGTTATATCACCCTCATCAAGTGCGATATGATTTTTCTCGTACAACACACTCCAATCAATCATATCGTCACTTAATTCAAATTCTTTTCCGTCGTCAAGGACCGCAAAAGCCGAAAGCTTTGTATTTTGACCGCTTTTCATTGAAATCTTTTTCTCACCATCAACAGTTTGAATATCCTCACCGTTATTTTTAAGTTCAATTTCTTTAATCGCAAAACTACCTTTACGCACCGCATATACCATAAGTTCGGTTACGTTGCCTGCGTTATCTACAGCTTTTAGCGTATGCAATTTATAATTTTCATAATCTGATAATTTTTTGGTAATACTGAAACTTCCGTTTTCATTAACCGTAATTCCGTCAGTTTCTCCGTCTATTGTAAGAGTCGATGATTTTTCTGTTAATCCCTCAATAGTGTAACTTCCGTCATCTTCGGTTATCACAGTATTCGCTCCAAATATTGCTGAAACATTTTCAACGCTTTCAGCTGATTTTTGCGAAAGCGACAATATAGGTGCTGATGTATCTATTGAGAATGCCAATCTCGCATCACTGTCGCCTATAATTGCATCTTTACCGCTTATATTGTCTTTTTTGCTCGTATAAGCTGTGAAATCAATTACATAATCGCCGTCCTCAAGGTCATCTAAAACAAACTTCCATTCTTTCTTAAATTTATTGTCACTGTATGCCTTTTGACCGTTTACCGACAATTCCATAAACACATCATTGTCAAATACATATTCAACAATAATATTATTGTCATTTATATATTCTTTTGTGCTGTCAAAGTTTGTTTTTACCTCTTTCAACTTTGGCATATCCTTTTCAGGCATTACAAGTTTATCCGATGAAACCACATCATCACCGTAATAATACCAAGTCTTATATTCATCAGAAGAATCCGATTTTCCGTATTCTTCACGTAGAGTTCTTACATTGACATAATATGTTTTACCTGTTTCAAGATATGCCTCCTTGCCGAATACGAAGTTTGAGCCTTTTTCAAACTGACCTACATTATTACTTAGTACACTACCGTCCTCCGCAACAATTTCAGCTATATAATGCGTATAATCGGCATTTTCGGGATCTGTTACATTCACAAATATATTACCGTTACCACCGTAATTGATATGCACATTTGAAACTGACTTAGGAAGTTTCTTATTCTTGAATTTTACAGGTGTATCACTAATCGCAAGACTTATTCCGTCTGTTGTAGATACGGTTGTTACTGCGTAATACGTTCCGCTTTCAAATGTGTCCGGAAGTGTAATTTTTTCACTGCCGTTTTTTATTTCTGCGTCTGTTTTGTGAAGTATGTTAGTTCCTAACGAATCGCCTTTGTTGTCATCTGTTTTGACTTTCTTCAAAACATCTTTGTCTTTCGTCAAATAAACGTCTATTGTCCCTTTTTTATCGGTACTTCCGCTCATTGTCCATGACGCTGTAAGTTCGGCAGAATCTTCCGATGAATGTGATATACTGCACGAATCTATACCTGCTATACCGTCAACACCGTTCATATTAAATGACTTGATTGTAATGTTAGGTGTTGTGTATCTTACAGTCCACTTACCGTTTATGATTTTATCCTTTTCCGTAACCGTTACATAAATATAATTGTCACCGTCACGGCGCTGTACAAGCATATTTCCGTTACCATTCCCATCGTCCAAAATTGTGTTTATTACGGCTCCGTCGGCATTTATAAGTGTAATTTCGCCTGCCTCAGGTGTGCCTGAACCTGTATAAGGTATTTCAAGCAATAATGCGTCTTGATTTTGAGCATTTTCTACATTTACACTTGCCTCTTTATATTCACTGCCGTCTGTCATCATACCTATCGGCTCAACAGACAATTCGTGTACATTAGTTCCGTAGTAGCCTGTTACGTCGTCAGAACTCATAAGGCCCATTGAGTTATTTTCGCCTCGCGGCGGTGCACTTAAATCTACATTCTTACCGAATGATACATTTTTACCCCAATAATATATTACACCGAAACGGATACCAATAATCTTGATATTTGCACCGATAAATTCATCAGATACAGCCGCCTCAACACCTGCAAGTTCTTTACCGCCCACAAGCGGAATACTGTCCGGTATGCAAATGCTTGCAAATATGTAGCCGTAGAAATAATCATCGGCAATATTTATTGTGATACCGCCTTTTATAAGTCCGTCTATAATACTTACATTACCGTAAAGATTAAGTTCCCAAGGCTCTATCCATCTTGCATTTATTCCTGCTTTCAAATCAAGCAAAGAATCCGATACTTTTAATTTCATATCGCCTTTAAGCGACAGTCCCTCAAGGCTTATTCTGGCATTAAAATCACCCACAAGAGTACCTATAGCCTCAAGTCTTGTGAACAACAATATAGTAATCGGCGGAAGTTTGTCAAATTCACCGCCTATGGTATCGGCAAGTTCATTTATACCGCCGCCCAAGCCTGTCATAAACAATGCAGGCGGTGCAATAGGAATTTTCAGTCCGTCACGGATATAAAATTCGATTTTATCCGGTACTATAACATCTTTATTTTTTACATTAACTTCTTTAAATGCAAGTATACCCTCACATTCAATAATCTTGATATTAAGACCTGCATTTAATTCGTATACATTGTTTATTGTGTTTATGGTAACGCTTGCATATATACCCGGTGCATTTGAAACAAGTGAACCTAAAACGTCTTTAGGCAATGCAAGCGACATTTTCGCGTCTATTCCTATAAAACCTGTACCTTCAACCTTTACAGCCTTTTCCTCAACCTTGCCTTTTTCACCGAAAAGTACATTATTTACTTCCGCAGATAAACTTCCCTCTGAAAGTTTGGTATCTTTTTTGATTTTGTCACCTGTAGACGTTTGTTTGGGTGTTTCATCAAAAAGACTTTCCATATCACCCGAAATATCTTCTTGGTCTGCCGTCAGACTTTCGTCAAACAAACTCTGCATTTCATCGGAAATATCCTCTTGATCTGCCGTCAAATCTTTGGTTTCTTGATTATTATTCTTCTTTGCTTTAATCGGCAGGCTGATGCTTCCGCCGAATCCTATACCGTATGTAACCATACCGTCGGAATTGTCATACCACTGTGAACTCATTTCACCGTATTTTAAATCTACCAAAAATCCGCCGACCGACTGAATCATAGTTGCCGCACCGTCAAGAGAAAGTTTTACGGGTTTATTGTCATTAGCAAAATAATCCGTCAATCTCTCACTGTCCAAAGTATACACAATGCCTTTATTAACGGTAAAGCTCCATTTACTTCTCCAAACGTTGATAGAATTTACAACCTTTAAAAGTCCGTCACCGTTTATTGTGTATGCACCGTTTTTCTCATAAATTTCAAGCGGTGTATCACCCTCGTATGACAGCATATTATTGATTACAACATCGCCGTCTGCCGTACTTGCCTGCCAATATCTCTCTTTATTATTGCCATCACCGCGTTCCATTTCTCGAACATTCGCACGAACGGTAAGCAATATTTCATTATCACGAATTGACTCTTTTTTCTCACCGAAATTATATTTAATCTTTGTCTTATTTAATTCGCCTGTTTTTTCAACTTCACCTTTATAAAACTTTAAATATTCACCCTCATTTGCAAAAGTGAAAAAGTCATAATCGGTATTATTCGATTTATCAGTTGTACGAACAAGTGCTATTGTTCCGTAAGATTTAAGTCTGTATTTTTCGTCTGCCGACACTTGAAGTTTATGTTCACAAGTTATTGATTTGCCGAATTCCTCTATTAAAATCGGATCTGTAAATTCAAACACTAATTCATAATATCCAACTTCAAGTTCTTCATCAGTTGTAAAACTCATATTTTCATACTCTTTGTCAAGAAAAGCTATGTTCTTCTTTTCTATTAAAACAGAATGATCGCTTGTTGTATGTTTAAGTCTTAAATCCCAGCCTTGATTTGCCGAAAGTGCTTTAAATGCCGACATATTACCCGATACGGTAACGGCTTTTTCGCCGCCCGTCCATACGGTTTCGGGATTAACTTTATTCATCTGCACTATCGGCACATTGCCTGTTACGGACTGCAATATAACATTTTTCTCTGCAGCCGTTTCGACTGTTTTTTGTGTTCCGTCCTCAAGGTTAGCCGTTGCGGTAAGTGATACATATACTCCGCCTGCCGTTAAGTCCGTCTGCGGAACAGCTTTAAACGTATACTTTTTTGTTATTATCTCTTTGCCTATTTCATCAAATGTGACTGTATCGTCGCCCGAAACAATCTCAAATTGACTGTTATCAACAGTTATATTGAGCATTGCCGAGCTTAGCATAACAGCGTCATCACCTGTATTGTCAATTTCAACCGTCACATCAAATTGCCCGTCATTTTTATATGTCTTTTTATCATCGGAAAGTTCAACTCTGCCTGCTGTTATATTTATTTGAGTTGCATCGTCTTTATCGTTCGAGAAGTTACCTACACCGTAAAGCATTTCACCCGTATAACTTCCGCCGCTTGCGACTGTTCTGTTTTCCCAATAAATTGCCGCCGCACTGTCCGGCTCTCTGTAATCGTTTGAATAATTAGTGAAATCGCAATAATTATCCGGTGTATATGTATATCTTGTATTTGCAAGATTTGCCCAATGACCGACTATGATACGATTCGCTTCACTGCCACCGTTCCAGCCTTTTGTAAGAATATATGCAAGCTTTGTCGGGTTTGCAAGTGAATCGACACATCTTATTTGTGACGGTACATCATCACCCGAAAATTCAGTTTCCGTCATTGTCGGTCGAATTGCCTCATCTACAACAAAATACGGTGCGTCAATTTCATTTCCGAGTGCCGTATCCAAAAGCAAACGAACGCTTATATCTTCTTCAATGCCACTGTTATTCGTAACTTCAAACGAAATACCCGCATTACCTGTTATATCACTGTTTTCGTCAGTGCCGAGTGCAATTTTTAATGTCACCGTAACCCCCTTTATCGTCCAAGGTATAGTGATTAATCTGCCTTCTTCACTGACTACGGGAGTATCAAGATGTGAACTCATTCCGAAAAAGCCGTAATCCTGACCGAATATATAATCCTTATTACCTATTCTTACCGTAATAAAAGATGTTCCGTTACTTCTTTCTTTATCGTCAGAATACAAAAGCGGAATATTGTTATCAAGAATTTTTTTGGGATTACCCTCTTCGGTTTCTATTGCAAATCCGCCCGTATCGGCATTAAACGAATATGTAAGATAGCCGTTAGTTATGCTGTATATATTATCGTTTGCCCCCTCGGCAAATACGCCGAGAGGAAAAATCGATACAAACATAACCAGTGCTAACATTGATGAAATAATTCTTTTAAATGCTTTCATCGCTTTATACCATTCCTTTCTGTACCTTATAAGTACATTTTAAAATCCCCTAATTATACAGATAAACCTGTAAATTGAAATAATCACGTTTATCCGTCTGAACATAGAATGTATACCAACCTCTTTCAAGATTTGATACTTTAAATTCACCGTTCTCGTCCTTTGAAACCATAGTTCCCTTTTTCTTCATCTGTCCTATTGTTTTAAGACCTTTTTGGTAACGTACATATGCCGTTGACGTATCGGAAAAATTCTTTAGACTGATTGATATTTCATCACCCTCTACTTCACTTCGACCTGCATAATCAGGCAATTTGCCGTTTACAAGTGCCACCGTATCATACATACCTACAAGTCTTACAGTACGTTTTACCTCTGTCGTATTATGCGCATTATCCGATACTTCGTATGTTATCGTATACGGAATACTTGAATCGAACACGCTTTGAGTTATATCATCAGGATTAAATCCACCCCAATCTTTTATTATAACTCTTTCATTCAAATCAGTGCCTTTTGCAAATTCATCATAAGCCTTAAACGCAACATTCGGTTTTGTTAAATAATCTTTACTGTACGTTTCACCCATTGCGGTATTTTCATAGAATATAAGTTCATTTTTTCCGAGTAAATCAATAACAGGCGGTGTTTTATCAATAACTTCAACGTCAACTCCGTATATATCCGTTAAACGATTGTTCTTTTCCATATTGAATATATACATTCCGTTGTCAGTATACACCTTTTCATTTTCAGTCTTATATTCATCATTGCTGCCCAACTGGTGTGTATCGGAATCTGTTACAACCGTCACAGTAACGTCTTGATTTGTTATCGGATGTATATCGGAAGCAAAAACATATCCCGCTTCACCGTTCGGAATAACGGTCTTTTGCATTGATTTTTTCTGCCATACACCGTTTTCCAATACATCATACGCATAACTCCATCTGATTTCCGTAATCTTCGGAGCAACAGTATCTATATCTTTTATTTCCAATGTCAAGTATGACGATATACCTTCATCATCATAAACTTTAAACGTGTAAATACCGTTTTCGTAGAATACATATTCCGCTTTATCCGCAACTTGTGCTATACCGCCGTAATTTACTGTCACATCTGCAAGTTCACGTCTTTTATCTATCACATTACCGGCAGTGTCAACGGCTTTTTCAAATTTAACCGTAACCTCCGTTTTTTCCGGATTTACTTCGGTTATCGCGGTAAGTGACGGAGGTGTTTTGTCGATATTATCAACAGTTACAATATCACTGCCCTCATTGCCGTAATCGTCTTTAAAGAATACACTTATCGAACCCGATTCTGTAAATGTGATAACCGATGTCGAATAATTAATACTGTATTGTGAATTTGTTATACTTCCAATTGGCTCTGCCGATGTTATGTGAACATTCGGTTTTGAGAACTGCAATGTCGCACTCACACTCTTTGAAGTGATTTCATTCGTGCTGAGCGTGCAGCTTGTAACCGTCGGTGCGTTATTGTCAATATTACTTACATTAAAGTTTTTAACCGCTTTGTTGCCGACTTTATCATACATTACAATACTGTAAGCACCGTTCTCTGATATTGGAGCGGTATACTCGCCGCCGCTATCTGTAACGCTTATTTCACCTTTCTTACTTAAAAGCTTAACTTCACCGACACCGCTTTGGTCATCTGTTGCGGTAATAGTCAAGGTAACGGGTTTGTTTGTCTTTGCCGTACTTGAAAGAGCATATTCAATCGTTCCGCTTGTTTCGTCAAAGTTTTCGTATTCGATATTCACTTCCGACTTATAACCATATTTATCTTTTAAATTGAATGTGAAATGTTCTTCATATGAATCAAGTATTTTTTCAAAAGAACCGTTGTTATTTCTAACTCTAAGCTCTCTTTCCACACCTCGGTCTTGAGGAGTTATTACGGCTTTAACCCGTCTGTAATACGCCGTTGTATCAGTAATTTCCTGCCACTCGCCGTTATTATCTTCATAATAATATTGAAGTGTATAGTCCTTATCTTCGCCTTGCTCTATCGGCATTTTGTAGATACAGTCAAGAGTTGTAATACTTTCCAATTCCGTCACGAATACAAACGAACAATCACCTGCGCCGTTATAGCACCTTATTGCATCCATAGAGTCATTGTCGGTAAACGTATACTTTATCGTCTTTACACCTTTAGGATCACTGTCGCCGAAAAATTCAACAGTTACAGGGTGTCCGTATTCATTTCCGTCCCAAGTCCATGAATTTTCCGTATAATCAATATAGTTACCTTCTGAATCCTTTAAAGGAACTTTGATAGACACAGGCACTTCATTCTTTTCGTCCCATATTTCGCCCAATACAATTTTTTCTATTCCCGAATCTTTATCTTGCAAAGTTGCGGTAAATGTTACATTACCCGGAGTATACGTTTTTAATATTCGGTCATTGTCATATAGACTATTGTTGACCTTTATAATTTCAGGACTGTACTGAAATTCAAAATCGGGCGGTGTATTGTCGATGTTGTCTATTATCGCCGTTACTATGCTCCAAGTAGACTCATCACTGCCTTCTTCAAATAAATTGACGTCTACAGTTCTTTCGTTACTTGTTACTATTTCACCGGCTGTACCCGGTTCGTACATTGTATTTACAAAATAAACAAGTTTTGTATAACCCTCACCACTTTGTGATTTATATTGTTCAGAGTCATATTCGTTAAAATTCAATCCGTTGTTTACAGAATCGTCCTCAATAGGTTTTAAAAGCATACCTGCATCAATAGGTTCAACCACAACGGTAGTGCTGTAAGAATTCCAATCTTCATCAACTACATTACATCCTGTCATTTTACCGTCGGCAATTGGTTTATCCCCCGTATAAGTAGTCGCTTTAACGCCGCTAAGATTACCGAACTCAACCTTATCGCTCGTGATTTCTAAATCAAAGACTTTCCCTCTGCCTATATCGTCAACCGCATATACTTTATAATTGCCGTTTGCGGTTATAGAAAATGATTGCGATTGTGCAAATATCAATGCATTTTGCTTTGCTATTTCGAGATTTGTTTCGTCTAAGGTCTTACCGTCATCACTGTCGGCAACCGACACAATTTTTGATTGCGGAAGTATATACACCGGCATATTGAAGTTTAGTTTTACAATAGATTTTTGCCCTGCTTTTTTCGGTGCAACCGTATAATCAAGTTTTAATTCAGTGTCTTGCACTGACATTATTTTATCAAAAATAACATCTGTACTGTTTCCTACGCTGTCCGTCATACGTACACCGACATAATAATTCCCGGTTGTTCCTGCAATATTAACAGTATAAGTCAGGTTCTTTTCATTCTCCCACTTTGCATCAACCGAACTTGTTTGACTTACATTAATTATGCTGTTATCATAGCTTTCAAGATAGCTGTCTTTTATCTTTCCGTCAGACATTTCACTGCTGTATTCGCTTTCAGGAATAAACGCAAACTGCACTTCGTCTTCTTTTGCGTCATTAATGTTTACTACAGCTTTACTGTCTTTTCTGTCACCGCTAATAACTTCGCTAACTTCAATATTAGCGGTCGGTGCATCGGTATCAATACCGTTTATAACAAGCGGTATATCCGTTTTGTTACCTGCTAAATCAATCGCTGTAAGAGTTGTATCAACATTTTTGTTTACGGTTATATCGAAAACGTTATCTTCTTCCGAATTGCTTACTTCAACGTCACTGCTGTTGCTTACAAGTTTCAAATCGGAATCAATATTATCTGTAAGATAAACTTTGCCTTTTATACTTTCGGAGATATGTTCGTTGTTTATAACCGTTCTTGTTTGTGGCGGTGTTTCATCAAAGAAGAATGTAAATTCACTTGTCTGTACAGTGTTTATATTAATCTTGGCTGTGTCGATATTATCCTCACAAATTGCAGTCTGTACATAGAAAGTATTTTCACCGTCAGCCAACGCTATAATCGGTGAATCAGATTCAATGCTTGCAGTCAAACCGGTATCGATTTTATTAACCGCTCCTGCCTTTATCCATTCACCATATGTATCAATCGTATTGCTTACTCTGTAATATAAATTCTGATTTTCTGTATTGTCTGCATTTTTGAAATCTTCGCTTACATCAATCTTTAATTTATAATCTTCCGACGAAATTAAAGGCTTATCTCTATACGTCAAATCGGTAATCAAACTTACGTCTGTTGTCGGCATTGAATTTCTGATATAGAATGTATCTGATTTTGCCGTAGCCTCTAAACCGTTTTTATCCGTCATTCTTACAGAAAGTGCATATGCGCCGCTCGGAATATCGCTGATATTGATATTTTGCGAAATAGCGTCATCTGTCACATCAAGCTTAAATTCCTCTAAACCATCTATCGCAGAACCGTCCGAGTTCACCACTTTCGCATATCCGTCTTTAATTCCCGACAAGTCACTTCCTATAACGGAAATCGTTTGATTTTCACTGTATGTACCGACATTCAACGGCTTAATACTGATTTTAGGTGCTGAATTGTCAAACGCAAAATATCGTTCTACTTCCACCTTATTAGCCTTACCAGACGGAGGTATAACTGTACATATCAATTTATATGTTCCGTCTAAATTTGACGTTTGAATATCGGCTGATGTATCTATACTTTTGCCGTTATACTTCGTATCAGTCGTAATAAACTCGCCTTTACTATCCTGCCATTTGTAATAAACAGTATTTTGAGATTTTGTTGTAAGAACTATATTATAATTTGAATGCGGAATTGATGTATCGCTTGTGGTATCAATACTGCATTTAGTCGTTTCGTTTGTGATATTTATATCTTTGTAGGACATTTCCGTTTTATTACCGAAATCATCTTCGGCAAAATAAATTAATGTACCTTCAAAGTTACTGCCTTCTTCAACCTCAATATACGCTGACGCAGTTTTGCCGTTTTCTGTGTCACTCTGATTTATAAATGCCCACTTATCAAGTAAACTGCTTATTGTACCGCTCGTTTGCTGTTCGGCTTTGCTCTTATCAAAAGCAGGTGCATTTATACGGTCTTTTGTAAAGCAATAATACAGCTTACCCGTTCCCGACATATCGGTAATTGTTACATCATAGGTATTGCCCTTACTTCCGTCCGAATTCTGCAAACCTCCTTTTTCTGTAATTGTAATTTCAGGGGCTTTGTTGTCAAGGTGAATATTTTCTACGACTGTAGACAGTTCGTTACCCGCATTATCCCGACCTGTAAGTTTAAGATTAAATATTCCCTCTATCTTTTCACCTAATGCCAATGTTACGTTTCCTGTGCTTGATTCTGTTGCAGGGACTTCCTGCTTGGTTGACACATTACTCTTGCCTTTATAATCACAAATCTTTACGGCATTGCCTTTGCTGTCACGCAATTCCATTGAATAACTTCCATCAGTCGCTTTACCGTCTGATGATGTTGTGTTTAATGTTTCCGACGGTGTTGAACTGAATGTTACAGTCTTGTGCCAATCTCCTACCTTATCATTGTTTAAAGCCGATAATTTCACTGTCGGATCTACCGCGTCAATTTTATGCTTTGATGACAAATAGCTGTATTCCACCTTTTTATTAGCCTCATCCCACAACATAAATTGTGAATCGCTTATAGTTTTTAATTTTGCATTACTTAATTCAAGTTTAAATCCGCCGTTAGCCGAATCCATACCGCTTGTATATGGGAACGTCAATTTAAACTTACCGTTACTTATCCTTACTTTCTTTGCTGTTGACTCTATCTTTTTACCTGTATTACCAAGCGTTAGAGTTGCTTTGTCAAATGTTATACTTGCACCTGTCAGACTGACTGACGATAAATTATTATTATAACCGCCCGTCTTAATTGACGCA
>ERZ772954.1600-NODE-1600-length-16870-cov-5.422837_pt1 | contig 16870 bp, 20 predicted proteins | sample MGYA00580684_ERZ772954 | MGnify/ENA primary metagenome ERZ772954 (study PRJEB29015, sample SAMEA2737654) | human gut metagenome | biome: human gut; feature: human-associated habitat; material: faeces | place: China | collected 2012 ...
AATAGCAGAAACGAACGTAGATATTGTAAATCATGTACGTTCAGAATCTCAATAGCAGAAACGATTATACTGATGTTAGAATCTTAATATAAACGGATTCGGTGGCAGATATTCTGAAACTACATATAATGTATATGTAGAAATCGGTATTTCTGAAAGTGTAACGAATTCAGAAGCATTTGTCAATTTTCTAATAAAGTAAGGGCATTCTTGAATTTGCCTTCATTCAGTTGACGTAGTCCAAGTCCGCTATGTAGCTCTCCATTCAGGCAAAATCTCCCGCAAATTGTAACGAACATTTTACGGAAAGCATTTTTCAAATACGCTTCTGGGTAAAATATTCAAAAAAATTCGTGAAAGTAGTCAATTCGTGAAAGTTTATAAAGAAAAAATTGCAAAAAAGTGCCGATATTAAAAAAATACTGTTAACAATTCGTCAAAGTGTGTTATAATTCGTAAATATAACGCAGTAACGCGATAAACATTTATTTTTAATAAATAATGCAAGGAGGATATGCAAAAATGGGAAGAGTATATAATTTCTCAGCAGGACCGGCCGTATTGCCGGAAGAGGTATTAAAAGAAGCAGCAGATGAAATGTTGGATTATAAAGGCTGCGGAATGTCCGTTATGGAGATGAGCCACCGTTCCAAAGTATTTGATGACATTATCAAAGAAGCAGAACAGGACTTAAGAGATCTCATGAACATTCCTGACAACTATAAAGTTTTATTTTTACAGGGCGGAGCTTCACAGCAGTTCTCAGCAATTCCTATGAACCTTATGAAAAATGGTGTTGCAGATTACATCGTTACAGGTCAGTGGGCTAAGAAGGCATATCAGGAAGCAAGCCGTTACGGAAAAGCAGTAAAGATTGCATCTTCCGAAGATAAAACATTCTCTTACATTCCAGACTGCTCCGATCTTCCAATTGATGAAGACGCAGATTATGTTTACATTTGTGAGAACAACACAATTTACGGAACAAAATATAAAAAGTTACCTAACACAAAGGGTAAAACATTAGTTGCTGACGTATCCTCCTGTTTCTTGTCCGAACCACATGATGTAGAAAAATATGGCGTAATCTACGGTGGAGTACAGAAAAATGTAGGACCAGCTGGTGTTGTAATCGTAATCATCCGCGAAGACTTAATCCGCGATGACGTAATGGAAGGAACGCCTACCATGCTTAAATACAAGACACAGGCAGACAAAGATTCCCTCTACAACACACCACCATGCTACGGCATTTACATTTGTGGTAAAGTATTCAAATGGCTGAAAAAGATGGGCGGTCTGGAAGTCATGAAAGAACGCAACGAAAAGAAAGCAAAACTGCTCTACGATTATCTTGACAGCAGCAAGCTGTTCAAAGGAACGGTAGAAAAAGATTCTCGCTCTCTGATGAACGTTCCGTTTGTCACAGGTGACAAAGACCTGGATGCGAAATTTGTAAAAGAAGCAAAAGCAGCCGGACTTGAAAACCTGAAAGGTCATCGTACCGTTGGCGGTATGCGTGCAAGTATCTACAATGCAATGCCATATGAAGGTGTGGAAGCACTGGTAGCATTTATGAAGAAATTTGAAGAGGAGAATCTGTAAAATGAAATATACATGCTTAAACCCGATCGCTTCTGTAGGACTGGATCAGTTCACAGAAGGTTACGAAAAAACAGAAAAAATGGAAGATGCAGACGCAGTGCTGGTAAGAAGTGCTGCCATGCATGATCTGGAGCTGCCGGATGGTCTGTATGCAGTTGCACGTGCCGGTGCCGGTGTCAACAACATTCCGCTGGATAAATGTGCAGAAAAAGGTATCGTTGTATTTAACACACCGGGAGCCAATGCAAACGGCGTAAAAGAGCTGGTGATCGCAGGCATGCTGCTGGCTTCCCGTGATATCATCGGCGGTGTGGAATGGGCAAAATCTGAAGCAGGAAGCGAAGATATCGCAAAAAAGGCAGAAAAAGAAAAAAAGAAATTTGCAGGATGCGAACTGATGGGCAAAAAGCTTGGTATCATCGGACTTGGTGCGATCGGTATCCAGGTGGCAAACGTGGCAGAATGTTTGGGTATGGATGTATATGGTTATGATCCGTACATTTCTGTTGATGCGGCATGGAAACTTTCCAAAGGCGTAAAACACATCAAAGATGTGGACGATATTTACCGTACCTGCGATTATATCACGATCCATGTACCGCTGCTGGATTCTACCAGAAAGATGATCAATCAGGATGCAATCAATCTGATGAAAGAAAATGTCGTGATCCTGAATTTTGCACGTGATATGCTGGTAGATGAAGAGGCTGTTGTAAAAGCCCTCAAAGAAGGAAAAGTAAAGAAATATGTCTGCGATTTCCCGAATACCACAACCGCAGGTGTGGAAAATGCGATCATCATCCCTCATCTGGGTGCATCCACCGCAGAATCGGAAGACAACTGTGCAAAGATGGCAGTTCAGGAACTGATGGAATACCTGGAAAAAGGAAATATCATCAATTCTGTAAACTATCCGAACTGCAGTCTTGGCGAGTGCACACATGCAAACCGTATTGCGATCAACCACCGCAACGTAAAGAACATGCTGGGACAGTTTACCGACATTTTTGCAACATCTGATATCAACATCGCAAACATGGTAAACAAGAGCAAAGGCGATTATGCATACTCTCTGTTTGATCTGGACAGCGTGGCATCCGAAGAAGTACTGGATAAGATCCGTGCAGTCGAAGGTGTGCTGAGAGTCAGAGTGATCAAATAAAAAACAAAAGAATAAGAAAAATAAGAGGACAAAAGGCTGTTGCAGTTTTCTGCTTCAGCCTTTTTCAGTACGGAAGAGGCGGCTCATAAACCGAAACGCCCGGACCGTGCAGAGATGGAGGAATGATTATGGCAGAGATCAGAACATTTTGTGCTGTACATCCGGCAGAAGGACTTGCATCTAAACTCGCAGCCCTTCCTTATGATGTCTACAGCCGTGACGAGGCAAGAGAACAGGTAAAAAAAGTACCGGAAAGCTTTCTGGCGATCGACCGCCCGGAGACCCAGTTCCCAAAAGATCAGGATATGTATGCACCGGAAGTCTATCAGAAAGCACATGATATGTTAGAGGAATGGATCAAAAGAGGCTCCTTTGTGCAGGATCAGCAGAAATGTTACTATCTGTATGAATTGACGATGGATGGAAGGTCACAGACCGGTCTTGTGGCATGTGCATCGATCGACGATTATTTAAACGGTGTGATCAAAAAGCATGAAAATACAAGGGCAGAAAAAGAGCAGGACCGTATCCGACACGTCGATACCTGCAATGCACAGACCGGCCCGATCTTTCTTGCCTACCGCAAAGATCAGACGATCGCAGAAGTGACAGCAAAAGTAAAACAGCAGAAACCGATGTTTGCGTTTGTTTCGGAAGATGGCATCGGACATAAAGGCTGGAGAGTGGATGCAAAAGAGGATATTGCAATAATTGCAGATACATTTGCAAAAATAGATAAAATTTATATCGCAGACGGACATCACAGGGCAGCATCGGCAGTCAAAGTAGGGCAGCTTCGCAGAAAACAGCATCCGGATTATGACGGCAGCGAAGAATTCAATTATTTTCTGTCGGTATTATTCCCGGATGAGGAACTTTACGTCATGGATTACAATCGTGTCGTCCTGGATCTGAACGGACAGACAAGAGAAGGCTTTCTGAAAAACGCAGCGAAAATTTTTGATGTACAACCGGTAAATGCGGCATATCATCCGCAGAAAAAGGGTACTTTTGGCATGTATCTTAGCGGTCAGTGGTATCAGCTTACGGCAAAGGCAGATCTTACAAAAGACGATCCGGTGGAAGGTCTGGATGTCGCTTATCTGCAAAGAGAATTTTTGCAGCCATATCTGGACATCCAGGATCCGAAAACATCAAAACGCATCAGGTATGTGGGCGGGATCCGCGGACTTTCCGAGCTGGAGCGTATGGTCGATCATGTAAAAGAGACGCAGCAGAAAGATGCGGTGGCTTTTTCCATGTATCCGACTTCCATGGCAGAACTGTTTGCCGTAGCCGATGCCGGCATGCTGATGCCGCCGAAATCCACATGGTTTGAGCCAAAACTTCGGAGCGGACTGTTTCTGCATATGTTATAATTTTTTTGCTTTTTTACTGTTGGTGTTTGTGTTAAAATAGAATAATAAGATGCTAGGGTGCTATGTGCCAGTGGCACATGTTTCGCACCGACCGAAGCGGAGCGTAGAAAGGATTGTGGGAGTGCAACGCATGGAACAATCCGCAGGTATCATAATTTAAGAAACATTATGGGCAAGCAGCAAAGCGGATTGCGAATATCCGCTTAAATACATAAGGGAGGGTTTGAAGATTATGGACAACAAATTATATGAAATGATGGACTGGGCAGCAGTGGAGGGGATTGTATATTCAGAAGAAGATCATCCGCACGATATTCTGGGAGCACATGTGACAGAAGAAGGGATTCTGATCCAGACGTTTCTGCCGACGGCAAAGAGTGTGACAGTGGTGTTGAAAGACAGCAAAAAAGAATATCCGATGGATTTAGAGGATGAGGAAGGCTTTTTCGCTGCACTGCTTCCGGGTAAAAAAATTCCGAAATATCATTATCACGTAGATTTTGGAGAAGAAGCAGATGGAAAAGAAAATATCGTAGAATACGAAGATCCATATCGTTTTGCACCGCAGATCACGGAAAAAGAAACGAAGAAATTTAATGCAGGCATCTGCTACGATATCTACGAAAAACTGGGATCACATCCAATGACGGTCAATGGTGTGGAAGGTGTTTTGTTTGCAGTATGGGCACCAAATGCTATGCGTGTCAGCGTGGTAGGCGATTTCAACCTCTGGGATGGCAGACGTCTGCCGATGAGAAGACTGTGGGATTCCGGTATTTTTGAACTGTTTGTACCGGGACTTGCTGCAGGACAGCTCTATAAATATGAAATCAAGGCAAAGGGAGGGCTGACATTCTTAAAAGCAGATCCGTATGCCAATGCTGCACAGCTTCGTCCTGACACGGCATCGGTGATCACAGACCTGAGTCAGTATGCATGGAAAGATGAAGCATGGCTGAAACAGAGAAAAAATGCAGACAGTAAGAAGGCTCCGATGTCCATTTATGAGGTACATCTTGGCTCATTCCGCAAGCCGGAGGACGGCAGGGAGTTTTACAATTACCGTGAACTGGCTGTGATGCTTGCAGACTATGTAAAAGAGATGGGCTATACGCATATTGAGCTGATGCCGGTTATGGAGCACCCGTTTGACGGTTCCTGGGGCTATCAGGTGACCGGATACTATGCACCGACCAGTCGTTACGGCACACCGGAAGATTTCATGTATTTCATGGACTATATGCATGCACAGGGCATCGGCGTGATTCTGGACTGGGTACCGGCACATTTTCCGCGTGATACGTTTGGACTGGCTGCCTTTGACGGAACCTGCCTGTACGAGCACCTCGATCCGAGAAAAGGTTCCCATCCGCACTGGGGCACACTGATCTACAATTACGGTCGTCCGGAAGTCAAGAACTTCCTGATCGCAAACGCACTGTTCTGGGCAGAAAAGTATCACATTGATGGTATCCGTATGGATGCGGTGGCTTCCATGCTCTATCTTGATTATGGAAAGAACGAAGGAGAATGGGTGCCGAATATCTACGGCGGAAACGAGAATCTGGAAGCAGTCGAATTTTTCCATCATCTCAATTCCATCTTTAAACAGAAGGAGCCGGGGGTTCTGATGATCGCCGAAGAATCCACAGCATGGCCGAAAGTAACGGGAGCCGTTGAGGATGAGGGTCTTGGCTTTGACTACAAATGGAACATGGGCTGGATGAATGACTTCATTTATTATATGTCACTGGATCCGATCTTCCGTACCGCAAATCATGGGGCACTGACGTTCAGCATGGTTTATGCGTACAGTGAAGATTATATCCTGACCTTGTCACATGACGAGGTTGTACACGGCAAAGCATCCATGATCGGCAAGATGCCGGGTGACCGTGAGCAGCAGTTTGCAAACTTACGTGCCGCTTATGGATTTATGCTGGCACATCCGGGCAAAAAGCTTTTGTTCATGGGACAGGATTTTGCACAGTATGATGAGTGGGCAGAGGATCGGTCACTGGAGTGGGAGCTTTTGCAGTATGATGAGCACAAGCAGATGCAGAATTATGTGAAAGCACTCAATACATTTTACAAAGAGCATCCGGCACTTTACGAAATGGACTATGATCCGGATGGATTTACCTGGATCAATAACATTTCTGCCAATGAAAATATGGTAGTCTTTACCAGAAACACAAAGAAAAAAGAAGAGACGCTGCTGATCGTCTGCAATTTCTCACCGCTGACTTACGAAAACCACAAGATCGGCGTTCCATACCCTGGAAAATACAAAGAAATCTTTAACAGTGACAGCAAAGAATTCGGAGGCAGCGGAGTCGGTAATCCGAGACTGAAACAGTCAAAAAAATCAGAATGCGATGACAGAGCGGATTCGATCCTGATCACGGTTCCGCCGATGAGCATTACGGTTTTTTCTTATACAAAAGCGGCAGCCGGAAGAGCGGTCAACAAAAAAACGGCAACAAAGAAAACAGCCGAGAAAAAAGTTACCGAAAAGAAAACAGCCGAAAAGAAAGTGGCTGCTGTAAAAGAAACGGAAAAGAAAACAGCTGAGAAGAAAAGCAGTGAAAAAGTAACTTCGATCAAAGCCGCTTCTGAGAAAAAAGCAGCTGCAAAGAAAACAACCGCAAAACCAGGAACCGGTAAGCAGGCAACCCCAAAAGCAGAGCTGGAGATGGCAGCTGCAAGTGAAGAAAAAGTGACAAAGACGGCAGAAAAAGCACCGAAAAAAAGCCTCAAAGAAGAACTGGAAGCCAAAATCGCAGAAAGTGCAAAGGCAGAGGAAGAAAGAAAAAACAAGACAACGGGCAGAAAACCGGCCGCAAAGAGCAGACGAAACAAACAGCAGGAGAAATAGCAGATGGAACAAATAGCAGAGAATACGGCAGATTCGCTGACCGAAAGTGTAAAAGAAGTCAATCAGTTTACACAGTATTTTCAGGGGAAAATGCCGGGGCTTATGGATCTTGGCATCAAACTGGTCATTGTCCTGATCGCATTTTTTGTCTGCCGCAAGATCATTCAGCTGATCCTGAAGATTTTTGGCCGATCCTTTGAACGGGCCGGAATGGAGGCAGCATCCGCACACTTCACACTTTCCATTATGAAAGCCATCATGTACGTGATGGTGATGGCAGTCATGGCCACTTTTCTCGGAGTGTCCGGAGCGTCGGTTGCTGCACTGATCGGCTCGATGGGAGTCGGCGTTGTGCTGGCGTTAAAAGAATCGCTTTCGAATATTGCGGGGGGATTTATCTTATTGTTTATGAAACCATTTGTCAGCGGAGATTATATCCACGAAGACACCCATGGAAATGAAGGAACCGTGGTGAAGGTGGATCTCTTTTATACGACACTTCTGACGATCGATAACCGTACCGTATCGATTCCAAACGGAATCATCACCAACAGCAGTTTGACGAACATTTCAAAGCAGGATAAGCGGCAACTGCGTGAAAAGGTAGGGATTTCCTATCGAAACGATATCAATGAGGCAAGGAAAGTGCTGCTCGCTATTTTGCAGAAGGATGCGGCCATTCTGAAAGAAGAGAAGATGGAAGTGGTCGTTGAAAGTCTTGGAGACTCCGGTGTGATCCTCGGGTGGCATGCCTGGGTAAGACCACAGGATTATTTTCCGGCAAAATGGCGGATCACCGAAGAAATCAAATACAGATTTGATGAAAATCAGATTGAGATCCCATATCAGCAGATCGATGTGAAGATCAGCCGGTAAGAATATCCGGTAAAAGCAGGAGGAGTACAGAGTTTGCTGCCTGTGTCGGTCAATGTAGAAAAATGACAATGACAGAGGGAGAAAAACAGAAGTAAGGGGCAAGTTACAGGAGGATAAAATATTATGGAAACAAAGAAAAACGGTGTGCAGGCGGAAGCCCATACAAAAGAGCAGACTTCCGGCGGACATGCCCACAGTCACACGCATGTGCTGGAGAACGGAACGGTTGTCACGCACACGCATACGCACAGTCACGAACATACAAAAGCCGTGTTAAACCGTCTCTCCCGTGCGATCGGACACCTGGAGTCTATCAAGAAAATGGTGGAAAACGGCAGAGACTGCAGTGAGGTGCTGATCCAGCTTTCCGCAGTCAAAGCAGCGATCAACAATACCGGAAAAGTCATTCTTCAAGATCACATCCAGCATTGCCTGGTAGATGCGATCGAGTCCGGAGACAGGAAGGAAATTGAAGAATTGAATAAGGCAATTGACAGGTTCATTAAATAGTGTATAATAATTCAGTAGACTTTTTAACGATGAATTTCATTAGAATCTGCTGCAGAAGATGCGGCCGAAGAGGAAGGCATGAAGAAAGACAAGACACGCAAGAAAAGTTCTGCATATAAAAAATATCGCAGACACAAGATTTTATTTATCACAGAACTGATCATTTTGATTCCGCTGCTGGCATTTGGCTTTTTGTATGTACAGTTTGAGAAAAAACTCGGCAATATTGATACTGTGACGCTTCAGTCCGGTGATATCCAGGTGAATGAAGAAGTGGAGAACAATGCAGTTCTGCATGGCTATACCAACATTGCCCTGTTCGGTGTTGATTCCCGTGACGGAAGTATGGATTATACAAACACCGATACGATCATCATTGCGAGCATCAATAACGACACGAAAGTGGTAAAACTGGTATCCATATACCGTGATACCTACCTGAATATCGGTGAAGACCGTTATGGAAAAGCCAATGCAGCCTATGCAAACGGCGGTTATAAATGGGCGATCAATATGCTGAACCAGAACCTGGATCTGGACATCACGGATTTTGTAACGGTGAACATGAATGCACTGGTAGAAGTAGTAGATGCACTTGGCGGTTTTGATTTTGATCTGACAGACGAAGAGGTTGTACATATGAACAACTACTGTGTCGGAACGTCTGAAATCACAGGAAAATCTTATGAACGTATCGAGCCGGAAGTGGCGGGCACGTATCATCTGAACGGTGTGCAGGCAGTATCCTACACCCGTATCCGTTATACAGCCGGAAACGATTACAAACGTACCGAACGCCAGAGAGAGCTGATCGCCAAAATCGTGGCAAAAGCAAAAAAAGCAGATATGAAGACGCTGGTAGATATCATGGACAATGTGTTCCCGATGATCTCCACCAGTCTCAGCAAATCGGATATTGTATCTCTGGGAATGAATATGTTGTCTTATCAGCTGGGGGATACCTGCGGATTCCCGTTTGAACACCGTACAAGTGATCTGAGCGGAGATTCCGAAGTTCCGGTTACCTTATCCTGGAATGTTACCAGACTGCATGACTACCTGTTTGGCATCAAAGATTATGAGCCGTCCGCAGGTGTACAGGAGCGAAGTGCTCATATCGAAGAAGTCAGCGGATTCAGCAAAGGCAGTGCCGTCAGCAAAGAGAATTATACGCTGAACGGAGAAGAAGCCGGAAAAGATGTCGATGACAATATTCCGGGAATCCAGGAGACCGAGTCTGAGACAGAAACCCAGACGCAGGAAGCGGCAGTCAGCGATAATGGTGACGGCAGTGTTTATGATGATAATTCTTACAATAATTTTTACGATCAGGAGCAGTATAACGATTACAGCCCGGATGGATATAATTACGATGAAGAATATTGAGTCGAGCAGATATCTGCAATGGAAATGGGAAATGTATTTGACTTAGTTAAATTGTAATTATTTTTGTGAAAATACTTGCAAAACAGACAATAATCATGTATAATAATTTGAGTCAGCAGCAATGCTGCTGACCGATGCTGGAATAGCTCAGTCGGTAGAGCACTTCACTCGTAATGAAGGGGTCGAGGGTTCAAGTCCCTTTTCCAGCTTGACAGAAAAAATACCGGAAATCCAGTAAAATCAAGGGTTTCCGGTGTTTTTTGCGTTTTGAAACAGCTATTTTTCTGATGCATAAAAACCGCCTGAAACAGTGCGAAAAAGTGTAAAATGTTTGGAAAGTGTAGTCAAAATGTAGTCACTTTTTCAGTGCTGTCAGAAGTATTATTTTGATATGATTTTTTTGCGAAATCGTTCAGCTTCTGGATGGATTTTCCTTCCTGCCTCCGCAGTTCTGCGTAGGTATCCAGTAACATCTTCGAATTACTATGCCCCATGATCTCCACCGCTTCCATGATATCAATGCCGGAATAATACAGCATGGTTGCATATTCATGCCGGAATGTATGCGATCCCAGCCCCGGACACATATCTAGATCGAACTTGATGCGGCCGTTTTCATAGTGATGTGTGCCGCCGCAGGCAGTGTTCAATGTCCGCTTGATCCGCTCGAACAGCCTGCGATACTGCGACTTTTTCAGATAGCTGCCATCAGTTCCGGGAAACAGAAGATTACCCTGTAATGTAGACAGATACTTTTTCAGGACGTCCGCCAGTGGATCCAGCAGATAGATCTCACGCTCTCCACTGTCTGTTTTCGTGTCTTTGAGCACGGCAGTTTCTCCAACGAACTTAACTGCCTTGTTGACAGTGATCCTTTTCCGGGCAAAATTGATATCAAACCGTGTCAGAGGGATGATCTCCTGTCGCCGCATTCCGGTATACAGCAACATATGCAGCAGTGTACTTGCCTGCGGATCCAGCTCTAAGTCTTCCAGGTGGATACGTTCCAGCTCTGTCAGTGCCCGTTTTTTCTTCTTCGGTGCAGGATCTTTTTCGATATTTTCCGCAACATTCTTGAACAGCAGGCCGTCATCAATGGCAGCACGCATGATCTGGTTGACTGTCTGGTAGTAACGACGCTGCAGATCGGCGTGACCTTTTAGTGCATTGTATCCGGTCTGAACATCTGTTTTTTTAATCTGCAACAGTTTCAGACCATCCAGTGCGGCAGTGTGGTTTTTCAGAATGTTCCGATAACCTTCGATCGTGTTCGTTTCACGCCCGGATTTGTACAGTTCTAACCACTTCCATTTATACGCCCCGAATATCACGTTCTTTTCTGATACATAGATGCCTTTGCTGGTCTGCTCGATCACCTCGGCTTTCTTGCGTTCCAGCTCCGCAACACTACGACCATATACCTGTATACGGACTCTTTTTCCGTTTTTCGGATTTATTTCATCGGTAGTTACCCATGCGGCGTACCTGCCGTCTTTTCTCTTTTTGTATTTTGCCATAATATATCATCCTCCTTAAAAATGAGTATAAAAAATACACCTGTACAGGTGCTGGAGGATTGTGGTATAATCATCTTGCTTAAGGGTGATTGTACTGGTCCTCAGACCTGTATAGATTCGCTGATCCGCTTCGGTGCTGGTAACACTGGGGCGGATTTTTTGTTTATTTCAGCATTTTTTTAAAATGCATACTTGTAACCTGATTCGTATCCGCAGTTGATAGAATCTGTCATTTTAAAATTAGGTTTTTCAATTTTCCAGGAAGATCCCTTTTTGACTAATTTAAACGTAATAGTTTCTCCCCATAAAGAAAAATCATCATCATAGTCTATATTAAACAGAATGTCTTTATACACAGCGTTTCGAAAATCAGCAGCGGAGTCGTCTGGATAATCAAGAAAGTAATATTTATTTTCTATCAACGCCTTTTCTACAGCAAAGCTGGCATCCGGATAACGACAATATACTTTTACTGTTGCTCTGTTCCTTTTAACAGATAATGATCTAAACTCGTATCGCATTCGTTTATTGTATTTTTTGCAGAAAGAAGCCATTTGTTTGTATTCAACAAAGACCTTTAAATCAGAACCGCGAACAAAACATTTTCTCATTTTTTTAACATCATATTTTTTTGCAGCTGAGTAGAAGCTGTCAACAACTTTTTTAACCTTCTTTTCTGCCTTGGTCATCTTCTTTTTAGGAATTGTTTTGTATTCCTCTTCATCACAATAAATACAATAACGAGACAGTGTTCCTTCAGAAAATTTTGTGGCTTTTTCAGATACTTTCCAGTTACTAAAAACATGAGCTATTTTAGGGATTGATCGACGCTGATATTCATGGCATACAGAACAATAGCGAGTTTCTACACCTTCATCCTCACAATCGGCTTTATACAACACTTCCCACTGATCGTTGTTGTGCTGACATTCAGCAAGAACAGACAATGGGGACGAAAGAGCTAAAGTAGTGGCTACCAGTACAAAAATTTTCTTTTTCATAACTCATCCTCCTTTATCTTTTTTAAGTCGTAACGTGGACCTTTGCGGATATCCAAAATGTAAGGGTCAGGCATTTCATAGTCACCCCAGCATGTACGAAGGATTTCTTTTTTAGAAATATTTTCCTTTGAAGTGTCTGCAAATTCAAGTCCTTTTTCCATCGCCATCTTTCGAATCTTTTGAAAATTTTTTGAGTTTGAGTTCTTCATTCGAGAATAGCCGTTTAAGGATTTCGGGGCAATTCTTGGCAGATGTTTCAAAATCCAAAAATATTCTTTTTCTGTTTCTTTCTTTAATCGCATTTCAGATGCATATTTTTCATAGGCAGCCTTTTCGATATTTCCCCTATTATCAATAAAAGGGCGGTTACTAAAAGCAATAATTCGATCAGGGTCACAATATAATGGCTCGCTAATTCCCCAGATAAAAGAGCAGGCAGACAGACGAGTTTCCCAAAAATCTTCAGGCAGAATAGGAAAACGGGTGTCAGAACCGGAAATACTGAAAACCCTGCCGCGATACATTGCCTCTTTAGCACTTGCAGGTTCGTGATAAGAAGCTTCTAGTAAATCAGTGCCTAATTTTGCGGCATCTGAGAGAACTTTATTTTTAAATTCATTTTGAAAGTTTTTTTCTTGTTTGGCACCTTCAAGAGATACTTCCTCAGCTTCGTCCCATTGATTATTTAACTTTAAATATTTTTCTAAACGTTCAAAGCAATCCGGATATAGCATAGGAGAGAATGGGATGATTTCAACAGCTTTTGCTAAGCAAGCTATAGCACATTCCATATCTCCCTCTTTTTTAAATTCTGTGGCTTTGCGTTGCAAAACATATTCAATGCTATCCATAAAATCATCGGGAAGTTCAAATTTTTCTGTAGGAACAGGAATAGATAAAATGTCCTCTAACGTATCCATCTTATAATTGATTGCAAGAGGATCGTATTTTTCCATAACTCATTTCTCCTTTATGTGTTTTATATTTCAAAGGCTCGCACCTATGATTTCACTTTTTTTCATCACCGCCAGTGACGGCTCAAAGAATACAACATAATTATCTACTTCGGCACACACGCCATACTTGGAGCGATAGCGATCAATCGCATCCTGAAAAAAATCTTCTGTAACCCCAAGATATTCAGCAGCTTCGTGCCTTGAATGACAGCCTTGCTTATATGCATTTACTAGTCCGATCAGACCGATCTGCTGGTTATATGCCCAGAGCCTGCCTTTTAGTTCTTGTTTGCGGTTCTCTACATCGCTCTGATCGGTGATATCTCCAACGGCGGTGTGATAGTGTCCGATTTCCTCGGCAAGAACACAGGCTTTTTCAACGGATGTGTCGATTTTGTTGCTGATGGCAACCATTCCATCACAATACAGTCCTTTGATTCTATCACTCTGAAAATTGTAGTCTACTATATCTATACCTTCCTTGCAGGCTTGCTCTTGCAATTTTTCGTAAATGTTCATTGTAAAAACCTCCCACTCTTGTATATTTGAAATTGACAAATATTTTTGAGTGCCCTATAATATACTTATCAAGACAGCCAGTAAGGGAAGTCAAGGTTCCCCGTCCTGGCAAGATATATGTTTAAGACGTAGCCGCCTATTCTTTACCAGAGAGCAGGGCGGCTATTTCTTATGTGTGTATGTAAGAATCGAAACGATTAAACTGGCTGTCGTCAGAATGATCATAAATGTTTCATAATCGCTCATAAGCATCCCCTCCCATCAAGTCTCAGGAAGGGAACCACAGCCGCTCTACTGGCTGCCTGGGTAAGTATATTATATTGTCATGGTGCATTTCTATTTGTCATAATTTCTTTCATTAATATGAACGGACTCTGCTTTTAAACGGTGGAGTCTTTTCTTTTATTCTTCACAAACTCTGCAAACTGGCGGATTTCATCCAGTTCGTCCTGCGTGTATTCTTCACCGTCGAAGTGGGCGGCGATGGTGGTGGGTTCAGGTTCTGTTCCGAGTAGAATATCGGCAGAAACGTTTAAAGCAGAAGCTATTTTTTTTATTGTATTGACATTTGGCTCACGTTTTCCGCTTTCGTATAACGAATATGTGGACTTTGCAACGCCTATGTTCTCAGAAAGTTCTTTTTGTGATAGTCCAGATTCAAGTCTGGCTTTCTTTAAATTTTCGTTAAAATTTTCACCCATAATCTATTCCTCCTGTTAGTTTTGATTATAGTTACAGATTGAAAATGTGTCAATAAAAAGTTTGCAAAATGAAAAGAAAAATTTAAAAAACTATTGACAAGTTTGCAAAAAGCAATTATAGTATAAACGTAGTTTGCATAATGTAAACATAAAATTTGCGGACTGCATTGGGGCAGGGTTAATAGTTACCGGAACATTAAAATTCCTTTTCGAGGTGGAATGCTAACGGAGTTTCTCCGAAGCAACCGGTATAAGATAATGCGACGATCTTATATCCGAGCTTTATCCACTTATCGGCAAGAGCCGATGAGTAAACAATTCGTTTCAGACTATCACCTCCTTCCCAAGAGGTAATTTGCAGTCCGCAACAACATTATAACAGAAAGAGGTGAAAAAGGTGTTTAGAAATTTGGAAGCTGAACAAGCTAGATTTTCTTACACAAATCAAGAAATGGCAGGAAAATTAGGACTTTCCAGAACATCATATGAGAACAAAAAGAAAACAGGAAAATTTACTGCACTTGAAGCAAAAAAAATGTGCAAGATTTTCAAAGTAAAATTTGATTATCTGTTTGCTACGGAAGATGAATAGGAAGGAAGCAGGCAATGAAAGAACCGATGAAATTAGAGGTAAGAAATGAGGGTATTCGAGGACCGCGTTTAGTACTGGACGGCAAAGAGCTGCACCATGTAAAAGAGTATGAAATAAAGAGTTCTGACTTTATAGGAAAAGTAGAACTCTCGTTGAAAATGCTGGTGACGTTTCCGGTTAACCAAGGAGATGTTTGAGAGCTACTTCCTTGGCGATTTCAATAAGGACAGGCAACGATACATTAGCACCTTTTTCAAGTGCTTTTTTCCATACAGGTTCGTTGGTGATATTGGCAAGAAAATCATGCCCTTGAGGTGTCAGATCTCGAACAAGGACACTGGTGCCAAAATCGTAATAATGAACAACGTCAATAAGTCCAGATGCTTCGGCTTGACGGATATGGTACAAAATTTCGTTGTGTTCATATCCAGAAAGAAAACCGGAATTTGCATCATCAGCATCGTATTCCCAGGGAGTATCGAAGTCGCAAGTGTCTTCGATGGTTAAGAGAATTGCACGGATGCAATTAGGATTAAGCTTCATGCGGAATCAACTCCTTTCTTTTGTACTCGGCATGGCAGTGCCTGTACAACAAGGATAAGAGGAAAATAGGGTGAAGTCAATAAAGAAAGCGGGGTAGGGATGAAATCTATTGTAGCAGACAATCTTTCAAATATAATCAAAGAAAAATGTCTTAAGCAGTGCACAGTAGCCCAAAAAGCAGGGTATTCAAAGCAACAGCTTACAGACATGTTGAAAGGAAGAAAAAGGATAAAAGAAACAGACATGCTCAGACTTGCATCCGCACTTGATGTAGATGTAAGTGTGTTGCTTAAAACCGAGGCAGGTGATTCGAAACAGTCAGATGAAGCAGGCGATAAGCAGCGAGAAAAAGAACGCCCGGATGTGCGAGTGTTCGTAAAATTATTAAAAATTGAAGATGGCTATGCAGTATGTGATGTGAGATTCAAGGTAGTAAAGCCAGATGAAGAACAGGAGGTAACAGACCATTGATGAAACATTATATTTCAGACATCAAAAAGCAAGCCGAGAAAGTTACGACAGCGATCACAGGTGCGGAGATGCGAGAAGCAGTCTCGAGTGCGTTCAGTGATACCGCAACAGCATTAGAGACAATGGAAGAATCCTATAGAAAGCGGGGTAAGTGTTGAAACCATTAGCAATCCTGTTGCTGTTCTGGATTGTGATTCTGACACTGGATGAATAGAGAAAGTGAGGTGGCAAAATGGAAGAACTTAAAAAAATGCTTCTGGAAGTACTCCGGGAGTGCAAGCAGCCAGAGTTCCCGCCTGAACCGGTACCCACAAGGGTAGCCGCAAAGGTTCTGGGAGTGGAACAGAGCACAGTGATTAACCGAATGGAGTCCGGTGAGCTGGATATCGGGCTGGTGTTCAGATCGAAGCCGACCAAAAGAGGGCAGGCAAGTCGAAGAAGTACATACATCAGTCCCAAAAAGTTATACGAGCTGACCGGGTTCGTATGGAAAGGAGACAAGCAATGAAAAGAAGAGAAACAGAAGTAACAGAAGAAGCGGAAGAAACAACCGGAGCGGCTGCACTCGCCCCGATCGTAGCCACAGCCACCGCGGCGTTCACGTTCTGGTGGCTGGGAAAATACAGCCTGTTGAATGAGCGTGACATTGTCGGAACAACAATTACCGTATGGTGTGCGGTAGTAATCCGCATCATGCTGTGGGCAGAGTAAGGAGGTATCAGAATGATCGGAGTAAGCGAAGGGAAAGACCAGGAAGCCAGAGCCATCCTGGAA